>Ga0164296_1002526_pt1 | contig 18093 bp, 19 predicted proteins | sample GEODES057metaG_FD_113533 | JGI IMG/M metagenome (GOLD analysis project Ga0164296, IMG submission 113533) | Dystrophic lake water microbial communities from Trout Bog Lake, Wisconsin, USA - GEODES057 metaG | ecosystem: Environmental > Aquatic > Freshwater > Lake | place: USA: Trout Bog Lake...
CATGAATGCAACTATTCCAGTGAATAAGCTAAAAACATTTCCTACATGGCGAGACCTGGTTCTAGGCCGATTAGAAATGCGAAAATATGCTCCACTAGAATCCACTGAGTTTGTAGACCCATTAGAGGGAAAGACCAATAAATTGGAAGAGTATCCTTCTGCGTTAGAACCACATACAGGTGCGATTGAATACATTGATCCTTATGAGCAAAATGAAGCATACATTGCAAATAATCCAGCATACATTACACCTGAAACAACGCATATGGAAGTGCATCCTTCAACCATTATGAGCATGATGACATCCCTGATTCCATTTGCACCACATAATCAGTCGCCACGTAATCAGTTATCTTGTTCCCAGTCCAAACAGGGATTATCTATTTATGCGACCAATTGGCGAAATCGGTTTGATAACACAGCACATGTGCTCTGCTATGGAGAAATGCCGATTACACGAACCATGTATAACAATTATTTGGGAGAAGGCAAGATGGCCTATGGAATGAATTGTATTTTGGCAATTGCATGTTGGTCGGGCTATAACCAGGAAGATGGAATTGTGATGAATTATGATGCGGTGCAGCGGGGTATGTTTCGGTCTATGGCATTTCGTTCGTATGAAGCATTTGAAGAGGATGATGAGAAAGCAAATATTAAGGTGCGCTTTGGAAATCCTGCACAGATTGCAGCATGGAAGAATTTGAGACCAGGCCTGGATTATTCCAAGTTAGATGATCGTGGTATTATTAAGGAAGGAGAATACGTGGATGAAAATACAGTTATCGTGGGTGCCTATATGGAAAGTACAACGGGTGGACAAATCAGTGATGCATCTACTACACCGCAAGTGTGGACGAGGGGCCGTGTGGAAAAGGTGGTGGTGATGGTCAATAATATGGGACTCCGCCTTGTAAAGATCCGTGTAGTACAGGACAGAATACCAGAACTAGGCGATAAATTTTGTTTAACGGATGATCATGAGGTTTTAACAGATAACGGATGGAAATCTATTTCTAAAATTGTAATGGAAGATAAGGTTGCACAACTAAGTACAACAAATGAAATTGAATTTGTAAATCCATTGGAAATATTTGAATTTGATCATACTGGTGAGATGTACCTTGTTAAAACGGATGTAGGTACACAATACGTCACAGGTGCACATCGCTTATATGTAAATGATTATTTTGGAAATACAAATTTTATTAAAGCAGAAATATTGTATCATGGTCCGAATGTTGGATTCTCATTATTTGATTCTACCATGAATCTTGTGCGAATTAATTCAATAGAACGAACGGAATCAAATGAACAAGGTGATAAAGTATATTGTATTTCTGTACCAAATCAAGTATTTCTTGTTCGTAGAAAAGGAGAAGAAACTGCTTTATGGACAGGTAATTCTAACAGACACGGCCAAAAGGGTACCATTGGTGCATTGTTAAGAGGTCATGACATGCCTCGGACAGAATCAGGTATTGTTCCAGACATGATTATGAATCCTCATGCGATTCCCTCACGTATGACCATTGCTCAGAACTTGGAACAATTGCTAGGAAAGACAGCAGCCTTAGCGGGTGCAATTGGTGATGGAACCTCATTTATGAATGATGGATCGCCGCAAGAGGCAATTGGTTACATTTTAGAGAAGATGGGATACGAAAAACATGGAAATGAAGTCATGTACAATGGGGCAACAGGAGAGCAAATTACTGCCGCAATTTTCATTGGACCGGTTTATGGAATGCGTTTGAAGCATATGGTGGAGGATAAGTGGCAGGCAAGAGGACAAGGACGAAAGGAGATGCGGACACATCAGCCGACAGGAGGTCGTGGGGCACAGGGTGGTCTGAAGATTGGTGAAATGGACCGTGATGCAATCATTGCGCATGCGGGAATGGCATTTGTGAAGGAATCCTTTATGGAGCGTTCAGATGGAACAAAAGTCCCGTTGTGTGTGGCATGTGGTACAATTCCGATTTACAATCCAAGACTCAATATTCGCATTTGTCCGATGTGTGATGGGCCAGTTAAATATGTTGGAGATAGTGTTCACAATATGGAGATTTTACCACCGCTAGGTCGTCCGAAGTCCAAGATTGTAGAAGTGGAGATGCCTTATTCTACTAAGCTTTTAACACAGGAGCAAGAAACCTATTTGAATTTAACCATGCGATATATTACAACGAGTGGTAATCAAAGACTTACACCGTTAGAATTTTCGGGCACATCAAGTGAAATGATTAAGGAATTGCCGAGATTGATTTTACCAGAGACGGTGGTTCCAGCATACATGGAAGATGTACCAAAAGCGATGATGACAGTAGAGCAACTGAGATCTATGGGTGCATCGGTAGAGCAATTAACACAAGAGGAACGTGCGAAGTTGGATACGATTATAGAAGAGGATGGAACCATTATGTTAGATGATCAAGTGAATGGTGTATCATTTGCTCCGCCTCAAATGGATCAAATGGGTCAAATGCAAAATGGCCAAATGCAAATGAGCCAAATGCCAATGGAACAAATGCAAATGGGCCAAATGCAAATGGGCCAAATGCAAATGGATCAAATGCAACCACAAAATCAAATTATTTATCCACCACAGCCACCACAACAACAAATGGGTGGAATGCCAGCGCCTAATTTTGCGACTACCTTTGGCGGAATGCCAGCGCCTAGCTTTGCAACTACCTTACAGCCATCAACCGATACAGTAATGAGCGGACCATTTGTTCCAGGAGGTGGTGCGATCATTGCAGTAGATACAGGTCTAGAAGCCATGCAGCGAGATGGATTAGATGTTATGGGTGGAATGCATCGGTCGCCTCGGCGACGACAATTTGGTATGCCATCCTATTCATCTATGGGTGGCGGCTCAAGTATGGGAGGCGGGGCTCCATCTATGCCGCAAGGAGGAAATGCCAATGCTCCAATTAATATCATTAAGCTAGAATAAAATTGACAACCTAAAATTCAAATGTGTTGATTAGGAAAATGAACGATAACTTTGTATTCATTGATAATATTTATCGGAGTCGCATGACGCTTCTAGATATTTTAGAAGTTCGTGGGTATGATACTGCAAAGTATCGTAAGTTTTCTCCGGCCGAGGCAACCGCTGCGGCAGCTTCCTTTCCAAGTCTCAGTTTCAAGGTGTCAAAGAAAGAGGACGAAACCAAAGTATGTGATGTGCGGTATGCAAACATTAGTCGTCAAAAGCTAGATACATTCTTTGATGATATTGAAGATGCTGATTCAGAAAACACGGAAGTAATTGTGATGATGTCTGTGCCAGTTGCAGATGCGCATCATATTATTTCACTCAAGCAATACATGAAAATGAAGGAGGAGCCGAATGAGAATGGAGAGAAAGTTCGCCGAAAGTTGCGTGTGTCTTTCTTCAGCATTTACATGTTGGTAGTAAATCCATTAAATCATGTTCTTGTTCCGAAGCATGAACTTGTACCAGAAGATCAACACAAACAGCTAATGAGTTCCATGTATATTACTGCGAAATCCAAGTTTCCAGAGATTAAGTTTCATTCGGATCCAATTGCACGTTGTATTGGAGCAGTGCCAGGGGATATTGTGAAGATTACACGTCCGAGTGCATCATCTGGTGAAGCGATTATTTATAGGGTTTGCGCCCCTTAGGGAGACGCCTACGTTATGGCCCACTTTGCGGGCTAAACCCTGACCCCCTCACTGTTAAAAAGTGCTGCGCACCAAGTACAGTTATAAAAATAGTAAAAATAGTAAAAATAATAAATATATTTTTACTATTTTATAAGAAAACACCATTATGAAGTAGGATGCAACAAACAAGAAAACAATTATATAAGAAACACCAAACAAGAAAGAAATCCGCCGCCTGGGGATATCATTTGATTATTGATGCGGCAGGATGTCATCCCGAAGCCATCCGATCTAAATCTATTATTAAGGAATTTGTTCAAACCCTTGTGAAAGAGATTAAGATGGTTGCCTTCGGCCCCCCACGTATTGTAAAATTTGGATGTGGAAGAACAAAAGGATTTACATTGGTGCAACTCATACAAACATCCGATATCACCGCTCATTTTGTGGAGACAACGAATGATATTTATTTTGATCTTTTTTCGTGCAAATCATTTGATCCCGCCATTGTGACACATTTATTTAATTTATATTTTGAGCCCCGTCATAAAAAAATTAAATTTTTAAAACGGCAAGCTTAAAATAGGGATGTTGCGGATTCTGATTAAGCCCACAACATATGTGATTACTGCCATGCAGGATAAGCAGAACCCATACATAGACATTACATTTAATGTACACAAGAAAAAAGAACTGCATCAACACAAAGAAGTAGAGAAGGCATTTTCCAATACAATCACCTATATAATTGAGAAGCCACAACATACATTACCAGACATTGTATTTATTGCAAATGGTGGTCTTTGTTTGCCTCGTTTACCTAAACCAACCATTTTATTGCCGAATATGAAATACAAACAGCGACAGGACGAATTGGAGTACTTAAAGAAAATTTATAAAAATTTGCATTTAAACATGATTCCATTTCCAGGAGCGGAACCATTTGAGGGTCAAGCGGAATTAAAATGGTTTCATCAGGGAACCAAAGCAGTATGTGGATATGGATATCGTTCTACTAAAAAAACATTTGACATCATAGATAAATTATTTAAGAAAATATATGGAGAACATCAGTTAAAACCTCCTGAATTACTTGCCCTTCCTATTATTTCTTCCAAATATTATCATTTTGACATTGCTATGTTGGAATTTGATGATGGGAAATGTATTGTGCATCACGATGCATTATCCAAAGAGAGCATTAAAAAACTCCAGCGATTTCTAGGTCATGAGAATGTATATCTTCTTCATACAGACGATCATTTTTGTCTGAATGCCGTGGTAGATGGAGAAACGTTAGTAACACATATGTTATCACCATCATTAAAGAAAGAAATGGAGAAAATTACAGGTAAAACAATAAAGATGATAGATACGAGTGAATTCCAGCGATCAGGAGGATCTGTTCGTTGCATGACATTGGATATTTTTAAGTAAATTCATTACCATACGTATGTAAAAATACCCTATGAATTTACTAGGGAAACGATAGAGATGGCATGGAAGGATAAACGAGATGCTTTTCAAAAACGATTTGATGATTTATCGCAGAGAGACATCAATGGATTACTACAGAATTTAAACAAGAACATGGGGGCATTTATTGGAAAAGGAGGGGTAAGTATGAATGCCACTAGTAATCCTGAATACAATGCTATTCAAACTACCATGAAACAAATAACAGAGATTAAAAATGGATATTCTACCTTATATGATGATATTGTAAAATATTTATCAAAAGAGACGCAAGATAATGATCTTTCAGGATTACTAACGGAGAATGGAGAATTACAAAAGCAAATTCATCGTTTAACGAAGATTGAAGATGAAATGAAAGTGGATGTAGAGAGTGCTATTGCACGGGACGAATTGCTCCGGTCTAGAAATACAGAAAGTACGCCACATCGTCTTTTTTTATTAGGCCGACCTGTTCGTCGTGGTATACTTCCCTATTTATGGATTCTCTCTGTTTTATTTATTGGTGTAGGCTTACTCATTTGCAAACAAATGTTTCCATTTGATTTGTCTACTACAGGTTCTTATGCAACTTCCGTTCCATTTTTATTTATGATGCAAGAATTTCTTTCAAGTAGGTCTGTATTACTGGCATTGTTAGTGGCAGCATTAATTACCATTCTATTCTTATCATTAAAGGTTGCAGGTGTATTTGGCAAATAGCCTTATATAAATAAAAGAACTCATATTTGTAGTAGAATGGCGTTTAGTTGTCCTGCCAATACAAGTTTAACAGATGCAGATATTATCACAATTTATGGTGATGGTGTAAAAGTACGTGGTCTATTACCTGATACGCAAGGTGGAGACTCCGATAGAAATCAAAATGGAATGTTAAAGGATAGTATTGTTACGGCAAGAGTAAAGACATTAAAAGATTTAGGTATTGTTCCTGTTGTTAACACTGCTAATACTACCGCATATATTACACAAAAAAACAAATTATTAGTGGATATCCAAACCGAATATTGTTATTATGATTCAAGATATAAATATACCCTACAGAAATTATTTGATGCTGTGAATCAAGGGTATTTAATGCCAGATGATAAAACAATAAATGGACCAAATGGTACTATTAAAACATATTTGGGATATAGTCAAATGTTAAATAAGAAACTAAATGATTTAACACAAATTATCAATGGTGTTACACAAGATATGATTGGATCTATAGATGATTTAGAAAATACTATTTCACAATTTAATGACCAAATTCAATCATTACGACAGAAATTAGATAGTCAAAATCAGATTATTACATCTAGTGAAGCGACTATTAAAATTAGAAAGGAAATGCTAAAATATACTGAGGAAAAGGCAAGATATTCCGACAATTTGCTAAAATTATATAGTTTTATGAATGTGGTAGCTCTTGGGCTTCTGGTATATGTCTATAAAGCCGCAAATTAATTTATCATCCGTGTAATTTCTTCATGCGAACTAGGAATGTCCAATCTAGATCAGTTAATCGCAACCACACAAACCTATCAGGATGCTGAATTAGCATCAGCAATTCAGCAATTGAAGAAGGATCCTGCACAATTAAAAGTATTTTTACAAAAACAGCAGAGTGGAGTCTATGATAATATTACAGCTCAAAAGGATAATACCATTCAAAAAGTCTACGGAGATTTGGATCGTGCTACAAAAGTTCAAGAATCCATCTTAATGTATACAAAGCGAGATCAGGATCTTTTGAATTTAGAACAGAATGCATATCAAATGCAACAAGATGCCGCAAATTCTCTACAGGATGATAAAAATATTGCTGGACGAAAAAATGAAATGAATGAGTGGTCTGTTAATAATAAGAAAGATACACTGTTTGTATTTTCATCTCTTTTTATTATGCTTTCTGGGCTTATTTGTCTTACGCTATTGTATCGTGCATCATTAATTAGTTCATATTTATGGGTTGGATTAGCCTCCACACTAATTATTATTTTTATATTGATTGTGGTAAATCGGTCACAGTATACAGATATTTTAAGAAACAAGCGATATTGGAATCGTAAAAACTTTGAAGGACAATATGGTAAAATTTCATTGCCATCTTGCCCAGGTTTGACATCGGGCATTACAAGCAGTCTTCAATCTGCAGAACAAAGTCTTCAATCAGGTGTTGTAAATGTTGCAAATTCAGCCGCAATGGAAGCCGCAGCCGCATCTCAAAGTATTGCACAAGGTGCAAATTCAATGGTAAATGATTTAATGACAAATGCGGCACCTGCTTCTATGCCTGCGCCTGTAAAACCATAAAACAATATAATTATTTCATATAATACTTCGTAATAAAATACAAAGTATTATATCTGAATAACAATAGTATGAAGCCACTTTTAGAAGAAGGGTTTGATGATACAAGTGCGGCAGTCTGTCATACCCAGCAGGGGATGAATAACCTTGCTGCACAGATCAGTGGCTGTACAACTTCTACGGAAGCAGATAGAAACAATAACTTTGCAACAACCACATTGTCTTTAGAGCAAGATATTACTTCCATACGTGCCAATGTTACAGACTCATTATCTATGGGAGATTCTATGTTTGGTCAATTTGGCCATGTAGACATAACGCATCAAGTTAAAGAACGTAATAGAGAATTAAAATCAAAAAAAGAAAATCTTGTAAAAAACATTAAAGAAAAGGAAGCAAGGATTCGTCGTGCAGATCGTGATTTTTCGGATGTGAAGGATACCATAGAAGAACCACAAAAACAGACAGCGCTTCATTTTATTGAGGACTATACCTTGGCTATTTTATCCATTAGTTATCTTTTTATGATGCTTCTAGGAATATACATGTATATCTCCAATGCAGCTGTAAAATCAGATGCAATAAAAACATCACTCATTGGAAGTGTATTTATAACGATGTTTTCAATGCTTTTACTAAACTATTTGGCGTAATTATGCTTCCGTGGATACTATACCTGTCTTATCATAGGTCTCAATGGCTTCATCACTTTCAAACAATTTCATTTGCTTGAATGTTTTCTTATCAGCCGGTTCACCACATTTATCGGAAAGACGCTTGTATAGTTCGGTCTGTGTTATTTTTCGTCCAATACCATCTACTGCTTGCCACTTACAATATTCACGAAAGATGACCTTAATCTCAGCTTCATACCCACCCTTCTTAATTTCACGAATACGGGCATTCATGAACTTGCCGACAGAATCAAACGACTCTTGATACTTACTGGATTCCTGTTTAACAATACTTGGAATGATTCCAATACCCTTATGTAGGTATTGCGTCTTGTAGATGTGAATCAGCCGAGACATGAAGAGGGTACGCCATTCTTTCAAGTTATTATCTAGTTGATTGTCACGAGGATAAATATGTAATTCAGGATTGGGATCTTCTACGCCAGGATCTACAAACTTGGATTCAAAGGGAACCGCTTGAACACGTCGCCAGGTACCCCGATCCATTGTATTAATCGCAGGAAAGGCATTGCACAACATAAAGATTTTACCAGTGATTTTGAATCGTGTTTGATCCTCAAAGAGCCCACGAGCTTCTACATCATCTTCACCCGTGAATTGCTTCATACGAGAGGTATTAAGGGGTTCTCGGTCATCGGGTTCCGCCATATAGATAAAGCGTTTGTTGCGGATCGCCATAATATCAGGATTGGCAGCACCCGATTCAGGTCGTTTTCGGGTCATAGCGGTAGATTGCAAGGAAGATGCATAATCACCGAGTACCATAGACATCAAGTCCACCAATTTAGACTTTCCATTACCACCTACACCAATCCAGGTTTCATAGGTCTGTTCCTTGTTAGCCCCTTCTAAACAAGAGGCCAATTTCTTCCACATGTATTCACGGAGTTCGGGACGAGGAAAGAGTTTCGTCATGAAGTCATCAATCTTGGCATGAATGGGGGCTTGTTCTTTATCCGTTGGATCGTATTCAATGTAGTCAATGGGATCACAGTTTTTGGTGGGGTAGCGACCCGCCATAAAGGTAATATAATCTGCAGGCTCTGCTGTGCGAAACTGCACGGTATATTCTTTGGTTCCATCTGGTTTGGTATGAATCGCATGAAGATCCACCACACCATTGTTAAACCCAATCAAGTATTGATTGGAGTTCAGTTTCTGAGAGAAGTCCTCTTCATAAAAGATGCCGACACAATCTTTCATGACAGAGTCTTTGAAGCCTGACTGATAGAGGGATTTCTCAATCTCAAAGAGTTTCTTGATACGAGTCTGTTCCCAGTTCATTTCCTTTTCATTGGTTTCATTCGCTTCAAACCGTCGGCAGATCTTTCGGCGTGTCTCACAGATGACTTGAGCAACTTCTGACATCATTTTATTGCGCAGTTCAATTCCCTGTGCAATCTTTTTCCAGTAGATTCCTGTAAAGTGATACCATTCAACACTTTTGGAAGTAACGGATGCACAATAGTTGTTTTCGTACATGCGCTTCATGAGACGTGCAATATGGGTATGCGTTACATCTACTTCGCTTTCTACAAAGTTGATAAAGCTGTCATTCATGATTCGTTTGTAAGCGGTCCAGTTGTCCTTGCGAGCCCAGTCATGTAGAGAGCGAATGGTAAGCTGGTTACTAGCGTGACTTAAGCGGTTCCATTTGCGGCGCTCATCTCCAATATTGTTTTCACTGGCCTTAGGAGACTTGGCACTGAATTCCATGTAGACCTGAAACATTTCTTCAGATTTGTCAATGCTATGCAAACAGAGTCCAACTTTCATCCAGGAATCATAGGATGTGGCACGTTCCTGCGAAAGACATTCAATCGCCAATCGCTTGGCAATATCAATCTTGTCCTGTTCCATTTGCTCGTAGGTATTGTTCGCCGCTTTAATGGGTGGTACATCAAGCTCCTCCTTTTCCTCGGTAATAGGCCTCTTTCCTGTACAGTACTGCAATCGTGTCTTCCATTCCTCTTCTACGCCAGAGAGAAAGGGAGTAGGTTCTATGTGTAGATTATAGCGAATGGATAAAATCTCTAGAAGTTTACGAGGCGTATATACAGCGATATCTTCTTCGTGAAATGCCCGTGTCAAAGGATCATACACATATACTGCTGCCAGTTGATACGCAGGAATATCGGGTTTTGATTCTCCATAGAAGAACCAGCCATTCTTCTTCACGATCGCTTCATCAAAGATGTCTTTTTCAGCATTGATATATCCAGTGTTCTTAAAAGCATGAGTTAAGTTATTCAGTTCAAGAGAGCGATGACGCAATACTTGTTGATGCTCAGAGGTTAAGACCAGATCGGGGCATTCAATGTGTACGCCATCTTTGATGGAGCGATTGACAGCATTTGTTTTTTTATCTTCATAAGGTGCAGGACGAAGCGTAACAAAGAATCGCAGCGGTTCTTCTAGATCATAGAAGTGCACAATATTTTCTACATAGTTTTGAATGAAAGTGTATACATGAGAGATTTCAAACTGGCGCTGAATAGCACGTTCCGTGGGATATTTGAAGTCTAAATCAATAATGATAGGTGTTAACAAATCACATCGGCGCTGCTCTACCAGATTGAGGGGACGACGTTGTTGTGTAAATAGATATTCATGGAGTAAGTCAAGGAAATGCGGATATTCTTCGTCTTTGATCATGAACTTACCACGCATCAATCCCATGCCCGTAAAGGAGCATGCCTCGCCTTTATCGGTGACACGATGAGAGTCCAAATAGAGCCCGAATGTAGATTCCAAGAAGTTATCCATTACAGTAATTGGCATGGAGTTACCTTTTGCCATCCCTTTTCTTATCGGTCAATTTTTATTCGGGAGGAAAATGACAATATACAATATTTCTATTTCATTGTATAGCGGCTCTAATAAAATGATCTATATCTGTATTACATAGGAGAGGCGCAAATTGGTTGATTTTTTCATGTTCCCAGTACCACCATTTTATCTGTAATAATTTTTCAATTTGTTCTGCAGTAAACCGATACCGAATCAGTTTTGCAGGATTTCCACCTACCATACTATATGGCTCTACATTACGTACAACATGGCTATTATTTGCAATAATTGCTCCATCTCCTATGGTAACACCCGACATAATTGTAACATTATCTGCTATCCATACATCATTACCGATTATAACATTTCCTTTTGTACTAGGATGTCCTTCACCATTAAATGTATTAAAAACATGCTGATTAATATGTCCAAAAGGATAGGTTGATACCCAATCTGCTCTATGATTTCCTCCCATGTATATATTTAAATTATTTGCAATAGAACAAAAATTACCGATAGATAATACTGTACCATTATTTGCCCAATGTTGTTGAATAGTTTGATATCCGTATGTAAAATACGACATAGTATTATATAGCATATTTCATTTATATTCTTTCATTACGAATAAAATAATATTTAATAATGCTGCGATGATGCAACTCTTTAAATGCTCTATCTAGAAAATACCACATGGCTGTGCGTAGCATGATAGGACCTTTAAATTGTTCCTGATGATCATAACGTTGATGTGCAGAAAGTATGATTCCTCCACCACTATACCACCATCCATCAGGAAATCTGCCATATTTCCATTTATGATCTTCCATGTGTTCATAGAAGGTATAATACACGCTAACTAATTTCTCTTCATCCATGTGTAGACTATTGTTTGTGTTGTTATAAAAATTGATTTAAAACGGCTTCATAAAATAGCAACAGGAAGAATGAAAGAAACTGACTTTTGTTCGGTGTGCAAATACTATTTGTATTTGGATCAAACGGAAAAGACGCTCCGACGAATTTGTCGGAATTGTGGCTATCAGGAAGAGGATAAGGGAGGACTAATTTTGGAGATTGATTTGAAAGAGAAAACCTCAGAAGGCTACAAGATTCTGATGAATGAATTTACCAAACAGGATCCAACACTTCCGCACGTAAATACGATTAAGTGCCCAAATGTGGGATGTGAATCAAATACATCAGGTAAAGAAAAAGATGTGATTTATCTAAAATATGATGCAGTGAATATGAAATTCCTTTATATTTGCAATAATTGTGATGCACAGTGGCGTTCTAAAGCCTAAAGTGGGGTAACAGCGCCCCCTTACTTTGCGAACCTCTCACATTATATATCATATATCACACGTTTGCGATCAAAACACAAAAAACATTATATTGACTTAATTAGAAATGGCGATTCAAGTCAATATATTTTTACTATGTTATAACGAAGAGCTTCTTTTACCATATACAATAAAATATTATAAGACTAAATTTTCAAATTGCATTATTACTATTTTTGATAATTATAGTACAGACAAATCGTGTGAAATTGCTAGACAAAAAGGATGCAAAATCAAACAGTTTGATACAGGAGATCTACAGGATGAATGGATATTTATGCAGATACGCAGTAATTTATGGAAAGAATTTGTAATAGAAGGCTGGGTGATTATGTGTGATATGGATGAATGGTTAGATATCACAGAAGAAGAATTGATACTAGAAGATCAAAAGGGTACTACCATTATTACAACGCAAGGATTTGAAATGACGGGAGAGAGTAAGAAAGAGGATCTAAGTGATATTGATTTATTTGCAATTAAGAAAGGATTTTATGATGATAATATGTCTAAACGTATTTGTTTTAAATATCCAAATGTAGCAATTGAATTTTCATGGGGGGCTCATACGTATACTTCATATGGAAATTCAGTGTATAGTGAAAAGACATATTTATTGAAACATCATAATTATTTGGGAGAAGAATATTTAATTCAGAAATATTTGAATCGTTACATTAGAAATAATTTATCTAGACAATATGGTATAAATGGGCATTATATAAATGATGTGGATAAAATTAGACAACGTCATAAAGATTACCTTGCATCATCTGTTGAACTATTCTAAATTGTTTATCTACCAGTCCATACCTTTATAATAGGATATGCACTAAAATCATAATCATTGCATTGTTTATATGTAATTTCATATTGCATATACTGATGAATATCACCAAAAAATGCGGGATTAATAGATGGATCATTATAATATGCAAGTAATCCAAATACTCTCTCTAATGCAGATCGAATTTCACGATGATTAATTTTAGGAAGCATATTATCAAATAATTTATGTTTCTTTTCAAGATGATCTATAAAATTCCATCGGATAACAGACATTGTCCCAAATGAACCATTCCAGTTGTTTGATTGATTGTATAAATTCATTAATTCCTCATAATGGGGTAAATCTTTGCACAATTCATTTATATAATTAAAGACACAATAATCAAAATTTTTTATAAATGTCCATAGAAAGCGAACATTTTCAGTTGTATCTAGTGAAAAATTAATCTTAGATTTAATAAATACGCTATCATGAATAATAACTGCAATATCAAATGGTTTTAATGTATGGAAATAATAATATGGTAAAAATTCAGCAGCGCACCTGTGATCTTTATCATAAATAATGGTGCAATTTACAAGATCACTTTCATCTGTAATTAAATCTTTATTACTGTTATCATCAATAATAATGATTGGATTATCATAATATTTACGTATACATGTATAATTTTCTTTCCAAAATAATGCATTAACATCATTATTTATATGGCGAATAATAATAAAACCCATAGAAGCCATTCTATTTCAAACTAATTAATTGAATCTTTTAGTTTCATAGGTTTGAATCACATTAAAAATAATGGTCTTGGCTTCCATGAGTTCAGCTGATGTCGGAATAATAAAATCTTCAGAACCATCTGGTCCAGGATCCCATTTGTGACAGAATTGTTCCAGGATCTCTTTTTCAATTAAGGAAACGTCTTCTACATGACATTGTAGAATCAGATAGATTTCGGAGCCTTTGGTGTATTTATGAAGACGTGTAATCCGTGTATCGGGGCATTGAGAAGTGCGACCGACTTTAAAAATCATGCGATTTAGCGATTTAAATTCTCGGGTGCGAACCAAATAAATATATCCATGTTTTTCTTCTATGTTGTAGGTCATTCCTTTCATGATACGGCGTTTTTGCCCTTGTTGAACGGCAATGGATACTTGTTTCACCTCATCATTAATAATTTGATTTTCTTCATCAGACATAGTAAAATTCTATTTTGTATTTTATAAAATTAAAAATAGAATTAAATTACATATACCATGCAAAAAGCCCTCTCCAACCCATAAAGGATCGGAGAGGGCTTTTATATACCGTGGCTAAAAAGCCACTATCAACTCGTGAAAGCTGATACCATATCATGAACTGTTCCAAGAATAATCTCTATAACGCATAACATGGATTTTGTTCCGATTCGCAAAAAAAAAGAAAACCAGAAATCTATGAAAAGCATAGAATACTTATTAATTATTATATATGCTGTAATGTTTTCTATATCTATTCTTCCAGCGGATGCATAGCACCCTAATTGAATAGACGCAATAGCCAAGGAATCAACGGATCAATTCTCTTATACCTCTGTGAGAAACAGATCTATCGCATAACGTGATCAGAATCAGACTTATACAAATAAAAGCAGATGCTTGTATTTAAGTGGGGGTTGCTGTATTGATTCTATACGTACAGAAAACAAAGGGTCATGGAATTATTTTTATTTTTATTTTTATATTATAAACTGTATTCGGTTAGTTGGATTGTCTGCCAGGGTAATTGCTGCACGAATACAAATAAGAAAGGCACTTCTCCACCAGAGGAAGAAACTCTTCCTATCCTACTACAATGAATCCGCCTTTAAGCCTTGTTCATGATACAATCCCACATAGCTCGCACAGGATCATATCGTGCATCATCCAGAATAGCACGCATTCCATCATAAGGAGTAGTGACTTGAATACCGCCTTTTTGTAGGGCTTTTAGCATACTTGGTGACCAGCCCGAAAGTTGAACCACGCCCTCTTGGTCCGCAGTCGCATGAAAATCCTTATAGTCTGCCCGCAAATTCCAGATGACAATCCGAGGCGGTTTCCATCCACCTGCCGCTAAGAATGCAGCACGAATCTGCTCTAATAATAATGCTTTACTATCTGAAGCAGCATCAAACCCCATGTCTGTTAAAACAATCAAATCCTCAGGTTCTTCTCCAACTGGAACATTACCTTTAACCAATGCATCAATAATACACATACATGCTTTGTAGAAATCTGTATTGAGTCCTTGACCAATTGTTGAACGAATAGATGCCACTTTCTCTCGTAACGTTTTCATACCAACAAATGAATGCCAACTGGGATCTGCATCAAAGGATAAAATATGATCACGAAAGGCTGGATGGGTAACTTCCGAAATCAAAATACCAAGTGACATGGAAATCCACTTAGGAAGTCCAGACATGGATCCGCTAAAATCACACATCGCCACTGCTTTGCCCAGCCCGCCCAGTTTCAATGTTTCCTCACGAATGGAGTCCCATTGTGCCTGATTAATATCATGTTCATCCTGTGTGGTATGTAATGGATATGCATTGTGTTGCATACATTTCCATAGTAATTCATGGGGCAACACAACATGCGCTCCGTGTGCTTTTTTGACTCCTTTCTTTACATCACCCACAAACTCCTGAAAGTGTTCACGACATGCCATGCGATCCGCATCATCTGGATAGCGTAACTCATTTTCTTCATCCTTATTCAATGGTTCATTCAAAAATGCCTTCGTATGAATTTTCAAACAACGGCCAGGCACCGCATCAGGCTTAATCTGAGCCCATGATTTACCGCACATATTGATCTCAACCGTTTTCAATGTCTTATTAAAATTACTTACTGTTTTGCGATATAGTGACATGCGACGTGTAAAGGAAGGCTCAGAAGGAAAGAAAAAATTAGCGCATAGTTGAGCAATACCAGGAAATTCTTTGGATTTTTCACGAGGCAACCATTTTGCCAATAAGGATAAATTACTTTTTCCACTATTGTAGTTAATCTGATCTACAATAAAAGAGGAACGTGCAGTTGTTAGGATATCATTTCCAAGATGAGGAATGTGTTGCGCAAGCTTCCACATATCTTTCCAGCAGCCATATTCTGGAACAAGAGAGATAAACTTACTGGTTAATCCACCATTCGTTTTATACAAGGCCCGAAAGAGATGATAGAAGAGATCTCGTTCTCCTTTTCCGCCACGGATATCACGAGTCTGAAAGGCCATCACATACAAATCCTTGATATGATTCAGATTTCCACTACAGACGATTTTATTCACTGTTTTTTCAATATAATCATACTCTAACTCACGATTGAGCATAGTGAACAAGGCAACACAATCATTGCTGACGCCTTCTTCGGTATACACCGTGGCACCATTCACACCAATTTTTATAGTTGCATTATTCGTTGAATTCATAGCTTCAACAAACGCCATATTATTTATATATTATACCTAGGCTTTAGGTTAATACGACTACTTAAGTGATAAATAAGAACTATGCGTTATGGAGTCCACGTTTAACTCCTTCCCACAGGCCCCCTGCCCTAATTGTAATAAGCCACGTAGATTTATGGAGCGATATCCCAATGCATTATGCCCAGCATGTCATAAGGGACCTATTGTAGATGCGAATGGAAATCGTGTTACCTTTATTAATACACATCCTCTAGGATATGGAGTTGCAAGTGAACATCATGAAAATGGAAAGATTGTCGTAAAAGATGAACCTTTCTGCTTTCTAGAAGGTAAGGCATGTTATGCACAGGAATACAGATTTGGAGGGATTGTGATTCAAATGATAACAGATTGTCCATTTTGTAGAAAAAAAGATTTCATTTGTTTTTTAAAGGGTGTAAAATGCTATGAAAATGATACGGATTCACCGAGGAGTAGTACCAGTGAAACATAATATAAAGACTATCCGTTTTATAAGGCGGTTTAAACACCGACATCCATACTATAAAAGAAACAATGAAAACGGTCTATTTTTTAATCCAGGGCCAATTTGGAAATAATTTATTTCAGTATTTCGCTGCCGAAATTATGAAAAAAATATACAACTATGATGAAGTCAAGCCAACATTTCATATCAATCTGGAATTTAATACGGTAATTGACGATGACAAATTTAAGACAATTATCACAAGGTACATGGCAAATAATACAGTAGAGATTGATACAAGCAAGGATATTCTTCTCATGGGATTCTTTCAACGCTCTGAAATATTTGAGTATGAGAGAGAATATATCAAGTCACTCTTTACTACAACGAATACAAATCATATTAGCAATCGGATCACCATTGGAAATATTTTGAAGTATCAGACCAAACATACAATACAGCCAGACAAAAATGATTTGACGGTCCATTTGCGATGTGGGGATTTCTGGGACAAAGAAAATAATAAAACACAAATATTTCATCCAGACTACATCAAAGATATAATCAAAGGGATCACCTATGACAAATTATTTATTGTGGCGGATAAAGCCAATCATGAATGGGAGAAGGAGTACTATAGTCAGTTTGATGAGTTAAATCCCATTTGGATCAGTGGAAACTTAGGAGATGATTTTGATTTCTTGATGAAATCTAATCAGATCATTACGTCGGCATCTACCATGTCATGGATGGCGGCTTATTTGGGAAATGCAGAAAATATTCATATTCCTTATAATTTTTATTATGGAGGTTCTCAAGGAAATGGTCAACACTTGGGGTCATTCAATGATAAGTGCACGATGCATTATGAGGATATGTATTGGGTCCCTAGCGCTTTTTAAGAAAAAGCGCCCAAAAATCTCAGCGCTTTTTAAAAAAAGTGCCCAAAAAATCTAGTTCGCTTCATGTTTTTTGGGCACTTTTTTCTAAAAAGTGCTAAGGTCCCTTACAATCCGAATGGGAGAAGAATGAAACTTTTTAATGTTTGTATTAGCCGCCATAAAATACAACCATTTCTTAGACGTCTCTGCATCTTTACGTATATATTTACATAGATTTGCTCCTGGTTGA
>Ga0164296_1002530_pt1 | contig 18075 bp, 11 predicted proteins | sample GEODES057metaG_FD_113533 | JGI IMG/M metagenome (GOLD analysis project Ga0164296, IMG submission 113533) | Dystrophic lake water microbial communities from Trout Bog Lake, Wisconsin, USA - GEODES057 metaG | ecosystem: Environmental > Aquatic > Freshwater > Lake | place: USA: Trout Bog Lake...
CACAGAGCACTGGCAGATGCACGCACTGCGTTATCTCTTGAGGCAGAACTCACCGACGCCGCACTTCAAATCCAGTCCCTTGAGGCAGAGATCAAACTGGCCTCGATTCAGTCTCAATCCTTAGGCGCACTGGAAAATTCACTCACTGCCCCACCCCAAGTGGTGCAAGCGATGGCGCAAGCCGATCAGCTTACCCAGGCCGGTCAAACAAGACAGGCCATCGAGGTTTATAAAGCTTTCCTTAGTGCGCCAGGTGTAGACCATCGGTACATTGCCATGTTTAATATGGCGGTGCTCTTAAATCAGGAGGAGGATTTTGAGCAAGCCCAGGCTTTGCTTAAAGAGAGCATTGAGCTCAAACCTGATTTTTTTGTGGCCTACTTAAGTTTAGGCACCATCCAAGAAAACAATGGTCAAGCAAGCGCTGGATTGGAGGTCTGGAACACAGCCTTAAACGTGCCCTCTATCAACAACTTGGAGCACAGGGAAGATAAAATTAAGCTCCTCAATAATATTGGGCGGGTGTTAGAGAATTTAAGACATTACGACGCAGCGGAGGAGGCGCTCTTTAAGAGTTTGAAGATCGATCCCTCGCAGGGACCTGTCTTGCATCACTGGATTCACCTGCGACAAAAGCAGTGCAAATGGCCTGTCGTTTACGGCACCCAGCACACTTTTGAGGAGGTGATCAAGTCTGCGTCCCCGCTTTCGATGTTAGGTTTGAGCACAGAGCCCAAAGAACAACTTGAGTCGGCCAAAAGGTTTGTGAAAGAAAAGGTACAAACCTTTGAACGAATGGTGCCCACTAACCATAGGTATGGACACAAAAAAATTAGGATTGGCTATTTGTCGTCCAATTTGTCCATGCACGCTGTTTCTTTGTTAACGGTTGAGTTATTTGAAACTCACCACAGAGACGCAGTAGAGGTGCATGCTTTTTGCTGGAGTCCTGAGGACGGAACTCCTTTTAGGCAAAGGGTCAAGGACGCGTTTGATCACTTTCACTACATTGCGGATTTAAGCGACGCGCAGGCGGCAGAGCTGATCCGAGCAACTGAGATTGACGTTGTTGTGGATTTACAAGGACTCACCTCAGGTGCAAGGCCGGACCTTATTGCGCGTGGTGCTGCGCCCGTGCAGATCGCTTACCTGGGTTACCCAGGCAGCACAGCCTTGCCGTACGTTGACTACGTGATTGCGGATAGGTTTATCTTACCCCCTGAGCTCATTCCCTTTTTTACAGAAAAGCCACTTTATTTGCCAACTGTGTTTCAAGTCAGTGACTCCAAGAGGCCGATCTCTGAGACAAGAAGCAGAGAGTTCTTTCAGTTGCCAAGTGACCAATTTGTGTTTTGTGTATTCAATAACAACTACAAATTCACGCCAGAGATGTTTGAGTCTTGGATGAGAATTTTAAGGGTCTGCACCAAAGCAGTTTTGTGGGTGCTAGAGGATAACGTGTGGTCAAAGGAGAATTTGAAGTTAGCCGCAAGAGCGCACGGCATAAACCCAGATAGGCTTATTTTTGCAGGTCGTATTACGCCTGCTGATTATTTGGCACGCTTTAGAGTAGCTGATTTATTTTTGGATACAACGCCCTATAACGCGGGCACTACAGCCAATGATGCGCTTTGGGCAGGGTTGCCGTTGCTCACCCTATCCGGGCAGACCTATGTGTCACGCATGGCGGGGAGTTTACTGCAAAGTGTGGGGCTGAATGATTTGATTGCCTTGGATTTGATGAGTTACGAGCAAAAGGCAATTTATTATTATCAACATCAACCCGAGTTGAGCAAGCTGAGGGACAAGTTAGCGCTCGCCAAAAACGAAAAGCGATTGTTCAACACAGAAGTTTTTTGCAAAGAGTTTGAGGCAGCGCTTGCTAAACTTTTAGCATAGAGCCCTAGATTACGCTCTGAAGGGCGGAGAGTGTGAGTTACTCTTTTCTCTTTGATCTCTCACCTGTAGCTGTGGAAGATAGGTGCAATGTCGGCGAGCAACAAATCCGATTTGTTCGCATACGTCAGGGGATGAAAGATTTCTCCTAGAATTTGGGCCCATCTAAGGGGGTAGGGTGAGGGGAGGTTATCCTCAAAGAGGACCCCAAATTGGTCTTGCGGGTGTTTGGCAGGATTTTTTTGCAGAGCATCTAAGTTGGCATCTAAGACTTGGTGTGTGAGTGAGAGCCACGACTCGGTTAGTCTGGATTTCTTTTTAAAGATAAACGCGCAAAGTCCTATGAGCTCTTTGTGGTGAGCCCTTATTTCGTCTCCGAGCGCGCCGCTGACGTGTGGGATGCCAAGCGCGATTTCTTGATACCCCAGAGCCAAAGCGTTGCTGCAGCGCAATTGCTCAAAAAGGGGAATCCAAGATTTATGCGTTAATTTAAGATCCGTGTAACCACCCCCATAGTGATGCATAAAGTAGCAGCGCAAGTAATCTGATTTATGTGTTTCACTCAGGTATGTGAAAGCCGGATGAAAAGGGTGTTCTTTGAGCTCCCACTCCTTGTAGGAGTCGTGATTGATATACGCGACAGGACAACGGGTGTGGTTGAAGATGGTCCACAAAGCGTTTATTCGTTGTGAGGACATGGGATTTGTGCCCGTCCACATACAAAAAATAGTGTTATTTTTTAGGCCGTCGAAATCTTTTAGGTACGCATTCATAAAAAACTTAGATTTTGTGCTCAGCCACCAAGGACCAATTAAAACGCAGTAAATGAGTCGGGCGACGACAACCCTCTAGGATCTTTTTCTGTGCAAGAGCTTTGTTGATGTCCAGACTGCGGTTTAAATTGGTGGTCTTGAATCCTTTATCGTTAAAGAGCACCGTGTCTCCAACCAGCTTCCTGTTGCCCCCTGATTTCTCCCATACATAGGGAAGATACAAATCCTCATAGCCGTAATGACCCGCAAAATCCTCATCATACATGGCCCATTCTTTAAAACGCTTGGACTCCACGAGAAAGGAGTTGGGGTGGACGCTGAGGGGTTGGTTTAAATTTGAGTCAATGAAATGATCCACTTTAAAGTAATAAATGGTGGATGACTCCAGGTTTGAGAGAGAGCTCAGCAGGCCAGAGAACGCGTTTTCTATTAAAAACTGATCGACGTCAAATAAAAGCAGCCAAGGAGCTGTGGACATCATCACCCCCAAGTTTCTGGATCCCGCTTGGTTCCAATTGATTGGGCTCTCAATGCGGTAGTGCTTTAAATTGAGACGGGGGGAGCTGAACTGAGCAAGTTCCTCGGAGTTGTCATCGATCAAAATTACTTCAAAGCGTTTTCTAAGGTTCTCGCCAAAGGAGCTCAGGTGATCGATCAACTCACCTACTTTGTGCGTATTGTTGTAATAATGTGTAATGAGGGAGAGGTGCATGAAGATCAATCAACGGATCACTGAACGGGTGTGCCGACAAACCCGCAGAGTTGCAAAGCTGCAAACCCAAACAGGTTAAGACTTTTGACATAAGATTTACAAGCATATAGATGCTGAGCCGATAGCTGCGGGGCTGATCTGGTAAAAACCTTAGAATGACGTTCAACGAAGAGGGTTTTTTTAAGTGAGCTCATCTAAATGACTAAATTGCACGGGTTATTGATTACGAAAGACGATGATTTATTGGTCGAGGAGTGGTTTCGTGAAAATCATTCTGTCTTTGACACCTTGGTGGTTGTGGACGGCTCTACCTCGGGGTTGACCCGACGTGTTGTATCTCAGTATAGCAACACCGTTTATATGACAGATCCCACTTGCCACATTACGGATCAAACTCTTAGGCACCATGGGTGGCAAGAACTTGTCAAAATTGCCACGATGGGGGACTGGATATTTATATGTCACGTAGATGAGTTCTATATCCATGACCCAAGGGCGCTTACCCAAGCTCAGGGAAATTTGATGTTTTGGATGCCCTTGGTGGTGTTGCCCCACCCCCAAGAGGCTTATCACTGGATTAAATCAAGGGATAAAAACCCGAGACACCTATTTAAACACTACTGGTGGAGGCAGGGGACATTGCCTCACCTAGAGCACCGGATGTGGCGGTATGTGAAAGAGCCTTTTTGGAACACCCAACTGACAGCCCCGAGTTGCGGCACCATACCGCACAACTACATGGATGAGAAAATCGTCGTTCAGGTACCCCTTTATTTCCATTACAAGTGCTATGACCTGAGTTGGGACGCTTACCTTCGAGACGGATCCTCTGCAAAATCGTCCCTTAACACCGGTTTGCCGCGTCAGGTGAAGGGGTTTGAGGATTTGTTTTTTGATGAGGACAGGCCTTTTGAGGACGGATACTTTAATTTTGACAGCGACGCATCTAAGATATTTGAGCGTTTTGGCAATCCACCCCGTATCGGCCTGGGCCCTGACGGCAAAGCAGTGGTCATCAATGACCAGGGTAAACTTGTCCACATGGCCTGAGATTGCCACTCATTTATCAAAATAAGTAAACAAATAAATTTTATTAAATAATACTTAATTACTCATTAATTATTATTTTGAGCTAAATAGGGTTCAAAAATATCTTCTTGAATCTTTATAAAGTGGCCGTGCCAACGGCTAAAAATATTGGCACCGTACTTGCTTAGTTTGAATACCCTTTAACCAATTTCGGTGAATTTGTTCAAACTAGGAGCAAGCAATGAGTTTAGTCAATCAATTAATTTCCCAGGCGAATTTAGGACGTATGTTGTCTGATGGGGAAGTTTCCCATTACACACCTACAGAAATTCGTGAAGCCATTCAACAGTTGGTTGCTAATGATAACAACGACTTGGCTTACGCTCTTGGAGACGCGGGCATTAGTTTGTATCCCAACAATGAGGACATGCTCGCCATAAACGGTTTACTCGCCATCATGCGCCAAGATTGGCGTCTAGGTGTTGATTACCTAGAGGATTTAATGAAACTGCAAGGCGAGTTGACACAGCCTTTCACTTTTGTCATGTTGGTCAGAGCGCTTAGATGCAATTTGGATCCAGCACGTGCATTGGAAGTTGTTCGCAGAGGCCTCAAAGCCTATCCGCAACACACAGACTTAACGGCGGAGAGCTTATCACTAGAAGGTTTTAGTGATGCGATCCATTCTTCAGAGGTGGCTCACTAATTGACGTTTTAGTGGCAATGGATCTCCCTTTGCCGCATGAACGACATATTTTTGCCACATATATCTATTTAAACGCAAATTTAGGCATCTAAGAAATGATTTTAAGCATTCAAAACCGATGGGAAAAGTTGGCATATGAATTGCTTACTATGTGGCAATATTTGATTGGCCAAATGGCTAGGAGTTGAAAAAATGACAGTTATTAACACAAACGTCAGTGCACTGTATTCGCAATTAGCTTTGCAAAATACAAAGAAATCACAATCCACTTCGATGCAGCAGTTATCGACTGGGCTGAAGATTAATTCAGCCGGTGATAACGCTGCGGGTCTAGCCATCGTCAACCGGATGACCACGCAAATTAGCGGTATCTCCCAGTCGATTCAAAACGCTGGCGATGCTGTTAATTTGATCCAAACGGCTGAGGGCGCTGCCAATCAAATAACAACGATGTTGCAACGTATGCAGCAACTCGCAACCGAGTCTGCCAACGGCACTTACAACGATTCCCAAAGAAATGACTTGGACCTGGAGTTTCAGCAGTTGAAACAGCAAATTGTTGCTATTTCAAATGACACCCAGTGGAACGGTTTCCCAGTGTTAAATGGTACTGCGGGCAAACAGCTGAGCCCCTTACCTGTTTACAAAACAGTGTCAGCTCCCCAACAGTCCATTTCAAATGGGGCCAACAACAACACTGCGAACCTCTTCATATCTCCCAATCCGTCTATAGCGGTTACTCAAACCAATATTCAGCAAGTTTCTGCTTTTAGTTTGGCCGGGCAAACACAGCCTCAACAAAATGATCCAACTTTGCAAACTTACCTATCGTTTTCAGATGGTACAAACACATTCTCTGTGCCTGTGGGTACGACCATTGCGCAAACCCAAAGCGCGCTAGTTACGGCTATCAACGCAGGGGCGAATGGCGTTCCTAATGCATACCACGCTGCGTATGACAGTGTGTCTGGAGATTTAAAGATCACAGCGAATCAGGCTGGTACACCGCTGCCCCCCTACATGACGCTGAACGCAGGCTCCACACCGCCCAACGATGTCTACACAGTTACGGGTCCATTGACTGCGGGCAATCAGTTCACACTCAACTGGGGTAACGTTGCATTTACGTCCAACGTTAACCAAACCAGCAACACCACGCCTACAACAGTTGCTGCAGATTTGGCTCAGCAAATGATGCTTAATACCAACTTCACAAGTAAATATGTGGCGGTTGCAAATAACAACGGTACTCCCGGAACAATTACGATTGTTGCCAAAGATCCTACATTGGACAGCAACAATTTATCCGGCTCATTCAACATGTTACAGGCGGCCTCTCCCGGTGGAGCTACAACTCCGCTGGTGCCGGTTTCTACGCCCTTTAGTGCACCTACTGCTGTTGCTGTAGACGCTCCCAATAGCATTGCAAATTACAACTTAGGCCTAAGCTTGACAGGACAACAGTCCTTCTCTACACCTGGCACTTGGGTGACAAGTGGCTCTTTGAAGATGACGCTTGACGCCTCCAACCAAACTCCTTCAGGCGTTTCAGCTACATTCACCACTGCCGCAGGCAAGGAAGTGACTTTGACGGCCAGTAGCTTTAATGCGACGACGGGTACGGTTACTTTTGATCCAGGAACTGGTTTCAACTCTCAAGCCATTACGGGTAGCTTATCCTATAGCGTTTTGGAGACTGGAACTCCGCCCTACGAAGCTGACTTGACATCACTTCCCCCATACGTGAGCGGTGCAAGTACGTTAACTCAAGTAAACGTATTAGTTAGTGGAAGCATACCCACGATCAATGCGGGTGACTTGACCATCAACGGGGTCACTGTTGGCGCCTCACTTGCGGCCTCGGACACGATTTCGCCTCCAACCAACGCGGCCGGTAGCGCGATTGCAAAAGCTGCCGCTATCAACACCATCACCGCTAAAACTGGGGTGACCGCGGTTGTTAACCCCAATCAAATGGCGGGTGCGCCGATGTCGGGTGCCTCCGTGGTGGGAGGATACGTCACGATTAACGGAATTACGACACCTCAAATCACAACAGTTCTCAATAACCCTAGAGAGTCACGGGCAGCAGTAATTGCCGCAGTCAATGCCATTTCCAATTTAACGGGCGTGACCGCCGTTGACAGCGGTAGCGACTCACTTGGTGTGAGCCTTAATGCGCCCGATGGTAGGAATATTGAAGTTCAGTTCCAACCGACCACGGACGGCAGCACCGCACTACAGTTTTCTCAGCGCACAGGACTCAATGAGGGCGCTCAAGCGGGCACTTACTCTCTCGAGTCAAAAGTCAATCAACCTATCATCATCGGCACCACTCCGGGTGGTAACTTAAGCGATACAGGTCTATCGCCTGGAACCTACAAGGATAATCAGTCCGTAGTGACGACTCAAAAATACACGCAAATTCAGGCCGGCCAACAGGCGCAGATCTTGAACAGCGGACAGTCCGTAGTCGAGCCAACCCAAACTCCGGTTGTACTGAACGAGGGCGACTTAACAATCAACGGTGTGCCAATCCCAGGCGCAACTGCTGCCGATGACACATCTGCGCAGGATGCACAAGTCGCGTTTGAGAGTGCAACCAATACCAAACAAGCAAGTGCGCAGGCCACTGCAAACGCAATCAATAGTGCCAGCAGTCTAACCGGTGTGACCGCAATTGCCAATCCTGCGACCATAGCGGGAGCTTACACAAGCGGAGCAATCGTTGGCCCAGTGACTTTGAACGTTAACGGCGTGCCCGTTGAGATGAATTTGGGCATCGCTCAGTCTCCCAGCGACCGCATCCAAACAGTTGTGTCCACTTTAAACCAAGTGACGGGTCAAACTGGAGTCGTTGCAAGCATTGACCCACAAGGTCAGGGCGTACAACTGACCACAGTTGACGGTAGAAATTTATCTGTCTGGTATGAGACGACTCAAAACGGAAGCCCCGTGACCGCAGCAGACTTTGGTCTGGCTGGCAGCCCAAGCAACGACAATGCGCCCGGCGTGTCCGCGGTGACACCTGCTCAGTTGCTCGCAGATCCAAACGGGGGCGATAACGCTTCTACTGTTTACGGCACCGTCAGCCTTCAGTCCAATAAACCGATCAACATTCAACCAGGCGTTAACGGCTACACATCAAGCTCCAACTTTACGGCTTTAGGCTTTACGTCAGGCACATTTGGAGGTGTTGCAAAAGACGCGACCACGATGTTAGCTCCTCCTTTGGTGGGTCAACTGTCATTTCAAGTAGGGCCTGGTGCCAATCAATTGGTGAGCATTGACTTACCCGATTTTGGCTCCAATGGATCCATCACGGGTGACATCACATGGGACGTAAATCAGGCACCACCTGCAACTGGCACACCCATGCCAACCAGCGTGACTGGAACACCCTCTGCCCAACCGAATAGAAGTTACATCAGTTCTCAATCAGCAGCGATGGATATGATCACGCGACTTGGGGCTGCGATTGACAACATCAGTGCAACCGTCTCTGTGATGGGCGCTGTGATGAACAGGTTAAGTTACGTGACCAATAACTTGCAAAGTATGTCTGTTAACTTGACAGCTTCTAAGAGTGCCATTCAAGACACGGATTACTCCGCAGCCAGTACGAATTTGTCTAGAACACAGATCATGCAACAAGCTGCAACGGCCGTGTTGGCCCAAGCCAATACAAGTCAACAGTCCGTTTTGAAATTGCTACAAGGTTAACAGGAACAGGTAGTCATTTAAAGAGTTGAACGACGTGAATATTAAACCTGGACCCCAAAACCTTGCACAAGGTGAACAGGCAGGCTCTCCCAATTGTTGGCAGTGCAAGCACTTTGCCATCAGCTGGGAAAGAGCGACCCCTTATATGTGTAATTTAATGGGGTTCAAGAGCCGACTTTTACCCTCCATTGAAGTACTGCGCGCGGACTCACAGGTGTGCCGGGGATTTACAGCAAAAGCGAACCCCGTGGGGCATCAGTCTCACAGATCTGCTGCCGTTTCTAGTCCTGCAGCTCTACCAACCGTCACCCAGTCGTCAAAGACAGTTTGGAGCGCTTAAGGGATTCGTCAGTTTTACGACTTGAAGTGAATTTAATAGTACTTTATATTAAATTTTAATAAATAAATAGATACTAATTAATCAATTTATTACCTGGCACACGTATTGCTTTTAAGCTATACCATTGTAACAGGCTGAATAAAAGTGATTGATTCTAAAGATACCCCAATTGATGCTGTATGGCTAGATCCCATTAGTCCTTTAAGTGAGACCGAGCGTGCTCATTTGGGGCAGGTGGGTATACAACTTAGAACCGTTAATACGTTAGATGAACTCAATGTCGCATTGAAAAAGACGCATATGCTCGTCATTCGATTGAGTGATAACGTAGAGCTCTTAAAAGAGGTTAAAGCCCTGATGGGTTTACTCGGAATTTTGGTTCCTGTTGTTTGCCGGGTCGATCGCCGCAAAATAGAGATTGCGGTGGCTGCAATGCGTCACGGTGCGTTAAATGTGATCTCCTCTGAGGAGTTGGGTTACCAGGTTTGGACGGATACGGTTCAGGGTATCAAGGAGGCTCAAAAGTCTGCCAATGCCGTAAGCGCTGCCAATAGTTGTGCCCCAGTCGCGCCAGCCTCCTCAACCACCAAGCCCGCAAGCTTTGTCTTCGTTGACCCAGTTAGCCAACATTTGTTGGCTTTGGCGCAAAAGGTTGCTCAAACCGATGTCACCGTTTTACTCGTAGGACCCACGGGTGCGGGTAAGGAAGTGTTGGCAAAAGTGCTTCATGAATCGTCCCCCCGAGCGAAAGGTCCGTTTGTCGCTCTAAACTGCGCGGCACTCCCTGAGCACCTCATCGAGGACATGCTTTTTGGTCACGAAAAGGGCGCTTTCACGGGCGCACTAAAAGACCATAAAGGTCTCTTCGAGCAAGCCCACGGCGGGACAGTCTTTTTAGATGAAATTGGTGAAATGCCAATCCACCTTCAAGCCAAGTTGCTTCGCGTCTTGCAAGAGAGAAAACTCAACCGCTTAGGAGGCGAGTCAGCCATTGATTTGAACGTTCGAATTGTGGCCGCCACCAATAAGGACTTACGCGCAGCGATAGAGAACCGCGAATTCAGAGAGGATCTGTATTTCCGTATCAGTACCTTCAGATTGACCATTCAGCCTCTTCGCGAGAGAGTGGGTGACATCATGCCTTTGGCCCTACAGTCCTTGGTTCGTCACGGAGTGCCTGGACTGAATTACTCCGTCTCTGAGGAAGCGCAGAGCTTACTCAATAGTTACAAATGGCCGGGAAATGTTCGCGAGCTCGAGAATGTGATTCAAAGAGCGGTGGTGCTTTGCCCGGCCCAATTAATCACATCGGACCATTTGATGTTTGATGAGAGTGTTCAAAGCACTGCAGCTTACGGCTCTATGGGGGGTATGGGCGGTATGGGCGGTATGGGAAATATAGGCAACACCAATAGTCAAAGCGGTGCGGGTGGCTTTAGTCACGGCGCACACTTTGTCAATACCTCCGGCTCAGGGTCTAGCTCCAACTCCCACCAAGGACAGGTTCATTCAGAGCCCAGCGCCTCCAGTGTGTTTGGCACCTTAGAGAATCGTTCACTTAACTCCCCCGTAGCAGACATCACCTCTGCGTTGGCCAGAAACGTGATCTCCAATGAAGGCGCAGCCTACATGTCCCACCACAACGCTGCCCACGCCTCTTATGTCCAAGGCAACAACAGTTTGAGTGACGATGCAGTGAGCGGGCAAGCGCACGCAGACCTGAGCTCCGCTGTTAAAGCGAGTGAACACTTGGTCATCATGTCTGCAATCCGCACCAGCGAGAACAGAATTGAGGCTGCAAAAAAATTAGGCATTAGTCCAAGAACGTTGCGCTACAAACTGGCTCAGCTCAGAGACAGAGGCATGACCATGTCTTTGGCCGAGTGATCGCAAACATACTCATTCATAGAAAACAAACAAAGAGCGGAGTCACCTAAAAATGATTGATCCCACATCAGCCAGTAGCATCCAGTCGATGATGGAGACTATTCGCTCGTATCAATCACAGGCGGCGGGCTCAACCAACGCAGGCAACTCAGCTCAGCACATCGCTCAAAACTCAGGGCCTTCTGCGCTGCAGGCTAAAACTATTATTGCTCCAACGACCGAGCAACCTAATTTCACAGAGTCGGTTCGTAATTTGCTTAACCAAGTAAACGATGTCAATGTGAACTCAGACAGAATGGCAGATGCGTACCAAAGAGGTGAGGACATTCCCCTCACCGATGTGGTGCTCGGAATGCAAAAGGCGTCCTTGTCCTTTGAGGCCACCCTTCAGGTGCGCAACAAAGTGCTCAAGGCTTACGAAGATATCATGAACATGCCGGTCTAAGGCTAAAGACTGAAAGAAAACTATGGCAACCGCAAGCGCAACACTTAACAATTCTTTGAGCATTCCCTCCAACAAGGGATCGGAATTAGACTTCGCCGAGGGCGCCGACACAGGCGCAGGCGCTGGCACCAAAGGTGCACTAGCCAGACCCCTTGCCTCCCAAGTCTTAGGTGACCCGATGGGTACGCTCAAAGAAATTATTCGCCAACCAAGCGTCAAAAAAATGCTCCCCTTGGTGGTCATTATGTTGGTTGTTGCAGCGTTTGGACTGGCCTCCATGTCGATGAAGTCGCCCTCTTACAAGGCACTTAATTTGATGTTACCTGAGGCAGATAAACAAATCGCTTTAGAGGCTTTAAAGACCGCCGATTTCAAGCCAGAGATTGACGAGAACAATGGGCAAATCATGGTGCCCTCGAACCGCTACCAAGAGGCAAAAATGCTGATTGCTTCCAAGGGCCTACCACACTCAGATATGCAAGGTATGGAGGGCTTAAAAGATATGCCTGCCATGACCACCAGTCAATTCATGGAGCAAGTGCGTTACAACAACGCCATGGAGCAAGAGCTCGGTAAAAGCATTTCCCAAATTGCTGGTATTAAAAGTGCCCGCGTTCACTTGGCAGCGCCCAAGCAAACTGTCTTTGTGCGCGACAGGGTCCCAACCAAAGCCTCCGTTGTAATCACAAGGGCGCCTGGAAAAATCGTATCAGCCGCGAACGTACAAGCCATTATTCAACTCGTCTCAGCAAGCGTACCCTACCTTGCCCCTGAGAACGTCTCTGTGGTGGATAACTACGGCTCTTTGATGAACGATATGCTGCTTGAAGCGCCTTTAGGCATGACCGCAGCCCAGCTCCAACAAAAGCAACAAATGGAGGATCTGTACAGAACCCGTTTGATCCAGCTCTTAGCCCCCATCGTCGGCGAATCAAACGTTAGCGCGCAAGTCTCTATCAACTTAGATTTCACACAACAAGAGACCACGACGGAGGACTTTGACGAAAGAGATAAGGGCCCTAAAACTCGTTCTGAATTATTTGTTGAAGATAGAAATACCTTCAAAGATGCAATCGGTATTCCTGGCTCACTGAGCAACACACCGCCTAATCCTCCCCAAAATCCTTCTGCCACGCCCAACACGAGTGCTGATATCAATAAAGGATTAAGCGAGAAAGGTGTACAAGTGACTGCTCGCAGCACTAAAAACTATGAGTTAGACCGTGCTGTGAGGCACACCACCAACCAAATGGGAACCATTCAGCGTATGGGAGTTGGTGTGTTGATCAACGAGCGTCCCATCCCTGCTGGTATGAAAGTGGAGAAGCCTGCCGATGGCACCCCACCACAGACAACCATTCCATACACGCAAGAGGAACTCGACCGTTTAAATCAATTGGTTAGGGGTGCGGTAGGTTTCAGCAACGACAGGGGTGATGTGGTGACTGTGGTCTCTACCCGCTTTGAGCCGCCCATTGAGCCAGACGCTGTTCCTTGGTATAAAGATGAAGGCGTGGCCTCTATTGCCAATAGCGCTGGAATTGCATTCTTATTTGCACTGTTCTTGCTCTTAGTGGTTCGCCCTGTAGTTAAACGCATGACCAAACCTGAGGTGGATCCTGCTGAGCTTGCCAGAGCAGCGCTTGAGGCGGCGACGACGGAGGCCAAAGTGGCTGAGAAAATGCGGGCCGAGCGCATCGCCCAAGCCGAGGCTGATGCCTCCGCCAAAGCAATCGCTGAGCGGGCGGCCCGAGAGGCTGCAATTGCTGAAGCCAAATTAGCAGAGGAGGCTAGACGAGCAGCTGAAGAAAGAGCCAAAATAGAGGCTGAATTGTATATGGCCAAAGAAGCCCAGGAAGCGCTCGAGCGTCAAGCAGCGATTGAGGCAGCTGCACTTGAAAATCCAGATGAAATTCAGATGGAAGAGGGCGAGACCATGGATGACTTGAAGGCCAAAATGGCCAACATGAAGCCTAAGAAACAAATGATTCCAGCTGATTTGCTTGACACAGCGAACACTTACGATGATAAAGTCGCGCTTATCAGGATGATCGTCTCAGATAACTCGACCCGAGTTGCTGGGGTGTTGAAGAACATGATTCAACAATAGTATTCACAAAGCTTGCTTAAACCCATTCACTAAGAGCTATTCAAGAGGTAACAAAGATGGCGACGACCGATTTAGTTGACAAATCACAGTGGGCCCCCGAGCTCCAAGCGGAGATGGAGGCGATGACCTCCACACAAAGGGCCGCCGTCTTGATGTTGCTGCTCGGCGAGGAGCAGGCCGCAGAGATCGTGAAGTACTTGAGCCCTAAGGAGGTGCAGGCCCTTGGAGGGGCGATGGTGCAAGCGGCTTCCCTTTCTCAAAACGCGGTCAACGTGGTGCTAGATGAGTTTGTGGATATGCTGAAGAAACAAACCAGCCTAAGCCTTGGCAACAACGATTACGTTGAAAAAGTCATGCGTCTTGCTTTGGGAGACGATAAGGCAAACTCGGTCTTAAACAGAATCATGCCTGGCCAAGGAACCAAGGGACTCGATATTTTGAGTTGGATGGATCCTCGCTCCATTGCGGAGATGATCAAAGGCGAGCATCCCCAGGTGATTGCAATTATTCTCTCTTTGCTTGAGCCCGCAACCGCTGCCGACGTGATGGTTTATTTACCCCCAGAAGTCAGGCCAGAGGTGATACAGCGGATCGCATCCTTGGATACGGTGCAACCTGCAGCCATGATTGAGCTGGAAGCGATCATGAAGCAACAATTCTCAAAGAGTGCCTCCAACGCCTCTTCAAGCTTTGGTGGACTCAGCGCGGCAGCGGGAATCATGAACTTTACGAAGACTGAGGTTGAGGGTGCCATCATGAACGGGCTAGAGGACCTAGACCCGGTATTGATGCAAAAAATCCAAGATTTGATGTTCACGTTTGAGAACCTCACAACCGTTGACAACAAAGGCATTCAAGTCCTTATGCGCGCGGTCGAGCCCGATATGCTGATGACCGCACTAAAAGGTGCAAGCGATACAGTTAAAGATCGATTTTTTGACAACATGTCCGAGCGAGCCAGGGGTATGTTCAAAGACGATATGGAGGCCAAAGGCCCAGTGCGTATGGCCGATGTGGAAGAGGCACAAAAGAAGATCATGCGCATGGCCAGAAAGCTCTCTGATTCAGGCGAATTAATGTTGGGCGGAGCAGATTTTGTCTAATCTTTCCTCTCACAGACCCGCCCCCTACAAGGCGCAGACCCTCATCCCAAGTGAAAACGATTGGGAAGAGGAGGGACTTTTTAGGAGTCCGGGTAGGGACCACACCTACGGGGCAACCGATTGGTCTAAAGTTCCAAAGGTGGACTATGCAAGTGTGGGCTTCACCCAGCTCTCCATCCCAGAGGCGGCCGAGGTTGTCGAGGACGACAGCGAATTCATGTTGGATGATTTAGATTCGCTCAAGCAAATGGGCGAGAGGCACCAAGAGACTTTAGCTGGGGATGCAAACAAAAGGGTGGCCAGGGCGCTAACGCTTGAGCTGGAAAAACCAAACTACAGGGTTAAAGATCTAAACAAATCTGAGCTACTTTCCAGGGCAAAACTTGGAAACCCTGAGGCTAAATCCAATGAGGAACAACCCTTTATTCCGACATATGGTGAGTCAAGACGTGCACTATTAAAAAAGCTTGGTTTCAGCGATGATTACGAACTCAGTTTGAGTGGATCGAATAGGTCAAACTCCACTAAGGGGGCCCCAGCCAAGGAGGCTCTCACACAGGGCACTACTACTATTACCACTACTACTGAGGATTCAGCCCTTGACGACCCCTCAAGCAAGGTGAGGGGACAAGAGCGTGCGCCCGACGCCCAATTAACTCCAACCTCAAGACCTATTCCAAAGCCAAAGCGTTTTCAAAACGAAGTGGACGCAGATGACGCAGATGACGCAGATGACGCAGATTACATAAGGGCTGGTAACAGCCAAGCTCGAGACTTTACCGGGCATGAAACTGATCAAACTCAGCAAGGGAGATCGAACCTGGCCTCAGCTCTAGGCACTGAGGAAGACCGGTACCTAGATGTAGACGAAAAAATAGGTGACTCTAACAGTGCGACCCATCTCGCCCCGTTACAAGTCCCCGCTCAAACTGCTTTAGATATAAGTCAAAGCGAAATGCAAGAGGCTCTATCCAAGGCCTACGAAGAGGGTTTCACTAAAGGGGCCACAGAGGCCAAGGAAAAGGCATTGGTCCAAGAGTCTTTAAAAGCCGAAATGTCTTTGAAAGACCTTGAGAAAAAAGACGCCGAACACGCAGACAAAGAGCAAGCTGCTTTGAAAGAGCGAGAGCAACTGAGAAAGGAGTACGAGCAAGAGATTCTTCTTTTAAAAGAAAAGATTCAGTCTTTTGACGAGTCTTTATTGGGCGAGCTTGAGAAAAAAAGGGAGCAACTTGACTTAGAGATGCAGCCCCGAATCAAAGTATTGACTGATCTGTGCGATCAGTTGAAAGCGTTGACCCAGGACTCGCAAACGTTCTTTGAGCCTCTCAAACGTCTTTCTGTGCACATTGCGGAGCAATTGGTGTTGGGAGAGCTGAGTATCTCCACCCACACCGTTCAAAGACTCATACACCGCTGTGTGGATGAGCTCAACATGAGGGATAACCCAGTGGTGAGGGTAGAGCTGAACGCTTTGGACAAATTAATGCTGGAGTCGGTTTTAAACCTCCCCAACAACCAGGATTTGAATGCGTTGGTGTTGAATTCCTCACAAACCATGCAAGTTGGTAGTGTTCGAGTTCTAATGAACGACACGCAAATTGAGGATCTGATTCAGAATCGACTTGAGACGATTGCAGCTCGACTGCTGGGGCAACCCCAGAAGTGGAGGGACGAATCCGTGCTGCTGAAAACGCCGTTGCAGGGCAACTACATCAGCCCCAAGCAAGAAGACGTTAAAGAAGATATTACAGAAGATATTACAGAAGATATTAAAAAAGAGCCAGAGCGCGCGTTAGAGTCAGACTCAGCAAAGTCGCCCGCTCAACCAATGGACGCAGCGGCGCCAGGGGGTGGCGTGAGTGCAAACCTGGGTTTAAATTTAGAAACAAACATACAAGAGCCCACAAACTCGGATGAACAGCAAGTTCTCCCCCAAAGTGCAGAATATATTCAAAAGCCGAACGCACAGAGCCTCAGCTCTAGCAGTTCGCCAACGGAAGTTGAAGGTGTAAGAGTCGGTTTGAATGGGGATGCTTTCTCGGACTTAGCGGACTTAGCAGACTTAGCGAACGTAGAGAACGTAGCGGACCATCCCACAAACACTAGTTCAATAAGCGGCGAGGAGTCAAATGATGCTTGATATGGTCAATGTAGGGCTTAGAACCCTGATGTGTTTGGGATTTATTCTCTTTGTCGTGCGTCCGATGTTAATGGGGATGTTCAGCCGGGAGACAGACAGGCTGGGCATCGAGCAAGCGGCAGAGTTGGCGGTGATGTCGGCCTTCAAAAATCAATTTGATTTGGTTTTGAATTCTCCCCCACCAACCACTCTTTCCTTGGAGGACATGCGCGAACCCCAAGAGGAGCTCCCAGTAATCGTGGTTCCTGAACCAGAGCCTTTGCCGCCCAAACCCAATCCTTTTATTAGGCAGTACAGGGAGTCTTCTATTAAGGATAAAAAACTTGCTGCTCAACTCCTTGAGGAACAAGCCAAACTACCTGTACAGGAAGAGGAAGACGGCGAATTAGATGCGATGAAGCTTAGGATGAACGATCATAAGAAAAAAGCCAAACCCTCTATTCCTTCAGAGCTTTTAAATAACGCCAATAGCTTTGATGACAAACTGATGATTGCCAGATTCGTTGTCGATCAACAAAGAGACCGCGTGGCCAGTGTGATCAAATCGATGATTAAACCCTAGGCCTTTTATGAAACTCAATTTTGACGCGGAAGTCTCCCAAAGCATCTCCCTCGTCCACGCCCCCAAACCCCAGCGCAGTGGCACACTGGCCAGACTGGTCGGACTGACCCTGGAGACAAGGGGTCTGACTGCCCCTTTGGGAGCGTGTTGTGAGGTGGTTGGACGCAGCGGTCATAAAATTGAGGCAGAGGTGGTTGGTTTTAACGACAACGTTTTGTTTTTAATGCCTTTTACTGAGCCCATAGGGGTAGGGCCTGGGGACACGGTTCGCGTTATCAGTGAGACACCGCAAGTCAATCTAGGCCCACAGCTCTTGGGCCGTGTGATTGATGGACGTGGCCAGCCCTTAGACGGCAAGCCCGCACCGGCTTGCATGGACACAATGAGTTTAATGGGAAATCCCCTCAACCCCATGGAGAGGGGACCGATACACGACGTACTTGACGTGGGTGTGAAAGCCATCAACGGAGTGCTGACCTTGGGTGTAGGCCAACGCATTGGACTCGTGGCGGGCTCAGGCGTGGGTAAAAGCGTATTGCTCGGGATGCTCACTCGTTTTACCCAAGCTGATGTGGTGGTTATTGGTTTGATTGGTGAGCGAGGCAGAGAGGTGCAGGCCTTTATTCAGGAGTCTTTGGGGGTTGAG
>Ga0164296_1002532_pt1 | contig 18073 bp, 18 predicted proteins | sample GEODES057metaG_FD_113533 | JGI IMG/M metagenome (GOLD analysis project Ga0164296, IMG submission 113533) | Dystrophic lake water microbial communities from Trout Bog Lake, Wisconsin, USA - GEODES057 metaG | ecosystem: Environmental > Aquatic > Freshwater > Lake | place: USA: Trout Bog Lake...
ACTGTGCGTTCTTCTAGGTCAGGATCGAGAATGACCATGATTTCATAATGACGCATGCGTTAACCCCACCTCCTCTGGACTAAAGCGGCCGTGGTATTTCCACGGCAGGAGGGTTACTGCTCCCACATCTCTCCAAAGCGGGTGCCTTGGATATGTCGGAAGGGTAAGCCTAACTTGCCAGGGCGTTCTGGAGAAATTCGGGCTCTTGGGCGGGCAGCTGGGGTGTGGAAAAGAGGAGTTTTGTGGCGAAATAGAGGCTGGTGGCGACCCGAATGAAGATTGCAGCGGCATACCACTTGGCTGGAAGCCCAAATTTCGCCCCTGAATATCCGGCCAAATATTCCCAAATCGCGAAATGGTAAAAAACATCTGCCCCTTGCCAGACCCAAAATGCGGCCCGGTCTCGGTTATTCACTAGCGCAATAACCGCAAGCGGGGCGAGCCAAACCGCGTATTGAGGTGAGTACACCTTGTTGAGCGCGGTAAAGATTGCCACGAATATAAAAGCAATCTGCGCAAGTGATGGAATTCTTTGCTGCAAGAAAATTTTAATTCCAGCAAACAATGAAAGTGCCGCGAATAGTGCAATCCACAAGAAATTCAAGGCAGGTGTATTTACATTAAAGATATTAAGCGCTTGCCATAGTGAACCGAGGTCCGCCGGGCGACTCTCATTGAGCTTAAAGAATCGGTACCACCCGGTCGGGGTTGTGATCATAAATGGCGCGTTAATTATGAGCCATAAAATTGCTGTAATTCCAAAGTACCTCAACAACACAATAAATTTCTTCTCTTTAAAAAGAATCAAAGCGATTGGTAACAACACAACTATCGGAAAGAATTTTGTGGCGATGGAGATGGCGAGTGCGATAGCGCTGAGGTCATACTTTTTTCGATCAAACCAATGGATGCTTGCAATGGCGGTTATGACCGCCCACATATCCCAGTTGATATATGCCGCCTCGATAACCACAGGAAGGATTGGAAGTAAATACCATTTCGAAGGATTTATCTTTGAAACAATTATGCACGTACCGATAAAAAGAAGTGCAATAAAAAAGAAATTGATCAGAAAGTAAATTTTATCTGCACCATTACCTGCAGGGGTGATTAAAGAAGTCGCCCACATAACGAGCCCAGTGATCGGTGGATACTCAACTGAGTTGGTAGCACTTGAATAAGGCCAAGCATGATGATCTAAACCGCGTGCGCCAAAGAGCGCGGGCAAATCGCTATAGCACTCATGAACATCTACGGAAGTGCCAATCCAGTTGGTCGTATAGCAGTGATCAAATTTGGCAAATGAAAGCATCGCGGAAAATATTGCTAGAAGTATTACCGCTTTTGTCGTAAACGATAGTTTTAATCTCATCGATATAGTTTCACTTCGTTAATTGGTCATTTGTGGAGATGGAGCAGGAGATGGTTGCGGGGAAGAGGTAGTCGTAGGATCCAAAGTTGGTACTGCACTTTGCATCGGAACCGGCTCAGTTCCACCGATATTTGCAGGTGCAGGGAAATCCATAATTGGCGTGTGTGCAAGCGCCTCTTTCATATATTGATCCCAAATTTTTGCGGGGAAAGTGCCGCCTGTGACCGCATTGAGGCCACCAATTCCATTCAATGACTGCGATGCGTTATCTCTAAATAACGCCACACTGGTGGCCATCTGTGGAACGAAACCGTTAAACCAAGCACTCGCATTATTAGTAGTAGTTCCGGTTTTACCCGCGCTTGGGCGACCCAAGTCTGCAACGGCACCCGAAGCGGTTCCATATTGAGTAACTGCCTGCAGCGCCTCAGTGAGGTCAGCCATTACATCGCTTGCAAAAACTTGACTGGTTTGCGGCTGCGCTTGATAGAGAATCCCACCATTATTTCCAACTACTTCAGAGACGATATATGGCTTTGCATAAATTCCTTGTGCGGCAAATGTTGCATATGCCGAAGCCAAATCGATGACATGTGGGCTTGCTACACCCAGTGTTACTGATGGTGCGTTAACTAATTGGACTGATGTGGGAATACCTGCTCTGCGGGCAACATCAATTACCTTGTCGGTTCCGGCCTTTATGCCGAGCGGTACAAAGACCGTGTTGACTGAATCTGCGGTCGCTTTCAACAAATTGATGTCCTTGTATTGCTCGTTGCCGTAATTGTAAACAACATAAGGTTTAGTCGAACCGGGGTTATCAAATACTTGGGGCGAGCGACCATTCCAGATTGAGTGCAAGCTGATTCCAGCTTCCAAAGCTGCGGTTAATGCAAATGGTTTAAAGGAAGAGCCAGCCTGTGTAGTCGCTTGAGTAGCGTTGTTGTACTGATTCTTTAAGTAGTCCTGCCCGCCATACATCGCAAGAACAGCGCCTGTACCTGGTTGTATTGATACTAATCCAACACGTAGGTTATTAAACGGAGCCTTTGGCGTACGTTTTGCGACAGCGTCAACAGCTGCTTGCTGATCACGCTTGTCTAGTGTGGTTTTAACAACTAATCCGCCCTGCAGTAATTGATCTTGTGAAAAACCAAATTGCTGCAACTGATTTTCGATCCAAGAAATTACATATCCTTTCGGACCAGCGAGCGAACCCGGTGAAACACGTGGTTGGATGAATGGAAATGCTATTTTCATTTCCTTAGCCCGCGTGAGCCATCCGGCTTTAACCATTCCGTCTAACACATACTTCCAACGTGCTTGCAACCTGGCCATATAGTGAGGGCCGTTTGCAGGATCATAGTAACCCGGTGCATTAAGGATGCTGGCTAAAACAGCCGCTTGCGAAATGCTTAAGTCACCAACATTTCTTGCGAAAAATACTTGTGAGGCGGTTTGGATTCCATATGCACCGCGACCGAAATAAATCGTATTGAGGTAATCCTCGAGGATTTGATCTTTTGAAAGTTGCTGCTCTAGCTTCACAGCAATAACAATCTCTTTTATTTTACGAGAGACGCTTTGCTGTGGCGAGAGAAAAGCGGTCTTTGCATACTGTTGCGTAATGGTGGATCCACCTTGAAGTGAGCCACCACGAACGTCATGCCACAATGCGCGAAGAATTCCTGTTGGGCTAAATGCATGTTCCGAGTAATAATTCCGATCTTCTGCAGCCAATATCGCATGTCGAACGTTGATTGGAATGCTTGCTAATTGAACGCTCGTGCGATCTTCTGCACCAACTCGTCCGATCTCTGATCCATCCGAATATTCGATCACAGTTGCTTGGCTATTTACATATTGATTGGGGTCAGGAATTTTGACGGTGAAATATGCATATGCAAATAGATAGGTAGCGATAACGAAACCGCCGCCGATTACGAAAATTGCCCCGCGAATCAACCAGGTGCGGATTCTCTCGCGGGAGGGGTTTTCCATAAAGAAAGGTTACCGCCAGCGAGCCTGAGAGTAATCCTCGTCTTCTAATGTACGAACCTTGCGTGGCGGCTTTCGGTATTTGCCATCGCCCAATTTAAAAGAGTAAATCAGATGATGCCACCCGCAACCTCGGCAAACTTCCACGACATAAACCCGAAATTCGCCGTATTCGTTCTGCATCTCTGCAATCTCGGCTTGTGACTTAATGCGCCCTGAATACTGGCCGAGTTGGTCACCGAAGGTGTATCGAAGTTCTACGAGTTCACTCTTCCGACAAACCGGACAGAGCCGTTCGACAGCCTCTCCATGATATTTAGCTGCAATCTTTAGATATGGATCGGCATCGCAGGCATCAAGACCTGAGGTGGTTCCTTTAAAGAGCGCGATTAACGTGGCGCGACGCTTAAGTGAATAATCGATGGTGTCTCGGCGACTCCACAGCGGTGCCAACATAGTTTCAAAGAATAAACCTTTATTTATAACTACGCTTCTCTTCATGTTGCCACGGGGGATTACCGGTGCCTGGAAGTTTCACCCTGGGAGCAAACTCCCACACCTTCTTACAGTCCGATGGGTGGGACAAATAGGGGATGGGGTCTTTCAATCCGCCCTAGCCTCGTTCGTCCTATTTTCACCAGAGCGCCAACCAGATGCGGTGAGCGCTGCTGCTGCTTTCGCCGTGGTTCTCCTGCCGTATTCGTTCGTTGGACCCTACGCGGGAATTTTTCTAGACCGTTTCTCCCGTAAAAATATTGTTCAATATTCAAACTTGTTGCGGGCCCTCGATCTGGTCTTTATAACAGTACTAATAAAGACCGGGTCCACCGGAATTCCATTAACGCTCCTAGTCCTGCTTGCTTTCGGCATCAACCGATTAATTCTTTCAGGGCTATCAGCGGGACTGCCACTCATCGTGTCGCAAGATGAGTTGATCTCCGCGAATGCGCTCGCAGTTACCGGCGGAAGTATCGGTGTAGTTGTCGGTGGTGGGATTGGCATTGGATTAAAAAAGATTTTCGATGCACATGGAAAGAGCGATCTATCAGATGCAAAGGTTATTTTGGTCGCCATGCTCTGTTATGTAATAAGTGCAGTTGCAATTCGCAAACTTCATGTGCGCGAAATAGGTCCGCTTGAACATGAAGTCAAGAGCGGCAACAAGGGCGCGGGCGAGCTTCGTGAAGGTTTTAACATTTTACGAAATCATCCAGATGCACTCCGTGGAATTCTGGCAACCGCGATACAGCGCGGAGGGCTCACTGGTGCAACCCTTATGGCACTATTACTAGAGCGCAATACATATAACCCGCCATCCAATCCTGATGCGGGTTTGGCCGGGTTCGCTTATGCATTAGCAATCGCAGGGGTTGGATTTGGCGTCGGCTCTTTTATAACACCTTTCTTTGTGCATCGAATGGGTAGGCATCGATGGATCCGCACGACGATGGCTTTCCCAGCGATAGTGCTTCTGCCTTTTGCCTTCTATCAAAAGGAATGGTTACTCATCGTGACAGCATTTGTCATAGCCACATGTGGCCAAGCAGTAAAAGTAACTAATGATGCTCTGGTTCAATCTCAAATACGCGATGAATTTCGTGGACGGGTATTTGCTTTTTATGATGTAGCAGTAAATGCCTTCATAGTTTGCGGTGCTGTTGTCGCTGCAGTAATACTCCCCAAAAGCGGTAAATCATTATCGCTCCCACTCATAACAGTGGCTATCTTTTGGCTCACGACCTCAATGCTTCTGCGCCGTTCAAAATTCTTTGTTGCGCGCCCAGACAAGTAATTCTTCTTTGGCTAATTCTGTGCCCAGTGGGCCGCGCTCCATTCGAAGTTCCAGCAGGTAGTTATAAGCCTCTCCAACGATGGGCGAAGGTTTTACTCCCAATATTTCCATGATCTCAACGCCATTGAGATCCGGACGTATTTTGTTGAGCTCTTCTTGTTCCATTAATTCTGCAATGCGCTTCTCCAGTGAATCGTAAGTTTTGGAGAGTTGTTCGGCTTTGCGTTGATTACGAGTTGTGCAATCAGCCCTCGTTAGGACATGTAAATGCGTGAGCAATTCCCCGGCATCGCGGATATAACGACGTACCGCAGAATCCGTCCACTCCCCACTTCCATAGCCGTGAAAACGCAGGTGGAGAAAGACCAATTTGGATACATCATCAATCGTTGAACTATCGAAACGAAGTTCCTTCAGGCGCTTTGAAGTGATCTTGGAGCCAACCACTTCATGGTGATGAAACGAGACTCCCCCTCCAGGAATAAGTTCTCGAGTGCGTGGTTTGCCGATGTCGTGCATTAGCGCCGCTAACCTAATTGTGAGGTTGGGGCCGCCAAGCCGCTCCTCAAGCGTCATGGCCTGCGTTAAGACTGTGAGGGTATGTTCATAGACATCTTTGTGATGATGGTGTTCATCTATTTCAAGTTTCAGCTTTGGTAATTCTGGCAAGAAATAATGTGCAAGACCGGTGTCCACTAGTAAACGCAGACCAGAAGTTGGGTTTGGGGACATCAAGAGTTTTATAAATTCATCTCGAATGCGTTCTGCAGAAACAATAGTCAGGCGCTCTTTCATATCGACGATTGCTTGAGCAACGTCATCATCAATGGTGAAATCAAGTTGCGACATGAAACGTGCGGCGCGCATCATGCGAAGTGGGTCGTCTGTAAAAGATATTGTTGCGGTGCTGGGAGTGCGTAACACTTTCTTTGCTAGATCGAGTGCCCCGCCGAAAATATCTATAAAGAGTGGTTTCTCTGTCGTAAGTTCTAGCGCCATCGCATTTACAGTGAAGTCTCGCCTCGCTAGATCGGCTTCGATTGAATCTCCGAAGTTAACTTCGGGTTTCCTTGAATCGCGGTCATAGCTTTCACTTCGATATGTAGTTACCTCGATAGTCACATCGCCTTTTCTTGCAGCGATGGTCCCGAACATTGCGCCGGTCTCCCAGATTGCGTCAGCCCAAGGTTTAAGGATTTTCAGAGAATCTTTTGGCCTGGCGTTAGTCGTAAAATCTAGATCGTTCCCCAGTCGCCCAAGAATTGCATCGCGTACTGGTCCCCCAACGAGTGCCAATCGGTATCCCGCGGCTTTATAAGCGTGCGCCAAAGAATCGATCATCTCGCTGTGGAGGGATAGGGCGCCAAGAGCGAGTTCGGCGGCGATCTCGCCTGGGTTAGGTGTTTGGGTACTCACAATGAGCAAGGCTAGAGCAGTAGGCTTGGCTTATGACCCCGGCACCTGGTGCGGGTGGCGAAGCGAAGCGGAAAAAACGTCGGAAGCGGCGTCCCACTAGCCCACACTCACCAAACAATTCTTCTTTGTCAGGCGACGCGACCAGCACACCAGGCGCGACGAAGGCAAGCACCTCCTCGCAAAATGCCCCTGCAAAAAAGCAGGCTCCCAAGCGGAATTCGACCAGTTCGAAGAATGCCCATCGAGGAACACGAGGCAACTACGCAAAACGGGTCGACGAGGTAAGTGCTGGTGGGCTCGTCATCGATGAGACAGGAACCAAGGGTCTGCTCATAGGAAGACGCGATCTCAAAGATGCATCACGTGAAAGATTGCTCTGGTCGTTACCCAAAGGCCATATTGAGTTAGGCGAAACCCCTGAGCAAGCTGCGGTGCGCGAAGTGGCCGAGGAGACCGGTATTCAAAGTGAGATTTCACGAGAACTAGGAGTGATTGACTTTTGGTTCATGGCTGAAGGTAAGCGAATCCATAAAACAGTTCATCATTTTCTCTTCAAGGAAGTCGGCGGAGCCTTATCACCGCAAGTCACCGAAGTTGACGATGTTGGATGGTTCCCGCTTGATGAAATCATTTCACTGCTTGCCTACCCGGATGAGAAAAAGTTAATCGCCAAGTCTGGTGACCTTACGACATGAGGCGCCGCGTAGGAGCTTTTAGCCTTATCTTCGCAGTATTCACCGCAATTTTTGGAATACCAGAGGCGTCCGCCAGCGCGACGATTACTTTGACAGAGCCGACCCATCGCCAAATAAATGGTCAGTTCATCGATGATGACTTAGCAAAGTCACTACAGGCCGATGGAAGGCTTGGCCAAATAGTTTTCAACGCTCCTATTGGAACAAAGAGTTGGGTTATCGATCCCGCTCTCATTGAAGATGTGATAGCGATGTCTAATGGTTACACGCTTACTTCAGGCGTGCAGGGCTCACGGGTTCAAGTTGCGAAAGATTGGCTCAATCAACTCCGCGTAGATTTGGTTGGAACAAAAGTTGTCGCGCTCGCCTATTCCAACCCGTCCTTATATTGGATGAATCAACTTTCACCTCATATCATTAATTATGTTCTCGCAATCTCAAAAGAGAGACTAGAGAGCGATTTAGGAATCCCTGTCGAAGCGCCATCCGGATATAGCTCGCACTCAGAATTTGCAATATCGAAAGCCGATATTGACTCCATTAGGTCGGACACGACCAGCTTTTCAAATACAGCGCCATACATAGATCCGCAAACAATTGATAACTTTCGATTGGGTTTAGTAAGGATTTTAAATCCTAATTTAACCGGCGATCGTCGCTCTTATTTGGTACGCGATTACACGGCGCAAGCCTATGCCGAATTGCACTTGGTGCATTTGAGCCCCGGAAAATTCACCGTTACATCAAGGCATCAGAATCTGCCCATTACATTAACGAACAACTTCCCAACAGACATGAAAGTCACCTTACGCGTGATCTCATCAAACCCGAAGATATTGATCACAGATATTCCAGTTCAAACAATCCCTGCAAAGTCAAAGATTCAAGTAATGGTTCCGATTGAAGTCCTCACTTCGGGCTCGTCAGGCTTTAGTGTGCAAGTTGTGGCTTCTAATGGAACAGTTCTTGGGGATGAACTTTATTACCCACTTAATCTCACCGTCATAAGTCCGATAGCAACATGGTTCACTACTGGAGCAGCAATATTGCTCTTCATCGCAGCGACCATTCAAAGCATCCGCAGGATTAGGCGATCTCGTATGGGTCGAACCAATGAGTGAAAATTCTTTTGCAAAGTCCTCTACAGTCATGGCCGTTGGAACTCTCGTTTCCCGCGTTACTGGATTAGTTCGGAATTTACTTTTAGTTGCCGTTTTGGGGACTCATTTACTTGGCGATACTTACAACGTTGCCAACACAATGCCTAATATTCTGTACAACCTCGTTATTGGTGGGGCTTTAACTGCGGTCTTTGTCCCCCAACTTGTGCGGGCAACCCGTGAAAGTGATCATGGTTCGGCATTTATCTCCCGCTTAGTGAGCGCGACATGCGTGTTGCTGGGGTTAGTTGTGCTCATCTCTGTTTTGGGTGCCCCGCTCCTTGTCCATATATTCGCAAGTAGTTATTCGGGCCGTCCAGAATTTCATCTTACGGTTTTATTTATGCGGTACTGCCTGCCACAAATTTTCTTTATGGGGCTCATCGCCTTATTTGGACAGGTCGGTAACGCAAAAGGAAAATTTGGTCCCATGATGTGGGCACCAGTACTTAACAACCTTGTTGTAATAGGCGTATTTCTCTATTTTCTTCATATCTCCAAAGGTTGGACAGTCGAAAGTATCTCGTCTGGTCAAGCTACTGCCTTAGGTATTGGGACCACTGCGGGATACGTTGCTCAGCTTTTATGTCTGATTCCCATGATGAAAAGTACCGGTATCAAAATTGGATTTAGATGGGATTGGAGAGATGCAGAACTACGAAAATCCTTGCATTTAGCGACGTGGACTTTGATCTTTGCTGCCATTTCACAGGTTAGCTACATGATCACCGTAAACCTCTCTACAAATGCTGCGGTAAGAGCGTTAAAAGAGGGCGTGAAGACAGGCGTGGGTTTTACCCCGTATAGCAATGCGCTGCTCATTGTCATGTTGCCGCATTCGGTTATAACGATCTCTATAGTTACTGCAATCTTGCCGGTGCTTTCTAACCACGTCATCGACAATAAGGTGCACTTAATTCAGAATGAGTTGATAAGGGCAATTCGACTTGTGGGTATTTTTACAGTGCCCAGTTCGATTGTATTCTTACTTTTCGGTCCCTTAGTTACTCGAACCCTCTTCTTTGGTATTTCAAGCGCTGATGCCCGCTACGTCGGACTGGTGCTTTCGGGATTCGCAATTGGATTGGTACCGCTAAGTATTAATCTCATTGCGCTGCGTGGGCTCAACGCATTTGAGAACATTAAATTGCAGGTTTTCAGCAACGCGGTTATGAATGCCTTCGCGAGCGCACTCTCATTTATTCTCGCCATTTCACTCCCAGCCAAATGGGTCACCGTAGGTTTGGCGGTGGCACTTTCATTGAGCTACTACATGGGGGCGTGGACGACAATGCGCACCCTTCGCAGATACGAAATCCAGCTCCATTATGGCCAATTTGTCGGCTTTTACCTCCGACTCACCTTCGCCTTCGCATTAATTGCTCTTCCTTTGTACCTTGTTGTTGGTCACCTGCCGGGCGGGAATATTGTGAGGTTATTTCTTGTTTTGATCGTCAGTGGTTTGGGGTACCTTGGCTTCGCAAAGTTGCTTAGGATTACCGAGGTGAGCACAGCAATTTCTCTCTTTAAACGTGCCTCCTTCAAGAGATTTGGCTAGACGTAACGACCGGTTCTATCTGAGTGGGAAGTTTGGTGTTGATTTGAGCGATGTAATTCACGACCTCGTTATTGTGGGATCGGGTCCCGCCGGATATACCGCTGGTATTTATGCCTCCAGGGCTCAGCTCTCACCAGTCCTTTATGAGGGTTCCGTCACCGCGGGTGGTGCGCTTATGAACACCACCGAAGTCGAGAATTTTCCCGGATTTCCCGCGGGGATTATTGGTCCAGACCTTATGGACAACCTCAAGGCGCAAGCAGAGAAATTTGGAACTCAGTTAGTTCGCGATGACATCGTCAATATGGAGCTCACTGGCGAAATCAAGTCACTCACTGACGGCATCGGAAATGTACTTAAGGCGCGCTCGGTCATCCTTGCAACTGGTTCTGCCTACAAAGAAATTGGTTTAGAGAACGAAAAAAGACTTTCTGGTCGTGGAGTTTCTTGGTGTGCAACATGCGATGGTTTCTTCTTTCGCAATCAAGAGATCGCGGTCGTTGGCGGTGGGGATTCCGCGATGGAAGAAGCTAACTTCCTTACGCGCTTTGCCTCCAAAGTCACGGTTATTCACCGCCGTGACACATTACGTGCTTCTAAGATCATGGTCGAGCGAGCAATGGCAAACCCGAAAATTGAATTCCTTTGGAACACCGAAGTTATCGATGTGCTGGGGGCCGAGAATGTCTCTAGCCTAAGACTGCGAAATACAGTGAACGGCGAGGAGAGTGAACGGGCTTTTACCGGTCTCTTTGTTGCCATCGGACATTCACCTCGTAGCGAGTTGCTCGTGGGTCAAGTTGAGCTCGATAACGAAGGTTATGTAAAAGTAGACGGACGTTCCACCCGTACAAACATATCCGGTGTGTTTGCATGTGGAGATCTGGTTGATCACACCTATCGCCAGGCAATTACAGCGGCGGGCTCGGGATGTCAGGCCGCCTTAGACGCTGAAAGATTCTTAGCTGGACACTAGAATATAAATTCGAGACTAATAAATTTGAGACTAATAAACTCACGACTACATAGAGGAAGAGACACATGAGCAACACATCACCAGTTACTGCCGCAACATTTGATGAGGTAGTACTCAAGAGCACAACACCAGTCCTCGTAGATTTCTGGGCAGAATGGTGTGGCCCTTGCCGTGCTGTTGGTCCAATCCTCGAGGAGATTGCCGCTGAACACGCTGGCAAAATTAAGATCGTAAAACTGAATACTGACGAAGAAGCATCCATTGCTATGAAGTACGGAATTACATCAATTCCTACAATGAATGTTTATGTTGGTGGTCAAGTTGTAAAGAGCATCGTTGGTGCAAAGCCAAAGCCTGCTCTTCTCAAAGACCTTGAAGCCTTTATTTAATACTTATTATTACAGTAGATAGTTGACGTCATGACACCCGATCTCGCGCTAGGCGGATCGGGTGATCTTGTTTTGCAGGTAACTAATTACTTAACCAGGCTTAACCTGCTCACGAAAGAGAGCACTACCTTTGATGCTCATGTCGAAGCAGCCATCAAGGCGTTTCAACAGTCTCGAGGATTAACAGTTACTGGCGTTGTCGACCCCGTGACCCTTCGAGCGCTCGATGAAGCTCGATGGAAATTAGGAGATAGGGTCCTTTCACTGACAACACCGGCGATGCGCGGTGATGACATCGCCTCGCTTCAATCTCAACTCAGTGAGATGGGCTTCAATTGCGGTCGCGTCGATGGAATTTATGGAAGTGGCACAGAGCGCGCCGTGATGGAATTCCAGAAATCTGTTGGTGCAAAGGTAGACGGAACATGCGGCCCTGCAACAATCATGTCGCTGATGCGTCTGAAAAAAATTGTTTCTGGTGGGGCGCCTATTCAATTGCGCGATGCAATTGTACGTGCAGAAAAAGGTCCGGCCTTATCTGGCAAAGTAATTGTTATTGATCCGTGCGATGCACCTGATGTGTTCGATTTGGCGCAACGCCTTGAGGGTCGACTAATCGCGCTTGGAGTAAATGTATTTTTCACCCGAACACTTGCAACGAACCCAACGGATTTGGAGCGAGTAGAGATTGCTAATTCCACAAACGCGGATCTTGTTATTTCGCTCAATCAAGACAGCTATCCCAACGAAAAAGGCCATGGAATAGCAACGTATTACTATGGCAGCGACTCGCACGGTATTCATTCGATCGTTGGGGAACGTTTCGCTCATTTAGTGCAACGTGAGATTTGCGCAAGAACCGATCTCTTAAATTGCAGAACTCACGCAAAGACTTGGGATCTGCTGCGCTTAACGAAATCACCAGCAGTTCGCATCGAACTCGGCTATCAAACCAATCCTGGAGATATGAAGCGAATGAGCGATCCTCGCTTCCGTGAAACAATCGTGGAATCCCTCATGGTCGCCATTCAGCGCCTCTATCTCAGCGCTGAAAACGATGCAAAGACTGGAACCCTCAAAATCTCTGATCTACGTAAAGCTGGCGTTCGAAAATAAATCGGCATCATTGTCCATAGCCCGTGTGGCAGAATTGGCGGATGTCTAACGAGGTAAAGCGATATCGAACCGGTGAAGATCAACATCTCACTCAAAGGTTCGCCCACCGAGCGGAGCTCATGCACGCTAGTGAAATCAGGGCTCTCTTCGCGGTAGCCTCTCGACCAGAGATTGTTTCATTAGCCGGTGGGATGCCTAATTTGTCGGCACTACCCATGGAAATGATGGCTGATGTCGTCGACAAGCTCATCAAAGAAAATGGGGCTGAGGCGCTGCAGTACGGGAGCGGCCAAGGTCACCCGAAGTTACGTGAACAAATTTGTGATGTGATGGCCCTTGAGGGTATCCGTGCCCACCCTGATGACATCATCGTGACGACGGGTTCCCAACAGGCCTTGGACTTGATCTCAAGGATCTTTATCAACCCTGGCGATGTGGTTCTGGTGGAAGCTCCATCCTATGTTGGGGCGCTCGGAACTTTTAAACAATATGAAGCCAATGTCGTCCATGTTGAAATGGACCAAGATGGCCTCATCCCAGATGCGCTTCGTAGCGCGATCGCCTCAGTTCGTGCTAGCGGCCAAGAAATTAAATTCTTATATCTCATCCCCAATTATCAGAATCCGGCAGGCGTGCTGCTTCCTGCAGAACGACGTTCGGAGATCCTGGAAATCTGTGCGAATGAAAAGATATTTATTGTTGAAGACAATCCTTACGGTTTACTCGGTTTTGACAAGCCATCACCTAACGCAATGCGTGCTGAGGACTCCGAGAATGTTATTTACCTCGGGTCATTCTCTAAAACGATCGCACCTGGTTTTCGAGTTGGTTGGGCCCTTGTTCCACAATCTCTCAAAGAGAAATTAGTTATTGCTGCTGAAAGCTCCATTCTCTGTCCATCCAATTTTACACAATTATCAATTAGCGGTTACTTGGCAGACCAACCTTGGCGCGATCAGATCGCCTCGTTCTGCAAGCTCTATAAGACACGTCGCGATGCGATGCTTGAAAGTTTGGAAACACATTTCCCCGCAGGCGCTACTTGGACTAAGCCAGGTGGGGGGTTTTATGTATGGGTCACGCTTCCTCCAGAGATTGATACAACGGCGCTTATGCCAAAGGCAATCGTTGCCAAAGTTGCTTATGTACCGGGAACAGCTTTCTTTGCAGATGGTTTTGGAAGTTGGTCGATGCGGCTGTCTTATTGCCACCCAACTCCTGAGAGAATTCGTGAAGGTGTTAAGGCTCTCGGTGGTGTAATTAGAACCGAAATGGAAAATCGTTCAATTCAATAATTACAGGAATTACAGGTAACACCTTCACGAGAGAATGATCTGTGAAATTCTCTCAAGGTCTTGATTGTCTGCGAATTCGATAGTGATTTTCCCTTTTTGTTGACCTAACTCCACAAAGACTCGCGTCTCTAACTTATTTGCAAGAAGCTTCTCTGTTGAATTTAACAGTGGATTAACTACTGATTGGCGAGCAGGTTTTGTATTTTTGGTTTTTGACTTCCCACCATGCATTGCAACAATTTCTTCGACAGCTCTTACGCTTAGGCCTTCGGCAACAATGCGGTGCGCTAACGATTGAATATCTTCTTCACCTGTTAGGGACAACAGTGCTCGCGCATGTCCGGCAGTAATTACGCCAGCAGCAACCTTCCACTGAACATCTGCGGGAAGGTTGAGCAAGCGCAATGTGTTAGTGATTTGCGGACGAGATTTTCCAATCTTGCTCGCTAACTCTTCATGTGTGTAGTTAAAATCATTGAGTAAATTTTGATATGCGGCAGCTTCTTCCAGTGGGTTGAGTTGGCTGCGATGAATATTTTCAAGCAGCGCTTCTCGTAGCATTTCATTGTCTTTTGAGGCGCGAAGAATGACAGGAATAGTTTTTAGTCCTGCTAATTTGGATGCGCGTAAACGGCGTTCACCCATAATCAGTTCATAGGTATTCTCTGAAATCTTTCTGACTACCGGTGGTTGCAAGACGCCAACTTCTTTGATGGATGCAACTAATTCATTAAGGGCTTCTTCATCAAAATATGTACGCGGTTGTTTGCTGTTGGGAATTACAGAATTGATATCGACTTCCAATGCAATTCCTGCGATTGTCCCGGCATCATTCTTCACTTCGCCAATTGTTGTTGTAGGAATAAGCGCATCAAGACCACGGCCAAGTCCACCTTTTTTTGCTTTGCTCATTCTTTAACACCTCTCTGCGCAATCTCTCTAGCGGCGCCCATATAGGCAACAGCACCTGGAGATGTTGGGTCATATGTCATGACAGTTTGATTAAACGATGGGGCTTCAGAAATTCGCACTGTTCTGGGGATTGGAATATCAATGAGTTCGTTAGGGAAATGTCGGCGAACATCTGCTGCAACGTCATTTGCTAATCGTGTTCGTGAATCAAACATTGTGAGCAGAATTGTGCTTACTCGAATAACTGGATTAAGTGCTTTTTGAATTTTCTCCAGCGTCTCCATCAATAGTGAAATCCCTTCGAGCGAGTAGTACTCGCATTGAATCGGGACCAAAACTTCATTTGCGGCAGTGAGTGCATTAATTGTGAGTAGACCCAGGCTCGGAGGGCAATCAATAATGACGTAATCAACACGGTCTGAAGCTTTTTCGCGCTCATCAAGATATGAATGAAGAGCCATTTTTAAGATACTTTCACGCGCAACATAACTTACGAGAGCAATCTCTGCTCCCGCTAATTCTCGGTTAGCTGGTGCGCATAATAATTCTGGAAATCCTTGAACTTTTTGAATTGTTTGGGCTAATGGAACTTCATCCACCAAGACCTCAAACATTCCTGGTAATGCATTCCTATTCACACCTAAAGCTGTACATGCATTTCCTTGTGGGTCTAGGTCAATGAGCAATACTTTTAAGCCACCCATTGCAAGTGCAGCTGCAATATTTACCGCAGATGTCGTCTTGCCGACACCACCTTTTTGGTTTGCGACCGTAAAAATACGAGTGTGAGAAGGTATGGGCATTGGTTCTTTGAGGCGTCTTGTGCCTATTACCTTCTTTGATTCATCAACTGCTGTTTCACGTGAATCACTCATGTGAGTAGTTAACCAGTCTTTCGCACTTCAATAACACGCGCTAGGTCAAAATCTGGCAATTCCAAGGTGTGAAGCGAGATGGCGGAGTTCTTTTTTGGGGTCGACGCTTCAATTTCGGCCTGCGCCCCTTCGCCCTTCATAGCCAATATTGCTCCTTTAGAAGCTACGAGGTGCCAACTAATATCTATCAATTTAGGAAGTGGGGCGACGGCGCGGGCTGTGACAACCTGAAATCGGCGTTTGACGCTCTCTGATTTGCCCCGAATTACCTCCACCGGAATATCTAGTACTCCAATTACTTCACTCAAGAAATCTACCCGGCGTTGCAGGGGTTCAACGAGGGTGATCTGTAAATCAGGTCTGGCAAGCGCAAGTACAAGCCCTGGTAGCCCCGCTCCAGAACCAATATCCACAACCGTGGCTTCCTTGGGGATAAGTGTAGATAGCGGAATGCAGTTAGCAATATGGCGGTCCCAAATCCGGTCCGCCTCTTTTGGCCCAACAAGCCCACGTTCAATTCCCCAGGTTGCCAATAATTCGGCATACCGCTCTACCTGTTCTGGACGCTCCTCGAAATACTGGGCGAGAAGCGTTTCACGTGAAACGGTCAAGCGGGAAGAACTACCACGCAGCGGTGCGGTTCTTCACCCTCGGACTCACTTGTCAATCCAATCTCTTGAATTGTGTCGTGGATCACTTTTCTTTCGAAAGCATTCATCGGTTTGAGCTTAATTTGCTCGCCTGTTGACTTCACTTCCTCTGCAATCTCATGGGCTAGTTTGGTTAATTCAGCCTTTTTATTGCTTCGGAAGTTGTCGATATCCAACATCAAGCGCGAGCGCTCTCCGAGTGAGGTTTGAACCGCTAGGCGGGTCAACTCCTGGAGTGCATCCAGGACTTCGCCACTATCTCCTACGAGGTGGGAGAGGGCTCCGCCAGCGATCGCCAATGAGGCCCGATCATTTTCAACATCGATATCAATATCCCCGTCTAAGTCGGCGATATCTAGGAGGCCTTCCAGGTAGTCAGCTGCGACATCCCCTTCTTCTTCCAAGCGCTCAATTTGGGTCTTCTTTGTACCTTCAGATTCCGACACTTTGCTGCCTTTCTGTAGTGATAAATTTATATATGCGGGGTGGTTACTTGCGAGGCTTCTTCTTTTTGGGTTGCTGGCGTTGCCGGCTCTTATTTTCTTCAGCTTGGCGATTGGCCTCAGTCATACCTTCGAGTGAAACGGTTGGAGTTCCAGAAGCTGCACTTCCGCGCTTTCGTTGCAGCTCTTCATATGCGGGTGAACCAGGTGCAGGGTTCTTTTTAATAACCCAGTACTGCTGACCAAAGGTCCAAAGATTTGTGGTTCCCCAATAAATCAGAACACCGATTGGGAAGTTAACACCTGATATCGCAATAATTATTGGGAAGACATACAACATAATTTTTTGCTGCTGCAACATCATGTTGTTTGAAGAGTCCATCTTCGGCATTCCTTTTACCATCAACTGGCGCTGTGTTGAAAAGGTTGTACCAGACATGAACACAATCAAACACAGTGTGACGATTTTGGTAGCCGTGATGTGTGAACTAAGGAAGCTATCAGAGATCGGTGCACCTAAGAATTTTGCCTCGTGAGCTTTTGCCAACAAAGTTTGGTTTAAAACACTTGGAACATAAGACTTGTTGTGCGCAACTCCATTTAGCACTCGGAATAGTGCGAAGAAAATTGGAGCTTGAGCCAAGATAGGAAAACAAGCTGCGAGCGGGTTTGTCTTGTGCTCTTTGTAGAGCTTCATCAACTCTTCTTGTTGTTTTTGGCGATCGTCCTTGTAGCGCTTTTGAATCTCTTTCATGTGCGGTTGTAATACAGTCATCGCGCGTTGCGATTTAATCTGCTTTACAAATAACGGGATCAATATCAACCTAATGAGAATCACAATAAGGACAATTGAAAGCGTCCACTTAATCGACTCGTGGTTGTCTTTTCCAAGGAAGAGCCCAAGAATGGTATGGAATAGCACCATTACCCACGTAACTACATAGTAAATCGGGTGCAATATCGCGTTCATTAATGCGCTCCTTTAAAGGACTTGAGGTGTTCGTATTCGACTCTAATTCCGCCTGCATAGTCAACGCCGCCATGTGACCATGGGTTACAGCGTAGAATTCTCCAAGCGCCCATTGCTATTCCTTTTAGCCCAAAGAGTTGAATTGCGTCGATGGTGTACTGGGAACATGATGGAAAATATTTACAGCGTGGTTGCATATTCGATGAGATAAAAATTTGCCAGAAGCGAATAGGTGCGATCAATAACTTTTTCATTGATTGGCACCAGATTGATTGAGGTTGGATCGCTCGATCACTTTCGCCATAAGTGTTGAAAGGTCAGCGCGGTAGTCGTCTTCCTTTTTAAGAACACGGACGACGATTTGGGTGTGGTGGGGCAGCTCTGAAAGGTAACCGCTCATAGCGTGGCGGAGTTGTCTGGCGACACGGTGACGAGTGACAGAGCCACCTATGCTCT
>Ga0164296_1002533_pt1 | contig 18062 bp, 15 predicted proteins | sample GEODES057metaG_FD_113533 | JGI IMG/M metagenome (GOLD analysis project Ga0164296, IMG submission 113533) | Dystrophic lake water microbial communities from Trout Bog Lake, Wisconsin, USA - GEODES057 metaG | ecosystem: Environmental > Aquatic > Freshwater > Lake | place: USA: Trout Bog Lake...
CAGCCGATCGTTGCCCCGTCCGCCGCCGCATCCAACACGCTGCGCAGTTTGGAGCGTGCGGCCAAGCCGCCGCCCTCCAGCACCACCAGCGCGGTGCCGACACCCTTCAGCGCCTGAGAGACCGGTTCGGCCGCCGCATCCGTCGCATCCCGCACCCGCACCACGCGCCGCCCGCCCATCAGCGACAGACCCGCTGCCTCATCCGGCAGGCGTTTGATCTCCTCGCGCGGCAATTCGGTCACGCGGAACGGATCGTCGAGCGAGCCTGCGATCAAGCGCACCAGTGCCTCGGCGCGCTCGCGGATCATGCCGGCATCGTCGCCATACAGCAGAACCACGCGCGCCTTGCCTGGGTCGCGCATGAAAGCCGGGACTTGCGAAGGTGCGATCTTCACCCGGCCTGCTTATCAGCCTTCTGGCGAAAATAAATCGCGAGTTGCGTGGTGATCTGCTGGGCGATCTCGGTCGCCAGACGTGATTGCCCCGCCTCCACGCCAAGGTCGGCGGCAAAATACTGGCTGTTGTAGATGTCGAACCCATCCACCGCGTTCGCACTGCCGCTGGTGATGGCGTTCTGCGGGCCATCATGCGGAAACAGCGTCCACGACGCGAAACCGCGCAGACGCACGCGCGTGGCGATCGAGGTTTGCTCGATGCTGATGGCCTCGCCCGAGATGCTGAAATTCACCTGCAGATCATACGCCGCCGGCGCGCCGCTATCGCTATTGAAGTTTTCCTGCAACGCCTGACGCAACTGTTGCCCGGGCCGCCCGCCGATCAGGCGGACTTGGACCTGTTCCAATTCGCGCTGCGCCGGCCCGGCCTGGTGCGAGGCGGTGCGCATATAGACCGGTTGAAAGCCGCACCCGGCCAGCAGGGCACTCACCCCCGCGAGGGGCGCGGCGTGCAACAGGCCACGGCGGCCGAGGCGGCGCGTCATCCGGCGATCACGAAATTGACGATGCGATTGGGCACGTGCACGCGCTTGACGATGCGCTTGCCCTCGAGCGCCTTGGCGACATTCGGCTCTGCCTCGGCCGCAGCGATAACGGTGTCGGCCGGCGCGTTCGGCGCCACCTCCACCGTGCCGCGCAGCTTGCCCATCACCTGCACGGCGATGGTGACGCTTTCCGCCACCAGCAATGCCGGGTCGGCGTCCGGCCATGCCAGATCGGCAACCAGCGTTCCGGCGCCGGGATGCAGGCGGGCGTAAACCTCTTCCGCCAGATGCGGCATCATCGGGCTGGCGAGGCGCACCAGGATCTCGATCGCTTCCCGCCGCGCCCATAGCAGCCCGGGTTCGGCGGTCGCGCGTTCAGCGTCGGTCACGGCGTTTGCCAGTTCATACAGGCGTGCGACGGCGACGTTGAAGGCGAAGCTTTCCAGTGCCTCGGTCACCCCGGCGATGCAGCGATGCGTCGCTCTGCGCAGGGTGCGGGCAGCGGCGCCGAAGCTTTCGGGACGATCTTCGGTTCCCGTGATCCCCTCGGCCAGGCGGAAGACGCGCTGGGTGAAGCGGAAGGCGCCGAGGACGCCCGATTCCGTCCATTCCATGTCCCGCTCCGGCGGGTTGTCGGACAGGATGAACCAGCGTGCGGTGTCGGCGCCGAATTTGGCGATGATCGCGCCCGGGTCGATGGTGTTGCGTTTGGACTTGCTCATCGCCTCGACGCGGCCGACCGTCACGGCCTCCCCGGTTTCGCGATGAATGGCGGTGCCGTCGGGGCGCTTGTCGATCTCTTCCGGATACAGCCAGCGGCCATCGGTGCCACGGTAGGATTCGTGGTTCACCATGCCTTGGGTGAAAAGACCGGCGAATGGTTCTTTTACAGACACATGCCCCGTGTCTTTCATGCCGCGCGTGAAGAAACGCGAATACAACAGATGCAAAATCGCGTGCTCGATGCCGCCGATATATTGATCCACCGGCAGCCAGTGATCGACCGCCGCACGATCGACGGGGTTGGCCGACAGCGGCGAGCAATAGCGGGCGAAATACCAGGAGCTATCGACGAAGGTGTCGAACGTATCGGTCTCTCGCCGAGCGGGCTTGCCGCAGGATGGGCAGGCGACGTGCTTCCAAGTGGGGTGGTGATCCAACGGGTTACCGGGTTTATCGAAGGTAACATCTTCGGGCAGGCGGACCGGCAGGTCCTGATCGGGCACCGGCACGACGCCACAGGCATCGCAGTGGATGACCGGGATCGGGCAGCCCCAGTAGCGCTGGCGCGAGACACCCCAGTCGCGCAGGCGCCAGTTCACCACGCCCTTGCCGATACCGAGGGTTTCCAGCTTGGCGATGGCGGCCGATTTGGCGGCGTCGACGTCCAGTCCGTCCAGGAAGCCGGAATTGATCGCCGAACCGGGGCCGGTATAGGCCTCTTTGCCAAGGCTGAACGTCGCCTTGTCTTGTCCCGGCGGCAGCACGACCGGGGTGACCGGCAAGCCGTATTTGCGGGCGAAATCCATGTCGCGCTGGTCGTGGCCGGGGCAGCCGAAGATGGCGCCGGTGCCGTATTCCATCAGCACGAAATTGGCGATCCAGACCGGGAAGGTAGCACCCTCGATGAACGGGTGCTTCACCCGCAGGCCGGTATCAAAACCCAGCTTTTCGCCGGTCTCGATGGTGGCTTCAGACGTGCCGCGGCTTTTGCAGTCGGCGATGAAGGCCGCTGCTTGCGGATTGGCGGCAGCGATGCGATCGGCCAGCGGGTGCTCCGGGGCGATGGCCATGAACGACATGCCATAAAGCGTATCCGGGCGGGTGGTGTAGACCTCCACCGCGCCGCTGCCATCGGTCAATGCGAAGGCCAAACGCGCACCTTCGGATTTGCCGATCCAGTTGGCCTGCATCAGGCGGACGCGTTCCGGCCAGCGATCCATGGTCTCGAGCGTGTCCAGAAGGTCTTGCGCATACTTGGTGATGCTGAAGAACCACTGGCTGAGTTGCTTCTTCTCCACCGGCGCGCCGGAGCGCCAGCCCTTGCCGTCGATCACCTGCTCATTCGCCAGCACGGTGCCATCGACCGGATCCCAGTTCACCCAGGATTCCTTGCGTTCCACCAAACCGGCTTTGAGGAAATCGAGGAACAGTTTCTGCTGGTGCGCGTAGTATTCCGGCTGGCAGGTGGCGAATTCGCGCTCCCACTCCAACGACAGGCCCATGCGCTGCAATTCGGCGCGCATATTGGCGATGTTGTCGTAGGTCCATTTGGCCGGATGTACGCCGCGTTCGCGGGCGGCGTTTTCGGCCGGCAGGCCGAACGCGTCCCAGCCCATCGGGTGCATGACGGAAAAGCCGCGGGCGCGCTTATACCGGGCGACGACATCGCCCAGCGTGTAATTGCGCACGTGGCCCATATGGATCTTGCCGGAGGGATAGGGGAACATCTCCAGCACGTAGTATTTCGGCTTGCCGTCCGTCGGCACGTCGGCGACGCGGAAGCAGCCGCGTTCGGCCCAGGCGTGCTGCCAGCGCGGTTCGGCGGCGGCGAAATCATAACGCGGGGCGGAGTCCGGGGCGGGGGTAGCGGTATCGGTCATGGGCCGGATGTATCCTGCTAGGCGGCTTTCCGCGCAAGGCCTATGCCAAGGTCGCGTGATGCCAGGGGCGCGTTATGTCGACCCTGTGACGCCTGCATCGGTCGCGCCGGCGCGTGCATGGCGGTTCGGCGCTTTAGACGCGTTGGCCGCCGTCGATGTGAACCTCGGAGCCGGAGATATACATCGCCTGGTTGGAACAGAGGAAAAACAGCAAATCCGCGACCTCGTTCGGCTTCCCCAGGCGGCGCATGGGGATTTCGCGCTCGACGATTTCCTCGGTTCCCGGTGACAGGATCGCGGTATCGATTTCGCCCGGAGAAACGGCGTTCACCCGCACGCCGAACCGGCCCAGATCATTCGCCATTTCCCGCGTCAGCGCGAATAGCGCCGCCTTCGACGTGGCATAGGCGGCGGAGGCAAAGGGATGCACGCGGGAGCCGACGATCGAGGTCATGTTGACGATCGACCCGCGCGATTTGATCAGCGTATCGGCAAATCCTTGCGCCAGCAGGATGGCGGAAAAGAAATTGACGTTGAAGATATGCAACCAGTCGGCATAGGCCATCTGCAAACTGGTGATCTTGCTGCCATCGGCATGCTTGGGCGAAATCGCGGCATTGTTGATCAGCGCGTCCACCCGTCCGCCGGCCATGGCCTTGATGCGCGGCACCGCGTCATGCACCGCGGCGACGTCGGCAAGATCCAGTTGCACATGGTTTGCTTCGCCGCCCGGCCAGGGGCATCTTGGGTCGAAGGCGTGGCGGGATACGGTCAGCACGCGCCACCCGGCGGTGCCGAAGCGCTTCACGGCGGCATGGCCGATGCCGCGGCTGGCACCGGTCAGAAGAAGAACGGGTTGGTCGGAAGCGGACATGATGTGATCCTGAAGCACGCCGGCAGTATCCTAATCGCTTTCCCCCGTGAACGCATCCCGCAACAACACCGCCCTGCCTCAGCCAGCCGATCCACCGCCCGCCGGCACTGTCCCGGTTCACCCCTCAATCAGCGGAACGCCGACCATGACCCATGCGCTGCCGATGCCAACCCTGGACCATGTCGTCATCAATGCCCGAGATCGCCTGGATCAGGCCGCCGATACGTATGCGCGGCTGGGCTTCTCACTCACCCCGCGCGGCCATCACTCGCTGGGGTCGATGAACCATCTGGCGATGTTCGGCACCGATTACCTCGAACTCATCGCAATCCCCCCAGGCTCTTCCGCTCGGCCGGAAATCATGGCCGCACCGCTCGGCTTGAACGGGTTGGTGTTCGGCACCGAGGACGCATCGGCGACCCATCAGGCACTCTGCGCGGCCGGGGTGGCGATGGACCCGCCGCAATCCTTCTCGCGCCCCGTCGAAGCCGGCGGACAAACGGCCAATGCCGCGTTCACCACCACGCATCTGGCGCGTGCGACGACCGAGGCCGGGCGGGTCTATTTCTGCCAGCATCAAACCCGCCATCTGGTCTGGCGCGATGAATGGCGCCACCACGCCAATGGCGCCGTGGGCATCGTGCGCGCGGTGATCAGCGCGGAGAACCCCGACCTCCTCGGCGCGGTGTTTCGCCGCATGTTCGGCGCCACCGCCGTGCGCGAGACGGAGGACGGCTGTGCGGTGATCGTGGGTCTGTCCAGCATCGACATCGTCACGCCCGGCGCGCTGTGGGAAATGTATGGGACGGCAGGGGCGGAAAGCCGCGGACGCCGCGAATTCATGGCCGCACTGACGCTGCGCACCCGGTCTTTGGATGCAACCGAATGCGCCCTGCAAGCGGGCGGCATCAAGGGCGCGGAACGGATCGGCGCCAGCATTCTGGTGCCGGCCAATCAGGCAATGGGCACGACGCTGGAATTCACCATCTGACGCCCCCCGCGGAGGCAAACCGCCCCCATGTCTCTTGGCCTTGCCCCATGGCCTTGCCCCCTGGACTCGCCCAACGAAGCCGACAAAGACCCCGGATCAGTAAGCCTAGCGCGGCGGTATGAGCCGGCAAAGCTGATGATGCTCACTGTCGCCGACGATCAGCGATCCGTCCGGCGCGACCAGCGCACCATGCGGACGCGCCAGATCGGCGGCGATGGTCTCGACGATCCCGTCCGCGGATCGGATCCGCCGGATGGCGTTGTTTTCGGTATCGACGACGAAGATATCGCCATTGGGCGCAACCGCCATTTCCTTCGGCGCATCGAACACCGCATCGCGCGCCACACCGCCGTCACCGGCATAGCCGCGCGCACCCGTGCCGGCAATCGTCTGAATGATACCGTCGCGAATAAGGCGTATGCTGCTGCCCTGACGCTCCATCACCAAAAGCGCCCCATCGGGTGTGAACGCCACCGCGCGCGCGCCGAAAATCCCCGCCGCCGAACAGGCCCCGCCATCGCCGGTATGTGCCGCTTCGCCGGTGCCGGCGAAAACCGACACCACACCGCTGGCCAGGTCCGCGACGTAAACCCGATGCCCGGCCACGTCGGCGATGAACAACCGGCGTTGATCGGGCGACAACGCCAGACCGTTCGGTTCTTGCAACACCGCCAGAGTCGTCATGGTGCCATCGGCGGCGATCACCCGCACCCGTCCATTCAGCCGATCAGCGACGAAAATTCGCCCATCCTTGCTGGCCACAACGCCGTAAGGCTGGTTCATCGACGCCGCCGGCGCCGGCCCGCCATCGCCCGAGCACCCCGCTTCACCCGTGCCGGCGATCGTCTCGATGATACCGCTGACCGCGTCGATCCGGCGCAGGCGATGATTATAGGTATCGGAAAAAACCACGCTGCCGTCGGCCAGGTAGGCCAGATCGAAGGGATTGTTCAGCAGCGCCGAACGCGCCGATGCGCCGTCGCCGGCAAAGCCGGACTGCCCGGTGCCGGCCAGGATTTCAACCCGCCATCCGCCGTGGCCGAACGCGCTTTTCATCATCAATCCCCCCGTCCTGCCGGCACGATGGTTGTCGGCGAGGCAAAGTCAAGCTTAGGATCACTGCCAACGGACAAAGATAAACAGGGGAAACAGGCCATGGACACCACAATGGGCCCAAGCCGGACGGATCGTGACGTTCGGGCGCTGTATGACCGGCTGGAAGATCGCTGTCTGATGCGCGATCAACGCGGCGCCAGCGACGTCTATTACGACCTTGTGCGCACCGGCCGCCCGTTGACCGAGATCATCGCCGAAGGCGTGCGCATCCACGCCCCCTACACCCATGTCCCGTATCATGAGCGGATGGATGACGGGTATCCCAACTTCGTCAACAACGACCACTGTCTGCTCAGCGCCCGCGCAACCATCAACCTCAGCCGCATGGTGCCCTCGCATCTGGCGATGCTGCCGATGGCCCAGACGATCTGGTACATCCCGACGGGGCTGGATATCTGGAACCAGAAAATCGACAAGGCCCCCGGCCATTACACCCGCCATCGCGGCGAGGCACAGGATGTCGAGGCGCCGCCGGCACCCGAAGTCTACTGGCCCGACCAGCAGGCAAACGCGCTGTCCGGCCCATTGAAGGACCGGCTGGGCACCTGGATGACACATGTGCATCGCGGCAATGTCATCGATGCCTATCGCGTGTTCCTGGGCCTGATGCAGAACCCGCAGGAACGCCGGGACGTATTGGCCGAACTATGCTTCGCCGGCTTGATCGACGTGCAGGACCGCGCGCTGCACAACCGGTCCTACACGACCGGCCACAAAGCCTACCGCGCCCGCGCCACCGTGGAGATCGGCAATACGCTGGGCTGGGACAATGCGCATGACGTGATCTATGCCGGCGCGCTGGATATCGCCGTCGGCCCGCGCTGGTATTCGCTCTACGAATACGCGTGCAACTGGATCAAAATGAAAATCCAGGGCGAGACGCTGCGCGCCATCCCCTATAGCGGCGTCAGCGATCGCGAGTTGGCGATGCTGCAAAACACCGCCCCCGTGCTGGCCTTCGACGCCGCCGCCCTGACCCATGCGGTGACCCGCGGCGGGGAGTTGGACGTGATGGAGACACTGACCCGCCTGCTGCTGGAAGGCAAAGACCCGCGGCGCATTCTGGACGTGCTGCAGATCGCCGCGGGGCAGATGGTGCTGGAAACGCGCGATCCGAACTTCTTCAACATGCCGCACCATTGCTACGAGTATCACAACACCTTGGCCTGGTTCTGGGACAATTTCGATCATCCGCGCCGTCTGCGGCTGCTGTATGTCGCCGCCCTGTTCGGGCAGAGCGTCGCCGTTTGCCAGGCCGGTATGGGCGATCAGCACCCGGTCGTCGTCACCATGCCGCCCAACGCGGCTTCGATGCCGGCCGATAAAGTGCTGGCGCATGTCGAAGCCGCCATCCTGGCGCTGGACGGTCCGGCCTCGATCGCCTGGACGCAAGCCTATTGCGATAACTTCGCCGACCGCGCGGCCTTGATCGAACGGATCGCCCTGGCCGCCTGCCGGTTGGGCAATGACCCGCACAACCAGGAAATCGCCCAGTGCATGCTGATGGATTTCGGCACCAACCGGCAGCCGGACCGCGACAAGTTGCTGCTGGCGGCCGCCTATCACACGGCGATGCACCGCAAATACGGCGATCCGCAGGAACCCTCCCGCCGGTTCGGCGATGCGCTGGGCTTCGCCGAATTGCACTGAACCGCGTTCAAGACCGGCCACACGCGGTCCGCGTCGGCATTATGCCGGCCGGTCCGCTGTGGACGGGATCGTCCAACCTGACAAATCCGACGGAAACCCATGACCCTGTCCATCCGCCCGATCGACCCTATCTCCCGCCCGTTTTTCGCCGGTGAGGTTTCCGGCATCGACATCACCCGCCCGCTGACCGCCGACGTCGTCCGGGCAATCGACAAAGGCATGGATGAATTCGCCGTGCTGGTGTTCCACGACCAGCGCTTCACCGATGAGACGCAGATCGCGTTCTCGGCCAATTTCGGCGAGTTGGAGCAAGCGACGGGTGATCTGAACTGGGGCCAGCAGCGCCGCATCGCCTCGCCGCTGATCAACGACATCTCCAACCTGAACAACGATAATTCGGTGATGGCGCGGGATGACCGCAAGCGGCTGTTCAGCCTTGGCAACCGGCTGTGGCACTCGGATTCGTCGTTCAAGGCGGTGCCGGCGAAGTATTCGCTGCTTTCGGCGCGATCCATCCCGGCCGCGGGCGGTAATACCGAATTTGCCGATATGCGCGCCGCCTGGGATGATCTGGATGCCGAAACCCAGGCGCTATGCGCGCCGCTGATCTGCGAACACTCGCAACTCTATTCCCGCGGCATGCTGGGTTTTGACGATTTCACGCCCGAGGATGTGCAGCGGTTCCAGCCGGTGCTGCAACGCCTGGTGCGCACCCATCCCTCCACGGGCCGCAAATCGCTGTTCCTGGCATCCCATGCCGGGGCGATCCAAGGCTGGCTGATGCCCGAGGCGCGGGCGCTGCTGCGCGACCTGGTGGAGCATGCGACCCAGCGCAAATACGTCTACGCCCATGTCTGGCGGCAATGGGACCTGGTGATCTGGGACAATCGGGCAACCATGCACCGCGCCCGCCCCTTCGATTCCGCGCAAGCACGCGATATGCACCGCACGACGGTGGCCAGTGAACGCTCCACCATGGCCGAGGCGGCGTAAGCCTCGGCCCCGCCGGTGGCCAACGGCGCGGCGCGATGGTTGCGCAGTTTGGTCAATTCCGGTAAGAGGATGTCAGGATGACATTGAGCGCGCCCTTCTCCCATGGTTTTGCAGACGCCCCCGCGTCCGCTGCCGCGCGCCTGCTCCTCCTCCTTCGACTTACGCGCCCCTGAGCGTCTCGCCGGGTCGTTGAACGCCGGCTTCGCTCAGGGGAAGCCCTGAGACCATAGCCGTGCCCCCATATCCTGCCTGTAGGACCTATCATGAGCATCAATCATCCCAGCTTCGGCAAGCTGGACGACAACCGCATCATCATGTTCGACACCACGCTGCGCGATGGCGAACAATCCCCGGGTTTCTCGATGAACCTGGAGGAGAAGATTCGCATGGCCGAAGCCCTGACCGAACTGGGCGTCGATGTCATGGAAGCGGGCTTCCCGATCGCCTCGCCCGGTGATTTCGAAAGCGTCAAGGCAATCGCCGAAACCGTCGGCCAACGCGACAATAGCCCGGTGATCTGCGGCCTGGCCCGCTCCGGCCGCGAGGATATCTCCCGCGCCGGTGAAGCCGTCGCACCCGCTCGGCGGAAGCGTATCCACAGCTTCATCTCCACCAGCCCGCTGCATATGAAGTATAAGCTGCGGATGGAGCCCGAGGACGTGCTGCAAGCCGTCACCGATAGCGTGACCCTGGCCCGCACCTTCACCGATGATGTGGAATGGTCGGCCGAGGACGGGACCCGCACCGATCCGGACTTCCTGTGCCGTTGCGTGGAAGCCGCCATCCGCGCCGGTGCCACCACGATCAACATCCCCGACACGGTCGGCTATGCGCTGCCGGAAGACATGACGCGCATCTTCACGATGGTGCGCGAGCGCGTGCCGGGCGCGGACCGTATCATCCTGTCGACCCACAACCACAACGATCTGGGCCTGGCCGTGGCCAACACACTGGCTGCCATCCGCGCCGGCGTGCGTCAGGTGGAAGCGACGATCAACGGCATCGGGGAACGCGCCGGCAACGCATCCTTGGAAGAGGCCGTTATGGCGATCCGCACGCGCAATGATGCGGTGCCGTTCAAGAACAACATCGTTTCCGAGAACATCCTGCGCGTCTCGAAGATGCTGGCGGCGATTACCGGGTTCGACGTGCAGCCGAACAAGGCGATCGTCGGGCGCAATGCCTTCGCGCATGAGGCCGGGATCCACCAGGATGGCGTGCTGAAGCATGCCGGCACCTATGAGATCATGCTGCCGGAAAGCGTGGGCTGGCAGAAATCCAGCCTGGTGATGGGCAAGCACTCCGGCCGAGCGGCGTTCCGCGATAAGCTGAAGACGCTGGGATATACGATCGGGGATAACCAGTTGAATGTCGCTTTCCAGCGCTTCAAGGTCCTGGCCGATCAGAAGAAGGTGGTTTTCGACGAGGATCTGGTTGCGCTGGTCGACGATGAGGTGATGCGCGATCACGAGCATATCCGCTTCGTGTCTTTGGACATTCACGCCGGCAGCAAACACCCGGCCAAGGCGGATCTGGAATTGTCGATCGATGGCGAGACGAAGTCCGCCACCGCAACCGGCAATGGCCCGGTGGATGCGACCTTCAATGCGATCAAGCAGATCTTCCCGCACACCGCGAACCTGATGCTGTTCTCCGTCGGCGCGGTGACCGAAGGCACGGATGCGCAGGCCAAGACGTCGGTGCGGTTGGAAGAAAACGGCAAAATGGTCGATGGCCAGGGTGCGGATGCGGATACCATCGTCTCCGCCGCGCGGGCCTATGTGCATGCGCTGAACAAACTGCTGGTCAAGCGCCTGCGGACCGAACCGGCGGCGCTGTCCGCCTGATCCGACCGCGCTTCGCCAGCGCGACATGCTGGTATGTGCTTACCCACGCGGCTGCCCCGGTCAATACCGCGGCAGCCGCGTGCCGTTAGCGGCCTTGAAAGACGGCCGAGCGCTTTTCGACAAAGGCTTGTGCGGCTTCGGCATGGTCGGCGGTTTGCCGCGTGCGGAGCATGCCGTAAGCCTCGGAATCGAGGGTGGCGGCCAAGGAGCCTTCCTCGGCGATTTTCATATTCCGCTTGATATAGCGATACGCCAGGCGCGGCCCGCCGGCGAAGCGCTTTGCCAAGGCCATGGTTTCGGCCATCAGATCGGCATCCGGAACGACGCGGCTGGCCAAGCCTAGGGCGGCGATTTGCGTGGCGTCGAGCATGTCGGCCGTCAGGTAAAGCTCCCGCGCTTTGGATGGGCCGACCAGTCGCGTCAGGAAGTAGCTGCCGCCATAATCGCCGGACAGGCCGATCCGGGCGAAGGCCGTGGTCATGCGGGCGGATGCGGCCGCAATGCGCAGATCGCAGGCCAAGGCCAACGACATGCCGGCGCCGGCGGCAACACCGTTGACCATCGCGATCGTCGGCTTGGGCATGTCGTAGAGCAATTGCGACGCCACCATGCCGGCGCGCAACTGATCCGCGCGCTGTTCCGGGGACAATGTGCTGGTGCTTGGCGCATTGGCGGCGGCGGCCTGTGCCTGCACGTCGACGCACGAGCAGAAGGCTTTGCCGGCCCCGGTCAGCACCACACAGCCGATGGCCGGATCCTGCGCATACCCGGCCAGCAGACCGGTCAGGCCAGCGATCATGCCGCTGGTCAGGGCGTTCATGCGGGATGGGCGATTGAGCGTGAGGATGGCGATGCCATCCTCCACCCGCGATAGAATCTCGGTTTCATCCATTGGTTTGGCTCCTCTTGGGCGTGTCCCTGCGGTGATCCGGCGTGATCGGGTGATCGTGGCCAGTAACTGGGGTTAGTGCCTGGGGGGTTAGTGCCTGGGGTTAGTGATCACCTTGCCCGGCGCCTTCTTTCTTGCCGCCGCGATGGCTGAAGGCGGTTTCGGCGCTGGTCATGAATTCCAGCAGGCAGGTTTTACCGTCCTCGGTCGCGCGCTTGGCGCGCAGGATGGCGGCGGCGATATCGTCGGGATCGCTGACCCGCTCGCTCCAGGCGCCAAGCTCTCGGGCCAGGCCGGCGAAATTGCCGCCCAGATCGCGGGCGTTATGCTTTTCATGCGACAGTTTCATGTGTGGGATTTCGATCGCCATGGTGTTGTTGTTCAGCACGATCGTCAGCGAGGGAATGCCGGCGCGGACGGCTGTTTCCAGATCCAGCCCGGTCATGCCGAAGGCGGCATCGCCCATGAAATTGACGCAGAACTTATCAGGGGCGGCGACCTTGGCGCCGATGATCAGGCCAAGCCCGGTGCCGAGTTGGTGCGACTTGCCCCAGCCCAGGTAGCCGCGCGGCCGGGTGGCCCGGTAAAACGGCAGTAATTGGTCGCGCGGGCTGCCGGAATCGTGGGTGACGATGGCCTCGGCCGGATCGATGGTGCGGATGAACTCATGCATCACGCGATAGGGCGTGATGGGGCTTTCGCGGCTGGTCAGCTTCGCCTCCCACCGTGCCAGCCATGCGGCGCGTTCGGCGGCGATTTCCGCGGCGGGGGAGGCGTTGGGGCGCTTGCCGCCCAGCCGGTCCTTCACCGCATCGACCAGGCCGGCCAGGGTCAGACGCGCATCGCCGAGCAAGGCGACCTCGGTATGGTGTTGCTTGTGCAGGTCGCGCGTATCGTTGGTGGCATGGATGATCGGCACGCCGGCGGGCAGAGGCGGTGTGGTCAGCGGGTGGCGGTTCAGGCCGGTGCCGATACCCAGGATCAGGTCCGCACGCTCATACAGGAACAACCGGCCTGGGCCGCTGAACGTGTTGCCGCCCGAGCCCAGCGACAACGGATGATCTTCCGGGAAGGCGGACTTGCCGTCCACCGTGGTCATCACCGGCGCTTGCAGCAGGTCGGCCAGTGCGACCAATTCCGCCGACGCCTCGGCATAGAGCACGCCTTGGCCGGCGATGATCACCGGGCATTTGGCGGTGGCCAAGAGTTTCGCGGCGTCTTCCACATCGCGCGGATCGGGGGCGCAGATGGTCGGGCGGATCGGCGTATAGGCGGGCGAGTCGAAGCCGGTTTCGGTATCGACGATGTCGCGCGGCACCTCCACCATCACCGGTCCCAGCCGGCCATTTTTCAGCGCCCCGAAGGCGCGTCGCATCACGTCCGTGACCGAAGCGGGGGTGCGGATTTCCTCGGCCTGCTTGGTGACCGAGGCGTAGGTGACGGCGGAGCGGAAGGTGGGGAAGATCTGCGACTGATCGCGCGCCTGGGCCAGCGGCAGGAACAGCACCGGCACGGAATCGGAGAAGGTGGTGGCGATGCCGGGAAACGCGTTTTCCGAACCGGGGCCATATTGCATGGCGAAAACCCCCGGTGGCTTGCCGTTGGTCACGCGGGCGTAGCCGTCGGCCATGTCGACGCCGACACGTTCCTGCCGGCAGATGATCGGCCGGATCCCGGCGGCGACGGCATTTTCGATGATGGAGGTGGTGGGGAAGCAGAACAGGGTATCGGTCCCTTCCCGCTTCAAAATATCGACGATCGCGTCGGCGGTGCGCATGGCGGCGTTTCCCCTGGATTGTGTTGGGAAAACGTTAGGTGCCGACGATGATCAGGGCAATCCTTGCGGCGGACCGGCTGGCTGTTATCACCTCAGGTGCAGGGCGTTAGCGCTGGTTGAGCCCCCTGCGATCAACCAGCGGCGGGTCCGCCTAGTCGTTGCCCCAGAACCCGTTGGACGGCGCGAAGGGGCTATCCGTCGTATGGAAGGATTCGCCCGTTTGGGGCACCGTAAAATTCGACGAGTCATCGGTGCCCGGCAACGGACCGCCGCCCGGCCCATCAATTGTCATGCCAGCGCAGCCGGCGACGAGGAGCGCGGCAAGCATGGTCATGGTGGCTGGCAAGCGCGAGAGAAGCATGGTGGTTCCTCAAAGCCGAAATCAATACAGGCTGGTGTGCCCCGTCTTTTGCTGCGCCGCAATCATGGAATGGGCGAAAGCGGTTTTTCCCGTGATGAGGGAACGCGCGCGGATAGGCTGCCCATCTGCCCGATGCGTTAATTGTTATACCCCCAGAACCCCGGCTGCGGCGCCATGGTGCCGACCGAAGGACCATAATAGGTGCCTGCCTGCGGTGTGCCGATGGGGGCCGATTCGCCGCTTTCCTCGGTCGTCGGCGGCGGTGGCACCGGCGCGCGTCCCCCTGGCCCGGTGATCCCCAAGGCCGCCGGACCGGCCGCACACCCGGCAAGAGACAGAACGGCGGCAATCCACAGCAAGCGTTGCAACATCGTCGGTTTCCTAGTCCTGCATGAAAGCGTTCAGTTCCGGGGTCGTCAGCGACGACTCAAGATAGTCGAAACTTCCCGTCCCTGCGACTTCTCGCGCGGCCATCAGCATCCTGCTCATGGCGGCGCGATAGAGCGACGTCGCCAGGCTGATCCGCTTGACCCCGGCTTCGGCAAGGGCTGCGACGGTGAACGACTTGCCTTTGATCCCGGCCATGAAATTGACCGGTTTGTTCAGCGCCTTGCAGACCGCCCGCACCGCTTCCAGGTCCGGCAGACCGGGTGCCATCAGCACGTCGGCGCCTTCTGCCGCAAAGGCTTGCAGGCGCGCGATCGTATCGGCCAGATCAGGATTGCCGCGGAGGAAATTCTCGGTTCGCGCGGTGAGGGTGAAGGGAAAATCCTGCGCCCGCGCCGCCGCCGCCGCCGCCGCGATCCGTGCGGTTGCCGTTCTCATGTCATAGAACGGGGCGGACGCATCGCCGGTGGCATCTTCGATCGACGCGCCGACCAAGCCGGTTGCCGCCGCCATGTGAATCGTTTCGGCTGCATCGTCTGGCGCATGGCCGAAGCCATTTTCCAGATCGGCGGAAACCGGCAGATCCGTCGCCTCGACGATCAAGCGGCAATGCGCCATCGCCTCTTGCCGCGTCACCCGCCCGTCGCGACGGCCGAGCATACCCGCGTGTGCACCGGATGAGGTGGCGATGGCCTTGAAGCCAAGGGCCGCCAGCATGCGCGCGGAGCCGGCGTCCCAGGCATTGGCGATGACGAACGCATCGGGGGCCGCGTGCAAGGCGCGAAACAGCCGCGCTTTTTCCGTCTGTGTCGGCATGGTGCTAATCCGCCGCCTCGCCTTGATTGAGGATGGCATCGGTATGCTCACCCAGCCGCGGCGCGGGGGTGTGGACGGACCCCGGCGTTGCCGAGAGTTTCACCGGCACGCCCATGGTTTTGAACGGGCCGGTCACGGGGTGCCGTGTTTCCACCACCATCTCGCGCGCCAGGATCTGCGGGTTGGTGAAGACCTCGTCGTAATACAGCACCGGGCCGGCGGGGATGCCCAAATCCTCCAGCGCGGTCAGCCAGAAGCTGGAGGGTTTTTCGATCACCTTCGCCTGCAAGATGGCGATCAGCGCGTCATTATGTTTCACCCGCAGCGCGTTGGTGGTGAAGCGCTCATCCGTCGGCAGCGCCGGCAGGCCCACCAGGGTGCAGAACCCTTCGAAGAATTTCTGCTGCGATGCGCCGACGGTGATGTAGCCATCCGCGGTCTGCAAGCACTGATAGGGTGCTGATCCGCGATGCGCCTGGCCGATGCGTTCGGGGCGGGTGCCGGTGGCGAAATAATGTGCCGATTCATATAAGGCGAGGGAGGTAGCGGCTTCGAACAGCGATGTTTCGACGCGCTGGCCTTCACCGGTGCGGTGACGTGCCTCGATTGCCGTCATCACGCCGAAGGCCAGAAACATGCCGGCGGTGACGTCGGAAATGGCGATCGGCAGGCGATGCGGCGGTCCGTCGGCGGGGCCGTTGGTGCTCATCAACCCGGACATGGCCTGGGTGATCAGATCAAAGCCGCCACGGCTGGCATAGGGGCCGGTCTGACCAAAGCCGGAGATGGACGCCAGGATCAGGCGCGGATTGCGCGCGTGCAGAACGTCCCAGCCGATGCCCAGACGGTCCATCACGCCGGGACGGTAGTTCTCCACCACGATATCCGCTTTATCGACCATGCGCAGAAAGGCCAGACGGTCGGCCTGTTTTTTGAAGTCCATGACGACCGAGCGCTTGTTGCGGTTCCAGGTCATGAACGGCGCGCTTTCGCCGTTGATGAACGGCGGCATGTTGCGGGCGGAATCGCCGACGGGGGGTTCGATCTTGATGACATCTGCCCCCTGGTCCGCCAGCATCATGGCGCAGTATGGGCCGGATAGGTGGCTGGTCAGATCCAGCACCAGAAGATGATCGAGCGCGCCTGCCATGATTGTTTCCTCCGTTCAACGCGCGCCGAACATGGCATATCCTGCCTTGCGCGTCATGCGTTGGAGGTTTCATGCCGGATCCGTTGGTATTGCCGGAAAAATTCGTCGATCCCCGGATCACGGCAACGGGCGAAGCGCGGGCGCAGGTCGGGCTGACGGCGTTGGAAACGCTGTGGTTCAACACCGGCACGCTTTGCAATCTGACGTGCCGCACGTGCTACATCGAATCATCCCCGCGTAACGACCGCTTGGTCTATCTGACGCGCGCCGAGGTCGCGCGCTTCCTTGATGAGATCGCCCGGGAGGCGCTGCCCACGCGGCTGATCGGCTTTACAGGGGGGGAGCCTTTCATGAACCCCGACCTGATCTTCATGCTGGAAGACGTGCTGGCGCGGGGGTTCAGGGCGCTGGTGCTGACCAATGCGATGAAGCCGATGCGCAAACACCGCCCTGCCCTGCTGGCGTTGCGCGCGCGCTTCGGCGATCGTCTGACGATCCGCGTGTCGATCGACCATTACGATCCGGCGGTGCATGAGCAGGAACGCGGCCGCCGATCTTGGATGCCGGCCTTGGATGGCCTGATCTGGCTGGTGCAAAACGGCTTCACGATCGACGTCGCCGGCCGCCAACTCGGTCACGAGCCCGAGGCGGCGGTGCGCGCCGGTTTTGCCGCGTTGTTCGCGCAGCACGGCATTCCGATCGACGCTTACGATCCGGTGCGGCTGATGCTGTTTCCCGCGATGGATCCCCAGCGCGACGTGCCCGAGATCACCACGGCTTGCTGGGGCATTCTGCAGAAATCGCCCGACAGCGTGATGTGCGCCAGCGCGCGCATGGTGGCGCGTCGCCGCGGCGCGGAACGGCCGGTGGTGCTGGCTTGCACGCTGCTGGCCTATGATCCGCGTTTTGAACTGGGCGCCACACTGGCCGACGCCGCCGGCCCCGTGTCGCTGAACCACTTGTTCTGCGCTTCCTTCTGCGTGCTGGGCGGTGCCGCCTGTAGCCGCTGAGCCAGTTCGTCGCTGAACTGGACGGCGGCGCTGGGTTTCATGTGGCAGAATTCATCGCCGAATTGTGCATCGGGGCGATGCGGCATGATCTCTCCGGCGATATGAAAATGCCGGTAGCGGGCGGCATAGTTGGCGAGGTAGGCGGCGAACCCCTCCGATACCGCCGGCGGCACCTGGCCGAATGTGGTTTCGTTGACCGGCATCGGCAGAAAGATCGTGTCGATGTCCGCCGCATCGAGCATGGCGAGGATTTCGCGGAAGTAGCGATCCAGGACCGGCAAAGGCTGGAAGTGCTGCAAATGCCCCTCGATCGTCACGGCGGAGGAGCCGTCGGCGTCGCCGAAACTATATTGCCCGCGCGCCTCAATGGTCGCCTCATACATGCGCGCGTTGCGCTGGCTCCGCAGCAGCAGGCCGCCATGCAGCAGGCTGGCAAATTCATAGGTCGGCACATGCGCCAGCCGCAGCCGGTCCCGCAACCATAGCGGCAGGATACCGGGTTGGCGCTCGCGATACACGGACCCGTCTTGCAAGGCGGCGGAGACGGCACGCAGTTCGGCGATATCGGGGGGCGAGATCAGGCCGAAGCGGACACTGCGTTCCCAAAATAAGTCACCCCGGCTGAAATGCCCGACGTCGAAGGAGACGATCACCAAGC
>Ga0164296_1002536_pt1 | contig 18046 bp, 20 predicted proteins | sample GEODES057metaG_FD_113533 | JGI IMG/M metagenome (GOLD analysis project Ga0164296, IMG submission 113533) | Dystrophic lake water microbial communities from Trout Bog Lake, Wisconsin, USA - GEODES057 metaG | ecosystem: Environmental > Aquatic > Freshwater > Lake | place: USA: Trout Bog Lake...
CTGCCTTCTTTGCTGGAGCGGCCTTCTTTGCTGGAGCGGCCTTCTTTGCTGGGGCGGCCTTCTTGGCGGGCGCTGCCTTCTTTGCGGGGGTCATTTCTTTCTCCTTGAGGTCGGCCAACTCCGTGCGAGATGTAAGCGCCGCACCCTAGCAGGCCGCTAGAACAACGCTGCGTGCTCGTGGAAGGGTCAGGCGTCTGAACCGAATGGACGAACGTTACTTGGAGCCGACGCGTTGTCGCCTGACGTCTCACCGTTTGATGCGGCTTCAACAGCGGGAGTTGCCTGGCGCAACGCCATGATTGCCGCACCCGGCTGCACGTTGTCTTCAATCCACTGGATCATTTCAGAGAGCGACGAGCGCAAGCGGGTCCGCTCCGATTCGAGTTGCCGAGCCATGGATTCAACGTCGCTCGTCAACTTGGTCTTGAGGCCTTCAAGACGAGAGAGGTCGGCCTTGTAGCGACTCTCAGCCTCGGCCTGCAGCTTCCGAGCCTCTTCGTTGGCCGCGGCAACAACCTTTGCCGCTTCTGCTTCGGACTCACGTTTGGTCTGGTCGACGAATCGCTGTGCCATCTCAAGCGTGCGCTGCAAGGAATCTGTCGATGCTGCCGCAACGGCGGCAGACGCAACTGCTTGGGTCGGCGCAGGAGCTACGACCTCTGGCTCGACATCCACCACTGGGGCGTCAGCCTTGTGGGCTTCGAGCTGTGCGATCCGCTCAGCGGCTTGGCGCAAACGATCGGTCATTTGACGAAGTTGCTCTTGCATCGCATCGGCTTCGACCGCTACCTGCTCGAGGTAATCGTCCACCTGATCGACGTCGTAGCCACGAAGGCCAAGGCGAAATTCGACCGTACGGAGGGTTTCAAAAGCTGATTTCGAAGATGCGGCGTTATCCATGGGCATAGACCCTACCAACCCCGATCGTCTTCGGGGGACCGATCCTTAACGGAACAGCGTTGCCACCAGAATTTCGCCCACCAAGACCACGACCAGAATGGAAAGATCCAGGTAGGAACCCCCCACTCGGACCGGGCGAATGATGTTTCTCACGGGCTTCAAGACGGGCTCAGTGATGGCGGCGAGTGCCCGATCGATTTGAGCCAGAGTCGAGCCACCTGAAGCCGTAAACCAACTCAGGAGCGCCCGGGCAATCAGAAGCAGGATGTAGATCTCTATGAGGAGACCGATGAGATGAAACATGGGCCTCAGTCGTTATTAAAACCGCGGCTCTCAAGCCGGGCTCGCTCCTCCGCCGACACGGTGACGTCCGTGGGGGTCAAAAGGAAGACTTGGTCGGCAACCCGCTCCATGTCGCAGTTCAATGCATAGGCGATACCACTGCAGAAGTCGATCATCCGACGCTGCAGGTCACGGTCCGCTTGCTGCAGATTGACGATGACGGGAGTTGATTGGCGCATGTGATCGCCAATCTCTTTGGCGTCCGAGAAGCGAACTGGCGCCACCACAAAGGGGCGAGACTCAGACTGTGCCATGGGAACCACCTTGGGTCGAGGCATGGCCGAGGGTGGCGATGCAGGTTGTCCTGCACTGTTGATGGGTCGAATGCGACTCACGGTGCCACCACTCACGGGGCGTTGCTCGTAGGGGTCTTGGCGCTCGTAGCGGTCATGCCGGTCGTAGCGGTCGTCCTCGTAGTCACGCTCGCGCGGGTCTGGACGCTGTGGTCGAGGTGGAGGTGAAGGCCGTCCGGCTGCGGGACGTGCGCGCTCCGAAAGGTCGTCGTAGTCGTCGTAGTCGTCTACCAAGCCCAAGTAGGCCATGATCTTGTGAAAACTGCCGGCCATTACTGCCTCGTCTCTTCCTTCGTCTGTCGCCCGAACCACATGCGGGCATGTACGCGAATCTGATGGACCACTCTAGGCCAACCTCAGCCAGAGGGTCAGATTTTGACTTCTCGATGGCCAAAAAGGGCTCTTCCGACTCGAATCATGGTTGAACCTTCTTCGACGGCAATCTCAAGATCATCGGTCATTCCCATGGATCTCTCCGGAACGCCGAGGTCATCTGCCATTTCTCGAAGGCGCCGGAAGGCCCGTCGTGCGTCATCGGGCTCTTGGGGCGCAACGGTCATTAAACCCCAGACCTCAAGCCCAAGCTCTCGTGCTTTCGCCACCAATCCCGGTGTCTCCTTTTGCGTCGCTCCATTACGTTGTGACAGTCCGGTGAGCTCCATTTGGACCATGACCGCCGCACCAGGTCGACGAGAAGCGATTGCTTCAGCTTCCTTGACCCGAGCAAGGCCTTGGAAACATGAGGTCACTCGAACGAGGCGACCCACTTTGTTGGTTTGAATGGCACCGAGGAAATGCCAGCGCACCCCTTCGGGCGAGAACTCCGTTGCCTTTTTTTGGAGCTCCGCCGCGTAATTCTCACCAAAATCTCTCAGGCCGGCTTCATAGCCAGCCATGACGGCATCCATCCCAAAGGTCTTGGTGACGCCAAGCACCGTGACCGAACGGGGGTCTCCCCCGGCTGCAGCAATCCGACCCCGAACGCCGGCGAGGCGTTCTGCGACGTCGTCTGCGTTGAGAGAGGAAGTTGTAATGACTTAACGCAGGAAGGAGGGGACGTCGAAGTCGTCATCCCCGCTTCCCAGTCCGGTGTCACCGTCAGTGACGTCAGCAAAAATGTCGATGGGTGCTGGGGTGTCCAGAAGCCCAAGTCCCGCCAAACCGCCTCCCGCAGGGGCGCCAGTGCGACCATTTTCCCAACGCTCGAAGCCAGCGGCGATCACTGTCACGCGAACCTCTTCGCCGAGGGACTCGTCGATGACGGTGCCAAAAATGATGTTGGCATCTGGGTGCGCCACTGAGTGGATAATTTCGGCAGCCTCATTGACCTCAAAGAGACCAAGCTCAGGGCCACCAGCGATGTTCAACAAGATGCCTCGAGCGCCTTCAATGGAGGCTTCGAGCAAAGGGCTCGTAATTGCCGAGCGAGCGGCATTGACGGCCCGGCCCTCGCCGTTGGACGTGCCGATCCCCATGATGGCCGTGCCCGCATTCGTCATAACCATCTTGACGTCCGCAAAGTCAGTGTTGATCAGGCCAGGGACAGTAATGAGATCCGTGATACCGCGCACACCCTGCAAGAGGACCTCGTCGGCCATCTTGAAGGCATTCATCATCGAAGTGTTTTCGTTGGACACCGACAAAAGTCGATCGTTCGGAATAACGATGAGAGTGTCAACCTTTTCCTTGAGCGTTTGGATGCCCTTGTCTGCCTGAGTGGCACGTCGGCGACCTTCAAACGCGAAGGGACGAGTCACGACACCGATAGTCAGCGCTCCGATGCCCTTGGCGATCTCTGCAACAACGGGAGCCGCACCGGTACCGGTTCCACCACCTTCGCCTGCAGTGATGAAGACCATGTCGGCACCTTTGAGCGCCTCTTCAATCTCCGCACGATGTTCCTCGGCTGCCATGCGACCAACTTCAGGGTCTGAGCCTGCGCCCAGGCCGCGGGTAAGTTCCCGGCCGAGATCGAGTTTGAGATCGGCATCGCTCATCAAGAGCGCCTGAGCGTCGGTGTTGGCTGCGATGAACTCTACGTTGCGCAGGCCCGACTCGATCATGCGGTTGACGGCATTGATACCGCCGCCGCCAACGCCGATCACCTTGATCAGTGCCAAGTAATTGCTTTGCGGGGATAGCGACATGTGATGTGGTTCCTCTCGGGGAATGGCGTTGCTACTTAAAGATCCTGCCCGACGCGCACACCAAGGTGGCGGATTTGCCGGGTTCCCAAGCCTACCGCTTTGCCTCGACCTTTGGGAAAGGGCGAGAGTTGGGCGAAAGGCTCAGGTAGAAGGTCAGTCATTTTGTGTCTCTAGGGTCCAGTAATTGTCGATGCTTGGGGCACGGAGACGTCGAGCACGTCCCCCGGGTGCAATGTTGCTCCCGCAATGACTGAGGCGATGTCTTGATATTTCGTCGTCAATTCCACGGGACGACCAAGATCAACCCTCACCGGAGCGGTCAACTGAAGGCTCACCGTCCCGTCCTTATTTGCGATCACACTCGCAACCTGACCCTTAAAGGCAGGCGGCAAACTTGCCGCCACGCTCATGGCTCCTTGTGCCGCCCCGTTGAGCCAGTGTCCGGGCTGCGCATTCGCGGGAACGGCAACCTGGAGAACCACAGTCCCTGGGGGCCTCGTTGTCGCCCGAGTCAGGATACGTCCTGTCCCGTCGACGATGAGCCACTGCGAGCCATCTTGGACGGCGCCCACGGGGGTCCGCTCCACTACCCCGATAGTCACTGTGGAGGGCCACTTGAGTGACACTGTGGCGGTCTTTACCCAGGGAAGCGACTCAACGCCGGCAGCGGCGCTACCCGTGTTGATCGAGATTAAAGGCGGGTGGGCACTCAGTCCCGCAGCCGAAATCACTTCTGCTCGTGATTCGTGCACTGCTCCCTTGACTGTGATGGTGTTCGCCGAAAACCATGATTGATGCAGGACTACCCAGCCACCAAAACCGACGAGCCCTACTGCGAGGAGTGCCGCTGCGACCCACAGACGACGTCGAAGTTTTGAGCGAACCACACTTTTACGCCGGGCCGAAAGCCTGGGATCCTCAACAACAGTGCCTTGTTTCCGACGAGCAGGAGCCTTCGCTCCCCTCGCTTTCTGCTTCTGCTTCGCAGGGGCCGTCGTCTTTCCCGTTTTCGTGACTGGCGTCATGTGTCGGAACCGCCACTCAGGAACGCACGCACCTCTGGAGCAAAGCCAACGAGTCGAACCTCACTTCGGAGCCGAACACCACTCGACTTCTCGACCGACTGCACCACTTCTTCCATCAGAGCTGCGACATCATCAGCAGCTCCTCCCGCATCAGCTTGGATGAAATTGGCATGCTTGTCCGAGACTGCTGCGGTTCCGTGACGCCTCCCCCGCAGGCCTGCGGCTTCGATGAGTCGTCCTGCCGAGTCACCGTCGGGATTGGTAAAGACGCTGCCACAATTTGCACCGCCCGGCTGATGCTCACGGCGCCATTTCACTATCTCTCGCAACAACGATCGTGACGCCTCTTGGTCGCCAATCCGCAGCTCAAGTCGCGCAGCAAGGACGAGTTCTCGCTGGCCAATTGAAGAGTGCCGATACGAAAAGGTGAGACCTTCACGATCGCGTTGGGTGATCACGCCAGTGTCGAGATCCATCACGGTGACCTCGACCACACTTGCGGCCATGTCGGAGCCATGCCCACCTGCGTTCATCGCCACGGCGCCGCCGACGGAGCCCGGCACACCGACCGCCCATTCAAATCCCGCCAGTCCAGCCTCAACACTGCGCCGAGCCAGGACCGGAAGATCAACTGCCGCGCCCGAGCGCACCGTCGTGCCCTCGATCGAGATGTCAGAAAATCCCTCGCCGAGGTGCAACACGATGCCCGGGAAACCGGCATCAGAGACCAAGGTGTTCGACCCTCTCCCAAGTACAAATACCGGTGTGTGAGGTGCAAGCTCCTCAACAACGCGTTCGAGTTCTTCGAATGACGCTATGTCAATGACCCGCGCTGCTTCTCCCCCAACGCGCAGTGTCGTGCGAGCTCCAAATGCCGCCCCCGTGCTCATCGGCGCCGCTCTAACAGCACGTCGGGCAGATCGGTGAGGTCACCGGCGCCCATCGTCAGGCAAATATCTCCCGAGCGAAGCACGTCATCGAGCACGATGGGTAGATCATCAAGATTTGGCACATAGTGCACGTGCTCGCTTCCTTGGGCTGCCACCACAGCATCAACGACGAGTCGTCCGGAGACTCCAGGTATTGGTGTTTCTCCCGAGGCATACACGTCAGTGATGAAGACCTCATCGGCGAGTCCAAACACATCACCGAATCCTGCTGCCACAGCCTGCGTCCTGGTATAGCGATGAGGTTGGAAAACTGCGATGACTCGAGAAAATCCCCCACTCGCTGCCGCCGCCAACGTCGCTGCCACTTCTGCCGGAAGGTGGGCATAGTCATCAACAAAGGTGATTCCCGCCGCCTCGCCGCGGAACTCAAAGCGCCGAGGCACTCCAGCGAAGCGGGCCAAGCCTGCCACGATGGCGGAGGCATCAATGCCGATGTCATCTGCCAAGGCAGCGGCGAGTCCCGCGTTAGCGACATTATGGAAACCAGGTGCGCCGACACGAAGCCGCTGTGCGCCTGTTGAGAGCTCGAGGACGAACGACGACGACGATCGTCCAAGTTCGATCGCACTGATGTGGCGTTGGGCCGACGGCGACGTACCCACCGAACGCGCACTGACCTCAGATCCAACGCGTGACGCGCCAGCATCGTCGGAAAACAACACCGCCCCACCACTGCTTCGCTGCACTAATGCTCGGAACGCTCGCTCGAGCTCATCGAGTGTGCCGTAGTGGTCGAGGTGGTCGGCCTCAACATTGGTAATGCCAACGAGCAGGGGTGTCAGTTCGGCGAAACTGCCATAGCTCTCATCAGCCTCGATAATTAAAAGGTCTCCCTCACCCCAGTGTGCATTCACGCCAAGGCCGGTGAGTTCAGCTCCGATGAGGAATGACGGTGCCATGCCACTTTCGAGAGCGATCAGCGACAGCATCGACGACGTGGTGGTCTTGCCGTGTGTGCCGGCAACTGCAATCGTGCGGCGGGTTCGAGACAGAGCGCCCATCACCGTCGCTCGGGGGAAAAAGGGAATGGAGCGTTCTTCTGCGGCACGCAACTCAGGGTTTGAAGTCGGCACTGCAGGTGACGCCGTTACCCAGTCCGCACCCTCAACAGCCCCAGCATGGTGGCCCACCGAAATCGTCACGCCAGCCCGACTCAGCCGCTCAAGAACGCTTGAAGGTCGCAGATCCGAACCAGAGACGACGTGCCCCATCTGCGCAAGCAGTAAGGCAAGTGCACTCATGCCGGCGCCACCCACGCCAACAATGTGGACCCTCGCTGGCGTTCGAAGATCGAGAGGATCCATCTCAGCGGGCATGGGCAAGCACCACCTCACTGACCTCTCGTGCTGCTTCGGGATGACTCAGTGCTCGAGCGGCCGCTTCCATGTGGCCACGAGCAGATGCGTCAGCAGCCAACGACAGAAGGACGTCATTTAGTCGAGATGCTGAGAGTTCGCTGTCCTTGATCATGACTGCCGCATTGTGGGCGACCAGCGCCTGCGCATTTTTTGTCTGGTGATCACCTGGGGCACCTGGGAGTGGGACCAGAATTCCAGCAACCCCGCACAGAGCGAGTTCACCAACAGTGAGTGCGCCAGCCCTCGTGAGCGCAAGATCTGCCGCTTGATACAAGAGCGCCATTCGATCTTCGAACGCCACCAGCCGATAGTCAGGCCCACCTGGACGTTCGGCAGGCTTCGACCGTGTCATCTCCTCGGTATCACGGCGCCCCGTCACATGGAATATTGTCCCGGAGAATCCTTCCGTCAGGCCAGCAACGCCAGACACCGCCTGGTTCACTGAGCGCGCACCCAAAGAACCCGTCACCACGGCAAGGAACGAACGATCAGGTTCGCAGCCAAGGGCAACACGAGCAGCCCGACGAGCCGCGGCAGAGCGATCAAGATTGGCAAACTCGGCGCGGACTGGAATGCCGGTAACCACTTCGTTGCGCAGGCCAGATCCCGCAACAGCGACACAGCTCGCAGCCGCAAATCGTCCGAGCACCTTGTGGGTCAATCCGGGAACGGCGTCAATGTTGACCAGGATCAGCGGACGACGAAACACCACTGCAGCCAATCCAACAGGAGCGGCCGCATAGCCACCCACAGAGACCACTGCAGCGGGCTTCAACGTCGCAATCAAACGAAGGGAGCGAAGAAATGCGCGAGCAATTCCGAGCACCGATCCAAGATTGTCTCGAAGCGCACGGAAGGACAACGAACGTTGAATCCCGCGCCCTGGCAAGAGATCAAGCGAAATACCCGATTCGCTCAGCAGGTTCTTTTCTTGGCCGCGCTCGGACCCAATAAAGCGCAGATTGTCCTTGGTGACCCCCTGAGCTTCGAGCCCCTCTGCGAGGGCAGCAGCGACAAACACATGTCCACCTGTGCCTCCGCCAGCTATGACAATCGGGCCATTCACCGTCGTGTTGTCGAACGCGAGGCGCCAGCACCTGCGCGAGGTCGAGCACTCGAGCGCGGCGTGGCACGTGTCTGTGGCGTTCGGCTCTTCGACAGTCCGCCTTGACGCGCAATATTTACCAAAATGCCTGCGGCTGCCATCGTGATCATCAGCGACGAACCACCGAAGGAGATGAACGGCAACGGAATGCCAGTCACGGGCAAGACGCCGAGGACTGCACCAATATTCAAAATGGCTTCGGCTGCGATCCAAGAGATAAGTCCCACGCCAAGAATGTTGCCGTAGAGATTCGATGATTGTTCTGCGGCGGTGATGCCTTTGAGCACGAAAACGCAAATCAATGCAAGGACGAAGATCACACCAACTAATCCAAGTTCTTCGCCAATGATGGAAAAGATGAAGTCAGTGTGGGCATTTGGTAACAGCCCCCACTTTTCATGACTGTTTCCGAGTCCCAGTCCGAACAAGTGACCAGAGCCCAGACCAATAAGTGACTGGACCACTTGATAACCAGAGCCGCTTGCCTTCACTCCGGGGTTGATGAAACTCAGCAGTCGCGCCCGCCGATACGGCATAGCGACGGCAGCCATCGTGACGAAGCCAACGACAACTAATGCCCCCCACACAAGATATTTCCGTGGAACACCAGCGGCGAAGAACATCGAACCAGTGATCACGATCAGCACCATCGCAGTGCCAAGATCAGGCTGTGCAAGCACAAGCAGAATCGACAGTGCTGCCACAGTGAGTAACGGCATGGCTACCTGCTTGAGCGGCGAGCGAGCTTCAATGCGTCGGCACAAGATGTCGGCTCCATAAAGCGCCAATGCCAATTTCATAATTTCCGAGGGCTGAAAACGTGCCTGGCCGAAACCAATCCACCGGCTTGCCCCACCAGCTGAGGCGCCCATTCCAGGAGCCAGCACCACCAGGAGCGACACTAAGGAAATACCAAGGATGAGCGGCGTGAGCTTGCGCCAACGGTTGTAGTCAGTTCTCGCCGTGACGACGAACATGATGAGCCCTGCCGAGACCCACACAATGTCTTTTGTGAAGATTGACCATGGCGAGCCATACAAACTCATCGAGATCACCGATGAAGCAGACCCCACCATGACGGCGCCAACAATGCAAAGAACCAGCACGAGTCCAATCAACCAGGTCGACGTTGCGATGCCGCCTCGCTTCACGAGTTGCGATGTGGGCTTGGTGGCGCGACTAGCCATGTTGCACCTCGCGAGACATCTCCGACACACCCCAAGCCTTACTCATCCACATGGCGAAAGGGTGGAGCCCCACGGATCACACCACCTTGGCAACGTTGAGGAAATCGGCATAAAAAATTCCGAGTGCAAGGGCGGCAAAAAGACCGGCCAAGATCCAAAAGCGAACGATCACCGTCGTTTCTGGCCACCCAAGAAGTTCAAAATGGTGATGGATGGGAGCCATTTTGAAAACCCGCCGTTTAAAGAGTCGGAAACTAATGACCTGCACGATGACCGACAGCGTCTCGATAACGAAGAGCCCTCCAAGAATTGGCAGCAGCAAATCCAGATTCATCAAAAGGCAAAGTGCGCCAAGGCCCGCTCCAATTGAAAGTGAACCCGTATCACCCATGTAGATGCGTGCTGGTGCTGCATTCCACCACAGGAAACCCAAACATGCGCCAGCAAGGGCGACGGCGCAGAGGGCGAGGTCGAGCGCCGAGGACACTTTATAAATGGCGAAGTGTCGGAACATCCAGTACCCCATGATGGCCAACACCGAGAAACAGAACGTTGCCGATCCCGATGCCAAGCCGTCAAGACCATCAGTGAGGTTCACCGCGTTAGACGTACCAGTAAGCACCAAGATGCACAGCAGCACCCAACCCACTTCGCCAAGACGAAGGCCAGGAAGTGAGTAGCGGGTAAACGACAGCGTGGTGGACGTATGTGCCCAGTGCACCGCAAGTTCGGCCACCAGCAAGCTGAACCCGAGTTGCAGCCCCATCTTGGCCCGCTTGTTCAATCCAAGACTGCGACGGTTGCGAATTTTGATGCCGTCGTCCAAGAAGCCAATGAAGCCGAAACTGATGACGGCGAGCATGACCAGCACTCCGGCTCGAGAGAGCCCCACGTGGGTCCCAAGGTGACCCACCCCGAAGCCCACGACCACCGCAAGGACGATGACGATGCCACCCATCGTGGGCGTGCCGGCTTTTGCAGAGTGCGATGCAGGCCCATCTTCTCGAATGTGCTGACCGATTCGATGCGCCTGGAGCCACCTCACGAGTACGGGTGTCAGAAGTCCCGCTACCCACAGTGCGACGCCTCCTGCAACCATGATGCTCAGCACGGCGTCAGACCTGCTTTCCAAACTCGCGCAGGACGCTTTGGGCGACGACCCGATCGTCAAACTCTTCAATCCGATCTGCAAATTCCTGTGTCGTTTCGTGCCCCTTGCCAGCAATCAAGATGACGTCGTCGAGACCGGCGAGGGAAATTGCCTTGCGAATCGCTATCGCTCGATTGGCTTCGACAAAGACCTCGGCTGATCCGTCAACCCCGGAAAGAATCGCATTGGCAATGTCATCTGGGTTTTCATGCCGAGGATTGTCTGTGGTCACAAAAACAACGTCAGCCAATTGTGAGGCGATCCCCCCCATCACAGGCCGCTTCGCCGCATCGCGATCGCCGCCACAACCAAAGACCACGATGACGCGTTGGTGCTGAGCTACTTCTCGACAAGCGAGTAGGGCTGCACGCAAGGCATCGGGGGTGTGTGCGTAGTCGACCAGGACGACAGGACCTTGGAAGGTCGACGAGACTCGTTCCATCCGACCTGGGACTGGCTGGAGCGATGCAATCGCCGTGGCAACGGTTTCAGGGGCTATGCCGAGCGCGACGGCCGCCTCCGCTGCCAACAGTGCATTGATTACGTTCACATGACCGAACAATGGCAGTGAAACGTTCAGGTTTCTCCAAACGAAACTCGAACCTTGCGGGCCAAGTAGGAGGTCACTCACCGCATCCCAACCCACCGCAATACTGGACCCCGATCGCCGGGAAAGTAGGGTGCGACCCTCTTCAGTTTCTGACCAGATCACTGCGAGGCCGGCACTGTCTTGCGTAAACAGTTTTGCTTTCGCTTCGAAATACTTTTCAAGAGTGCCGTGATAATCAAGGTGATCATGGCTGAGATTCGTAAAAATCGCCACCGCGAAGTGCACCCCGGCAACCCGGTCTTGATCAAGTGCGTGACTCGAAACTTCCATCGCGACCACACCAGGACGGTCTTTTTCTTTTGCTCGGTCGCGCACTTCCGCAAAGCGATGTTGCAGCTGGGGGGCTGCCGGTGTCGTGCGAGTGCTTGTCAACGTTCCAATGACCTCGGCTTCATAGCCGGCGGCCGCGAGGAGCACGCCAAGAATGCTCGTCACTGTCGTTTTTCCGTTTGTTCCGGTCACGCCAACAATGGTCAAGTCCTCTGCCGGATAGCCGAGGATTGCGGCGCTCAACGCAGCACAAGCGCGGCGCGATTCTCCTGGGGCGACTCGGACCACTGCGGTGGTACTTGCAGAAAGTTCTGGGAGCTCGCTGTCACTCAGCAGAGCAACAGCTCCGGCCTCTACTGCGGCTTGCGCGTAACGATGGCCATCGTCGCGAGTCCCGGACACGCAACAAAAGAGCGAGCCGAATCTGACCTCACGGCTGTCAAGTGTGATGTCGAGAATGTCAACATCGGCATCACCGCGCTCGAGCACCGCCCCCGGTATCGCTCCCATTAATTCACCAAGTCGCACGACACGAACTCCACAACCTGCAGCGCGATCTCAGTGCAGCGTCCTTGCCCGCAGAATGCCGCCATGATCACGTCGTTTCCTTCGCTGAGTTCTGCGTAGAACCTGCCTGCACACCGCTGCCACCGGGCGAGGTGGGAATGCCGTAACGATGCAAGGCATAACTCATTATTTTTGCAAACACCGGCGCCGCGACGTCACCGCCGAAGAAGTCAGGTGTTGGACGTTGCAACACCACAATCGCAGAAAGCACTGGATTATCTGCTGGGGCGAAGCCGACGAAACTCGCGTTATAGGCACCCGAGATATAACCGCTTTTAACGGGATTTGGGATAGCAGCGGTCCCCGTTTTTCCTGCGACCAGATAGCCAGGAATTGCAGCTTTGCCGCCCGTTCCCGACGTCACCACACCTTCGAGCATCGACGCAAGCGTGCTCGAAGTCGACGTCGACATGTCGCGCCGCGACGCGTTGGGAGCAACTGCATGAAGGACGCCGTCAGTTCCAGTTACTGCCCGAACCAAACTCGGCGAAACAAAAATGCCATGGTTCGCAACTGAGTTGTACGCATCGAGCACCTGCAGCGGCGTCACTGCGTCAACCTGACCGATGGGAAGCGCCGCAATGTCTGTTGGCTCCCACAGGGCTGCGTTCATCAACAATCCAGTTGACTCACCAGGGAAGTTCAATCCCGTACCTTGTCCAAAGCCAAGGCGTTGGACCTGGGCGAGCAATTGCGATTCGCCAAGTTTGCTCGCAACTTCATAGGTGCCGATGTTCGAAGATTGCTCCAGAATCTGCGAAGCAGTCATGGTCTCTGCCCCGTGAACTTCAGCATCGTGGAAGACAGAACCATCAACGGTGACTTGCGAAGGGATGCCGAAGGAAGTCGTCGGTGTGATCTGCCCTGTTTCGAGGGCCGCCGAGAAGGGGACGAGCTTAAAGACACTTCCGGGTTCGTAGGTTTGTGTGACTGCAAGGTTGTTCTGCGCTTGTGCAATTCCAGGAATACCTGTATTTGCCTGCGATGCAAGTGGCGATGTGAGAATCGGGTCTTTTTGGGTCGTTGACACCAGGTTGGCCATAGCCAGAACTTGTCCGGTGCGCGTATCCATGACGATTGCAGTCCCCGACAAGGCGTTACTTGATTGAATTTCTGCAGCCAGCGCTTGTTCGGTCACGTACTGCAGGGGCTGATCCAGAGTGAGTTCGATTCCTGCTCCCTCAACGGCAGCTTTTGTCTTCAGGGCACCGCCCTGAGGCAAACTGACGCCGAACGGAGTCTGCAGCAAGGTCTCTGAACCAGCAGTTCCTGCCAAGAGTTTGTTGTACTGATATTCGAGTCCGGCAGCTCCAGCACCGCTTGAATTCGTCACACCCACTACCGACGCTGCAAGGGTGCCGTTGGGATCAGTCCGAGTCGCGGTGTCCACCATTGTGATACCAGGGAAATTATCCTTCGCGATCGTTTGCGCCTTCGCCGCGTTGAGGTACTTCTGCAGAACGACGTAGCCTGAATGGCGCTGCAACATCGGTAGCAGCGTGCCAACTGGCATTCCCAACAGTGGCGCAAGCGCAGTCGCCTCTTGCGCCGGCTGCGAAATTTGAAAGTCGTCGGCGATGATCATCTTTGTGGGAACCGACATTGCCAAGACTGCCCCATTGCGGTCATAAATTCCGCCTCGGACTGCGGGGAGGGAAATGGTTTGGCGCAGTTGCATTGACGCCGCATGCTGGTACTGCTGGGCACGAAATACTTGCAAATCGATGGCGCGGAGAAGCAGAACAGCTAAGAGGGCAATCACGCCGATGCGCATCAGACGCATCCGTGAGCCGAATCGTGATGAATCAACCGCGGGCCGACGTGGCGGCACCGCTCGCGACGGACGAGGACGACCAGGTGGGCGAGGTGTGCGTGGTCGTGTTGCGCCAGGCCTTTGGGGAGCTGTTCTCGAGTTGGGACGACCTGATGCAGGACGTCGAGCCGGTGGGCGTCGAGGCGGAGCAGTTGTCGGAGTCATTTGCTTCCCGCCGGAGTGATCTGGAGTGGAGGCAACGGCGTCTCTAAGGAGACCGAAGGAAGTTGAAGGATTTTTGTCGGCTGCACGAGGTGCAATGCTCCAGCTTCTTGGGAAATGCGCGCCGGGGTTTCGAGAGCTGCAACGTTGAGCACTGTTACTCGGTTAATCGCTTCTTCTTGTGCGACGGCCGCTGAAATTTTCCCCATCCGAAGTTGCCCTTGGGCCAGCATTGAATGGCCGACAACTATTGCCAGCAAAGACAGACACACAATCGCTACGGCAATGATTTCTGGGAGATGGCGGCGCCCTTTCTGGCGCTGCAGGCCGGAAATAACTTTCAGCCGCGGCTTGCGCTGACGAGGTGCTGACGTTCTGCGGGGAGCTGGCGCCCGGCGAACAGTTGCCGTGGAACTCATCGCTCCACCTCAAAACAACGAAGTCGGGCACTCGTGGACCGTGGATTGCGACGAGCTTCTTCTTCCGATGCTGCAATTGATCGTCGAGAGACCAGAGAGCCCCTTGGAGTAGCGCCACAGACACAAGGCATATGAGCAGGACAGGTGCAGTTACCTTCTGCCCATCCTCGGAACGTGTGCTTGACGAGAGCATCTTCGCCCGAGTGATACGAAATCACCACGAGACGCCCGCCGGGAGCAAGGACGCTGAGCGCTTGGTCGAGCAAGGCAGAGAGTTCGTCTTCCTCAGCATTGACCTCGACACGGAGAGCCTGGAAGACCCGTGAAGCAACGTTCCCTCGACGGCGATCTCCCCGAGGAACGGCAGCATCAACGACGGCAACGAGTTGTGCTGTGGTGTCGAGAGGACGAGCAGCAATCAGGGCGTTCGCAATGCGCCTGGCGTAGCGACCTTCCCCATGTACTCGCAAGAGCGCAGTCAGAGTGTCGAGATCGACTCGATCGAGGTATTCCTTGGCCGTCTCCCCCGCACTCGGGTCCATACGCATATCCAAGGGACCGCTTCGTGCAAAGGAGAATCCTCTGTGGGCTTGGTCGATTTGCGGGGAGCTCACGCCAAGGTCTGCCAAGATTCCAACGACCGGAGCTGGTGAGTCGACGCCGGAGATTTTCGGCCACGGCCCCTTCCCGGACTGACCGGCCGCCACAATCTCTTCGAGTTCAGAAAAGCGGCCTGCATGAATCACTGCTCGATCGCCAAATGGAGCCAGACGTTCGGTAGCCACGCCTCGAGCAAGAGGATCACGATCAATGCCCAAAATTCCGAGATCGGCGCGTCTGCTGAGAAGTGCCTGCGCATGACCCGCACCGCCAAGCGTGGCGTCGACAATGACCCCGGCTGCCACCGAGTCGAAAAGTTCCGTGACCTCCTCAAGGAGAACCGGTACATGTGTAAATTCCTGGGCCATCCGCAGCCCCTCGACCAACGAAGGTGACGGGTAGTGGAGGCTCCCGAGACCGACGGGGAAGATGGCGGAGGAGTCTTCTTCCACCGTGTCAGTCGCGAGGCTGCGCATGGTCCTGGCCAGGTGTGTGGTGCAATGCCGCGAGGCGGTTCCTTTCTTTTGGGTAAGAGATGTCACTCGGCGTCCTCTAGAAACCACTGCTCTGCGGGGCGAACACGCTCCTCCCAGACCGCTGGGTTCCAGAGTTCAATGCGATCGATGGCGCCCATGATGAGGACTGCACCAACAAGTTGGGCAAAGTCCCTCAAATTGGAGGGAACGGCCATGCGACCTTGCTTGTCGACTTCTACCTCGGCCGAGTTTGAAGCCCACGCCCGAGCGCGGTTCCTTCCATCTCGGTCTGCTCGAGAGCCTTCAAGCATTTCGGCCATCTGACGCTCGAACTCTCCGGGAGTCCAGAGGGCCACACAACCTTCCCAGTTCGCGGTCAAGAAGCCACCTTGAGAAAACGCGTCTCGAAAACGCGCAGGAAGGATCACACGACCCTTCGGGTCGACGCTGTGTTCAAAGCGTCCAACAAAACCGGCCACCGGGGTCCTCCTCCCTGGTTCCTGCGGGGATCGTGCTCCCCATCTCTCCACTTCATGACACTTTACGCCCTTTACACCCACCTTGCAACAACATGGACGCACAAAGCGGCTGATTTGGGCAAAATTCTCTGCGTAAACGCGAAAAAGCGCCCGAGAGGGCGCTCAAAGGTTCGTCATCGACAGCGACAACGCAATGGGGAGGCTGTGGGCGTCTACGAAGGAGCGGTCTCCACTTCGATGAGCTTGCTCACTCCCTGTCCATCGATGATCTCAGCAAGAAGGTTGACAAGTTGCGCCTCGAAGCTCGCAGGGACACCGAGCTCATCGAGATCAGTCACGTCGTCACGCAAGGCCCGAAAGGCGGCGGCTCGCTCGCCCTCAGGTAATTGCAGTAGTTCTAGAAGGCGTACGTTTCGCTTTCGATACAGAGCGCACTGCAGCAAACTGCCTTCACGAGAGCGCCATGCAGTGATGCCGACCAATTTTTTTCCCTTCGCCGTACACACTTCTCCCGGGCCGAAGCCAGCGAAGCACACTGCATTCATCTCAAACCTTTCTTGAGAGGGGGCAAGAGACAAATCTCTCAGACCAAGGTTTGCCAGGGCTTCAATCCACGCCCGTCCTCCTGCTTCAAGTTGTTTACGTACGTCATCGATCCAGAGTTTCGATTTTGCTGGAATCCAGAGATCTATCCACAACGACGTCCCGGGCTCGAGCAACACTGCCCCGCCGCCGCCCCGTCGACGTAAAGCCCGAATGGGCGACGGTGAGGCAATCAGGTTGTGATCTTGTGAACTGCCAAGAATGAGAACTGGCTCTGTCACCTCTCGGTGGACAGCGAGTGGCTCGGGCTCTTGGCGAATCTCATGAACAGACAATCGAGGCAGCGCCCAATGGGCGCTCACGCCGCCGACTGCGCTTCGCCGAGATATTCCTCCCACAGAGGATCAATCTGGCCCAAATGGCGCCAGCGCCACAACAAACCACTTGGCGCATGCGGTTCGAATGGCAAGTGCCAACCAATTTCACTTAAGAGGCGGTTTCCTTTTTGAAGGTTGTGTCGCTTGCACGCCGCTACCACGTTGGTCCACTCGTGTGTTCCCCCTCGACTCCGAGGAATTACATGGTCAATCGTGTCAGCGAAATTTCCGCAATAGGCGCACTTGTTGCGATCCCGCAAGAGCACGCCTCGTCTCGTCAATGGAGCGTGCGTCGCACGAAATGGGACCCGGACGTAGTGCCGCAAACGAACCACGGAGGGAACTTTTGTTTCTGTCGATGGTGAGCGAAAGACTGGTGCGTCGTCTCGCGCAACGACAACTTCAGCTCGGTCGCACAACAAGAGCAGGACGGCTCGGCGCGCGGTCACAAGTTGCAACGGCTCGAAACTTGCATTGAGCAGAAGCACACGCTCCATCGATTCAAAAACCTAGTGCCGCTTCGCCCGCATGAGGTGGAGCCACTCGATGACTTCCACGACTTCTTCGCCACTTGGCGGTTGCGTTCCATCTCCCCCCGACGACGTTTCTAGCCTGAACTGCCAGTACTTCGGATCCGGAACAGGCAAGAAGGGTCGTCGTTTCCACCACCCTTGCGGGGCCATCGTCGCCAGGGCGCGAAGCGCTCGCGGGAGACGCCATGGTCGCTTCAAGATTGCAGGAACCGTCCCTGGGCTCAGAAGTCTTCCCACTAGGCCACCACCAAAATGTTGTGTCGAGAGAACCCAGCGGCAGCGGCGCCAATCAAAGGTCCCAACTCCCCAAGGCCAGCTGGGACGATGCGGGCGCCTTCGACATAGGCAAGACCAGTGAACATCGCGAGTGATCTCTGCGCTGCGTCAAAAAAAGGTTGACCAAATCCGAGTGCGACCGAACCGGCAACGCTGCAGAGGTCAAGATCTAGCAAGGTCATCACTGACGCAACCGCTCGCCCAACGAGTTCTCCGGTTCGCTCGATGACATCTGGACTGGCCTCTCGAGCCGGTCGACCCGTTATTTCCTCGATTGCAGTTCCTGACGCTTCTGCTTCGAGGCACCCTCGAACACCGCAACGGCAACGTCGCCCTCCTGGATTGACGACGAGATGGCCGATGTGCCCGGCGTTCCCAAGGCGCCCGTGCAGGAGATGACCATCAAGGACAATCCCTCCGCCAATGCCAGTCGAAACCACCATGGCAACAAAAGAGTCCTTGCC
>Ga0164296_1002538_pt1 | contig 18039 bp, 18 predicted proteins | sample GEODES057metaG_FD_113533 | JGI IMG/M metagenome (GOLD analysis project Ga0164296, IMG submission 113533) | Dystrophic lake water microbial communities from Trout Bog Lake, Wisconsin, USA - GEODES057 metaG | ecosystem: Environmental > Aquatic > Freshwater > Lake | place: USA: Trout Bog Lake...
CCCGCAAATCGCACCAATTTTTTCAATTATACCTACACTCTTTATCAACTGTGTGTCCTTTTGGATCAGACCCAATATTTACCCTATATTCCGATGATGAAAGACCGCGAGAAACAGTTGGAACAAGACATGATATGGAAAAAGGTGTGTGCGGATTTGGATTGGTGTTACTACGCCACGGTGTAAACACACACTCGCGTATTCATTGGTGATAGTGGAAATAATATTATTAGAATAAAACAATATAATGAATTCAAAGGAAGAATAACAAATGTATCATTACATCGCAAAATCGCAAATACCCGATAACATTAAACATATCAAGATTGATATTGGTTTGGGATGTTGGAATGTACAATCGTTGAACTGGTTGAACGCCGAAACTGATTTATGTGTGTTTGCGTTTGAGCCCAATGACCGTGGATTGAAGAGTTGTATGAGGCACATGTTGAAGTGGTTAGAAGATACTTCTGTGGAGAACTTTTCAGTAAAAAAACATACCAAAGAGACGAATTATATTGTGACCCCGAAAAATACAATCAACGTTTTTCCGGTGGCACTGAACGATGTATCAGATCCGACTACGATGGAGTTTTATAATATGGAGCAAGACACGGGTACGTCGAGTTTGTTCCGACCTATAGATCCATTGTTGGGTAAAGTTCAAACGGTACAAAGTGTGCCAGTGTTTTCGTTGAAACATTTTTTTGATTTGTTCCCCTGGGACCGGTTTGAATACATTGATTATATCAAAATAGACGCGCAAGGCGCGGATCTGGCGATTCTGAAAAGTGCGGGTAAATACCTGAGTGACCGCGTTGTCTATGTTACGGCAGAAGCCGAGTCAGCCCAATACGAGAACTGTGAGGAAAATACGGTGGAGAATATGGTGAGTTTTTTGAAAGAAATGGGATTTGTACGTGTAAAACACATAAATACCCACGATCCCACATTTTTAAATAAAAAATTTGAACATAAAGGTAATGATGTGTATATCTGGCAGTTATAATTCTGGGGGGTACAAATATTCTATATCGTATATTGTATAGAATGTATTTTTTGGAGCTCTTGAATGGGGCCTTTTTGACTGATCTGATTGTTATGGTCGTCTGTCTGATCGGTTGGCAAATATTTCCCGAATCTTACCATACAAGTTTTTTAGCAAAGTGGTATAAATCGTTTGGTCCGAGTGCGGTGTTGTCGGATGTCACGGTGATCATGTTGGGGGTGATTTTGGCAAAACTTATATATCCTTTTATTTTCAGATCGTTTTCACTCGTAAAATTTATTGGACTGGCAGTTTGTATTCAACTGATTCACGATACGTTGTTCGCGTCCATTATCAACAATATACCTTCGGGAAAAAGTGCGATTGTGGATGTTTTCCAAGGGTATGTGAATAGTCCACATAATTATATTATTTTAATTACAGATGCGGCGATGATGGTATCGACGATTTTGATTATGACATTTCTCCAAGGTTATTCGGTAAATATCAATATCATTTTCCTGATTTTATTGTTGTACATGATGCCTTATTTGCTGTTCAGCGTGTAATGTAGGAAATAACAAAGTACATCTACGACTTGAAAATAATATGTAAACTTTACATATTATTTATAAAACGGGGTTGTTACCATATATGGTGTGTTTACATGCGGGGGAACCCGACAAGGTTAGCACCTATACCGAAACCGGCACCACCACGCGCGCTAGAGGCCATGGAGGGAACGAAGACATCCAAGACGGAGAAGGTGGCGGCGGCCATGAGCGCAATGATGACAACCTCCTCGACGTTCAACTGTTTCTTAGGAATGACGTAGGCCGCAATGGCGACCATGATACCCTCAATGATGTATTTGATAGCACGTTTAATTAATTCGCTAAAGTCAAACGAAAGTCCACTCATTCTGTTATAATTATATATTATAGTAAAATAAAAAAATCGAAAGCTTTACAATATAATATTCGACCGAATATACTTAAATATATAATTTTCTAAATATAATATTTTAAAAGATGTCCGCGTTTGAGAGAAAGAATCTGCCCGATGGAAAATTGAATCCTAAATATGTGGATTTGTGCGATGAGGATGCGCCAATCGCCGGACAAAAATTTGCGTGTATGTCGTTTATTTCTCCGGAAAAGATATTGAAAAAGCGTGAAATTTATTTGTTTGATCAGTTTGTGAAACAGTGGGATTTTACTAAATCCATGGAAAAATACGCAGACTTTTTGAATTTTTTGGCCTACAAATATAATTTGAAGGTGGATGACGTGATTGCGGATTTCAACGATTTTGTGAAAGAAGAAGACTCTAAATTGAAATCCATGCCGGTAGACGACGATTTCAAGAATTTTATGGATAAAAACGAGGAGAAGTTGAATGAGCAGTTTCAACGTACCCACGCTTTTCAAACGTCGGTACGTGGATTGAAAATCCGTGGTGTGTATCCTACCCAAGAGGAGGCAGAAATGCGGTGTAAGAAGGTGCGTGAGTTGGATCCGAATCATGACATTTATGTGGGTCCGGTGGGAATATGGATTCCGTGGGACCCGGATGCTTACAAGACGGGTCGTATTGAATTTATGGAAGAGGAATTAAATCAGTTACATAGCGAGAAAATCAAGAACGAGACGAAGGCCAAGGAAGAATTCGATCGTCGGGTCAAAGAGACCAAGAAGAAGGCAATTCAGGAGAACATTGAATTGGCTAAAAAGAGTGGGAATGTGTTGACCCAGACCATTAATGAGGAGGGTGAACTGATAGGTGTGCGCGAGAAAATTAATTTTGATGAGCGCGAAGTTGCGGATAACACGGAAAATGTCAACATTCGCAACGAGTTGTTGAAAAAGGCGGCGGGGGATAACCCGGAGAACATTGATCTATGATTTAATGGCGTCTAGAGCGAGACCGAGTGACACTTTTGGATTTATTGCGGTTCACAGAAACGGAGTGTTCTTTCGCCTTTTTTTTATCGTGTCTCCAACCGCCCAGAGTCGCGACTTGTTCTTTGGGCGCTTCTTTATTTTCGTCTTTGACAGGTTCGGCTGGTGCAGGTTTGGCAGCTTCGGGAGGAGTGGTTGTGGCAGGTTCAGTTTTGACAGGTTCGGGAGGAGTGGTGGTGGCAGTTTCGGGTGTTTCCGTTTTTTTTGAAAAAATACTGAAAGGCCAAGGCCATGATGACATTATGCCGTCGCCACCTTTGACACTTTTGCGGCGGCCTTGCCGTTTTTTGGGAGTTTTTTTATTTTTTGAAACCATGTTTAAAAAGTAATATATATTCAACGCATATATTTTTCTAAATACGCAAAATATATGAGTAGTAAAGATCGATAAAAATATATTTAGTTATTGTATCTTTGACCCCTGTAATATGACACTTGAGTTGAGAAAATTTGACATGAGATCTATTACCTTTAAACCGGATGAAAATAAGGGTCCTGTGATTGTCTTGATTGGGCGTCGTGATACAGGAAAATCTTATTTAGTAAGAGATCTTTTGTTTTATCACCAGGATATACCGATTGGAACGGTCATTTCCGGGACAGAGGCAGGTAACGGGTTTTATTCACAACACGTACCTAAACTCTTTATTCATCACGATTACAACTCAATCCTTATTGAAAATGTTCTCCGCAGACAGAAAACCGTTTTGAACCAAATGAAAAAAGAGGTCGAAACCTACAAAAAAACCGGCATCGACCCCCGGGCTTTTGTCATTATGGACGACTGCTTGTACGACCAATCATGGACCCGTGATAAGATGATGCGTCTACTCTTCATGAATGGGCGACATTGGAAGATAATGTTGGTCATAACAATGCAATACCCGCTCGGAATACCCCCAAATTTACGTACAAATATAGATTATGTCTTCATATTACGTGAGCCATATTTAAACAATCGAAAAAAAATATATGACAATTATGCCAGTATGTTTCCCACATTTGAAGCATTTTGTAGTGTTTTGGACGCTACTACCACAAATTATGAGTGTATGGTTCTCAACAATAACGCAAAAACCAATACCATAACAGATCAGGTGTTTTGGTACAAGGCCGAAAATCACCCTAATTTCAAGTTAGGTAACCGTGAATTCTGGGAATTATCGAAAAACATGGGTTCAGACGACGAAGATGAAGCATACGACCCCAATAAAGCGAAAAAAGCGAATAAAGGTGGTAATATTAAGGTTAAAAAAACCAATTGGTAGTTGCTAGTTCAAACGTTCAAATTACTTTGTATAAAGGCCGCGACCAAAAAAGCTCATGAAATTCATGAATATTTTGTAAAATTAGAAACACTGTTACACGAAGTACTACAAGAGGAAACTGACGAATTACACCTTTTTACATTTCAAGGTTGAGACCCGTAGGGTCTCTGACCCATTATTCATATATGAGTTATATGAATAATTACTTGTATAGTTTTCTTATTTTGCGGGTTTTGTTCTTTTCTACATAGCGAACCATATTTCAAGGAGATTATTATTTCTGTAATTCCGCAAAAAATTGAATAAAATTATCGTATTTTATCATAGCAAGTAAAACGATTCCATCATGAAAACGGTAACCAAATACATTGACACGATTAGAACCAACGTCGACTTCCGTTTAGGGCAAAATGCCAAAGAAAACTTCGATTTGATTGACGATTCCGAGCCCCAAGATTTATGGTTTCATATATTACAAGAACCGTCAACGCATGTCGTGGTCCGTATACCACATGACCAAAAGTACGATAAAAAAGCGCTTCATAAGATCGTCATACAAGGCGCCCTTTTATGTAAACAAAATTCGAAATACAGGTCGGCCAAGGATATTACGATAATGTATACCACGGTAGAACACGTGGAGAAAGAGCCCCAAATAGGAACGGTTTTTGTGAAAAAATATAAAACAGTCAAAGTTTGAGCGTGTAAAAAGGATAAATAATATATTCTGCCCGATTATATTATTTGAAGGCAATTGACATTCCCAGATTATGTCCAAAATAGCCAACCAAAAAAGTAAATCTGCGTCTTCTTTTGAAATTGGATATTGTAAACCGCCCTTTATCAATTTAGCAAAGTTGGAATCATTGTATCAACCAAACAGTACGATAGATAAAGAGAATCGCTACAATCCCTTTTTAGTAAAAAATGTACAGAGATATCAACCCATTTTTTCGCTATTTTTCGATATGAATGAATTGAACTACAATCAGGTACAGTTCAACCACCGCTACCACATGATTGATATGAATACCGTGTTTGACATCGACCAAAATACTCATACTCAAAAGAATATTTTTATAAAATATTCGCCCCTCTTTGATCCCATCAAGTTTTTGATTGGAAAATACAACATTAATTCGCCCGTTTTCACCGGGTCTTCTGATCAAAGTGATCTACCCATTATTTCGCCATTTTTCCCATCCCTTACCTCGGAGAGTTCGGATCCATTGACCCAAAAGTTGACATCAACGAACAATGCATCTTATATCGACGGATTTTTTTGTTTTCTTTCGAGTAAATTGTTACATAATTATCAATTCAAAAACGGACTGGACTATTATGGGTCGTATTTGGGAATACAAGATAAATACAAGATGAACGTAGCCGACGACTTTGAATACTTGAAAAACCACTCTTTTTTCGTAAATAGTGAAAAAAAATTGTACGAGATTACTAACCCGAATCTGATGTCTTATATATTTAATGACAATTCCAGAGCGAACAAACATAAATTGAATCTTTCTCTCACGAATTTGAGCAATTGTATCGATATTGAATTGTTGGACGATATTGTGGATTTATCGTCATGTCCGGCGGAATCGATTTCGTCGAATTGTTTTGAAAAGGTGGAAGAGGTATATGAACGCACCAGCAAGACTGGTGTAATGGAATCGGATGATGCCAGTTCCGACAGTGATAATAATTATAGTACCGACGACGAGGACAATGGGCGTGAAGATAAGAACGAATTCGGCGACGAAGATGATGAAGAGGAAGAAGACGGCGAAGATGAGGAAAGTGATGACGGAGCTCAGGCGACCCAATCCGACAATGAAGAGTGTGACGAGGATCAAGACGTGTTTGTGTATATCAATCAATTTCCGGTACAAATGATTTGTTTAGAAAAGTGTAACGGTACCCTGGACGAATTATTTGAAAACGAAGAAATCGACGAAAAACGCGGAGCAAGTGCCCTGTTTCAAATAGTCATGACACTCATTGCTTACCAGAAGGCGTTTTCATTCACACACAACGATTTACACACGAATAATGTGATGTATATTAATACGACCGAACCTTTCCTGTACTACAAGTTCAATAATAAATTGTACAAGGTTCCGACATACGGAAAAATATTCAAAATTATCGATTTTGGGCGTAGTATTTATCAATTCAAAGGGAAAACGTTTTGTAGTGACAGTTTTGCGCCGGGCGGTGATGCGGCGACTCAATATAATTTTGAACCGTATTACAATCCTAAAAAGCCTTTACACAATCCCAATCCCAGTTTCGATTTGTGTCGTCTGGGAACCTCTATTTTTGATTTCCTGTTTGATATTGATGATCCAAATTATACAAAAAATATGGATGAACTACAAAAGACGATTTTAAGATGGTGTTGCGATGATATGGGTAAAAACGTTCTCTACAAACGTAACGGCGAAGAGCGTTATCCTAATTTCAAATTGTATAAAATGATTGCACGCAACGTGACGAAACATACGCCACAGTCACAACTGAACTATTCTTTTTTCCAGCAATTTTTGTACAAGACAAAATCTGTACCGAAAGAGTATATGAATCTGGACACCATTCCCGAATACTCTGTAAAATAGGAGCTGTTATGAATCATATACACCTTTCAATAGGTGTATATGATGGAGGATTTCGCAGTATTAGAATCCGGGCGCGTCGGTAAAAATTTCGGGCGTTTTCAATATATCTTTTCCGCCGATCGGTTCTACCCCAAACCAATCCGAGAGATTGTCTTTGAATTGGAAATATGCCCATACGGGCAAAAACGCACATCCTCCGACAATAAAGGTTTCGCGAACAATATTTTTAAGTGGCTTCATTTCTTGCTCAGTTAAACGCATTTCTACCATTTTAACAACAACGTAAAGTACACAAATCGTGATTGTAATCAAAATGACGTTTTCCATGACGATTGGTATAGTAAATTACTAAATATTTTCAGACCGAATCAAACGTATTATAATTCTTCAATGTCGTCCAGAGAAACTTCTTCAGACGCTTTGGTGTTTCTGGTAATATCAAAAATGTCGTGTTCGTCTAAATGAATATTGTCTGTATGGATTTTGATGCGTTCTTCCATGTCTTCGTCGTCATCGTCTTCTTCTTCTAATTTACGCTGTATAGCACGAGATGTACTTATTTCTTCCAGTCGTTCAATCGTTTTTGGCGCAGATATTTCTTCTATTTTTCCGGTTTCTGTATCTAAAATGCTGTCATAGTCGTTGAAAGACAGTTTGGTCATTACGGGTTTTTCGTCGATGTTGGCAATGGACGGAACCAGTTCCGGGGGTTTTTCTTCTTCAAGAACAACAACTTCCTCAGCTTCCCCGTCTTTGGTCGCTTCACCGTCTTTGGTTTTCATTTCGGCGTCTTCCGGGTCCACAATGTTCTCGACCACAACTTCTTCTTCCACCTCTATACTTTCGTCGGTGTAAGCGCGGATAATGTCTTCAGTAGGTATACTTTCGCGTATGGTGGCCAAAATACATTCTTGTACAATAATTTCAAATTCGCGGTTATTTTTCTGGATTTGAAGCGGTGTAATGCCACGTTCAAACAAATAAACGTTCATGTAAGTTTTACGCGCAACGTGAATATATACCTTGTGTAAGAAGCCGTCCAGTTTGGGAATAGAAATATCGATTTTTTTCTGTTTATTTCCAACGCGAATACACGTCAGTACTTTCAAATGAATGATATGTACACACGTGATCAAATCTTCTAAATAATTACATCCCGAACGTTCAATGATGCGTTTTCGCTCGGTTTCAATGGTATGGCTGTTCCATTTGGGAATATGACCCACCAGATTTTGAAAATGCATTAAATATTTGTCCTTTTCCTTGTTCTCGACACACATCTTCACCGCTTCATTGAAAATAGATTTAATTCCTTCAATGACCAGAGGGGTAAGGATGCTTACCAAACGTGCGCATAATTCATCGCGTGACTGATATAAATTTGAGGGTTGGAAATCGTCCATTAATATGTCTTACGTTGGTATTTTTTTATCGCTATTCTAACATAAAATTATTTTTCGAAAAATATCATCAACATATAGAATATAAGTAATTTTTCGCATCTGAATTCGGATTTTATTTTATGAAATTGGATTGAAAATGCGGACACTTGTTCTCGATTCCAAGGTAATTCCGGGTTAGTTTTCAATATATCCATGATGTCTAAACAAGAGTAGCCTTTTTCGTATATTTCTAAACTGATATTACATAATGTTTTATGGTTTATTGTCTCGGAATTTTTGTAAAGATAATTGAGCAAGTGAAACAAGTACGTCTTTTTTGCCGTTTCCAGAGTATCGTTCTTAAATTTGCGGGTTAAATGATATTTATGTAGGTTCTCGATCACACCGTGCTCGTTGATATATTCCGGAACATAAATTTCACAGAAACGTGACAAGATGGGGTTCAACAGTTTGTGTTTTTTTTCAACAATAATGAAAAATCGGGTATTATAACTAAACAGTTCGATACAACGTCTTAGGGCGGATTGGGCATCGGTGGTCAAATTGTCGGCATTGAACAATACAATTGATTTGAAATTCACACCATAATTGGACTGTATATTGGTTTTGGCAAAAAATTTGAGGTCGTCGCGTATAAATTTGATACCTTTGCCGTGAGAACAATTGACAACCATGACGTTGTTTTTGATTTTCTGTTTGTTGTTGTCGTATATTTTTTCCAAAAATTCGTATACCAAGGTTTTTTTACCAGTACCCGATTCACCGTGAAAAATAATGTGAGGAATTTGGTTAGTTTGATGAAAAAAATCTAATTTATCGCGTATAGACTGGTGAAGGTTCTCCATTAGTAAAATATTTAGGGAAAGTTTTATGTCTTTTTATTTTCGAATTATCAAATCTAATTTTCGAGAACTAATATATAGTGCGTAAAATGGCGAAAACGATGAAAAAGTCGAAAACCGCGAAAAAAATGCCCCGTTGCCCGGCTGGAAGTCACCGTTCGGGTTCTCGTTGCTTGTCCAACAAACCCAAATGTGGAAAGGGCACGCGTCGTAGCCGCAAAACCGGTAAATGTACCCGTAAAAAATAATTTATCTTGAGTATATATATTTTACTATGTCTGCCCAGAAAACGTCCGCCACCCAAAAGAAGTACGTGCGTTGCGCGCGCGGAACCCGTCGTTCCAAAAAAACCAAGGCTTGCCGTTCCGTGAACAAGAAACGTTGTGTGCGCGGTACGCGCCGCAACCGTAAGACGGGTAAATGCGAATAAATAGTTATTTGAGAACTTTTTTGTTCAGGTTCTCAAATACTTCAGTGATCTTTCTTGACAATGGAAAGTTGTTTAGTAAAAATGAACCGTTCGTGGTACATTCTGCGGCGTTTAAGATTACAACTTAAACAGGCGATAACCACATTGTCTTTGTTGTGCCCAAAATCGTTGTCAATTCGTTCCAATGTCCATTGACAAGGTTCTCGAACATGTTTGTAGAGAACCTGGGTAGCTTTACGACAATAATAACAATTGAGTTCACATTTTTTCAATAGTGCCATGACTGTTTCAATATCTACAAATTGTTCCGGCGAAAATATACCTTTTTTGATGTCTTGTGCATGATATCCTTGAATTTTAGCCATAATTTGTCTTCGCGCAAGTTCTCGAACTTCTTCGAAATGTTTTATGTCATCGGTCTCGGGGTCGTCTTCTCCAAACAGGATTGCCAATTGTTGATAAGGATTGTAATCTGATTCTTCGAGAACCCAACAATTGTGGTCAACAATAACCCGCGGTTTTGGTATTTTTTCCTTTATCTCTCGAGTAGAGGATTCTGGGGTGGAAACCACGACTATATTTTTTACGGAGGACATTTGAAAGAATATATATTTAATAAAACAAAATAAACCTTATACTCTTTAATTTATTAAGTACAACGAACATAAAGAAAAAACATAATACTTATGTTTAACACTGCGTCTATATTTGAAAACAAAAGTATAGCCGTTTCTACGGGATCTGCGGGTAAGGGAGTTTCAACAGAAACTGATGAGAATGTGGTAGAAAAAAGAGGAAAGCAAATGGGTATTTATCAACAACGTGTAGACAATACAGACAAGAATTCGTCTTTAAAGAATCAGGTACTGAACATAGATCAATTGTTGGAAAAGGAGAAACAACATAATAAAACGGAATCGTGGAATAAGTTGGATAAAACGGAAAAGATTCAGAAATTACATACATTTGCCGAAAAATATGGCAAGGACAATGCGATGGCTCTGAAAGATATCAAATCCCTGAAACAGTTTTTCAAGGATTGTTTGGAGAAAAATAAGCTGCAGAAAACCAAGGATGTTTACTACGACAAGGAAACGCGCGAAATACAGTCCATTCCGTCGTTGTATTTCAACCAATTGAACCGTAATTTTACGTTGAAAATAATGGACGCAAAACGGGTTTCAACGTTAAAGTCGTTGACTCCCAAACGTCCGAAAGAAGCGGTTCAGCAGGAGGAACCGTAATAATGATTTTTGGATATAATATTATACACGACGTGTAAAAATTGATTTACAACTTTAAGCAAGGAATATATATTAAGAGATAACTATTTTAATATATATTATGAATACATCAGACGAATACGAATCGGAGGATGTACCCCTGTTTGATTATCCCGAAACAAACGAAAAGTTTTTTGAGAGGATGAATGAAAAAGAGTTGTGCGATTTCGAAGAAAGTCTGTACGAAACTACCGAAGAATACTTGGACACACACATGTGCGAGTATTCGAAACCCGATTTTGTCACGGTTTTGTTGAAAAAGGTGACAGACCATTTTTACTCAGAATGGATGGACGCAGAATTATGCGAACCGTCGGATTATGAAGAAATATACGATTTTATACAACATTTCACCGAGCGATATTTCGAATCCATGGAAGAGGAATTGCCGCCGAGACAGTGTATGAATACCCATGTGGTTTCTGTTCAAGATAAACAACATGTTATGGATAAAATTAACGAGTTGAGGTTGCGTCATCAGCCGGAACAGCGAACATCTGAGTGGTATGAATTTCGTCATAATTTGATGACGGCAAGTAATTTGTATAAAGCGGTGGGTTCAGACGCACAAAGGAACAGTCTTATTTACGAAAAGTGTAAACCGTTTTCGCCAGTCCAGGATCGTGTTAATTATTCTACGCCGAATTCAAGACAGTGGGGAAACATTTATGAACCCATTTCGGTGATGTTGTACGAACACTTGTATCACACCAAAGTGGAAGATTTTGGGTGTATTCAGCACGCCAAATATCCGTGTATTGGTGCTTCGCCGGACGGTATCAATACTGATCCGGAGTCTCTCAGATTTGGACGTATGATCGAGGTGAAGAATATTGTGAATCGTGAAATTACGATGACTCCCAAAGAGGAATATTGGATTCAAATGCAGATACAAATGGAAACGTGTGATTTGAACGAATGCGATTTCATTGAAACGCGCTTCAAAGAATACGAAAATAAGGACGTATTTTACGAATCGCTGTCAGACGACACGAACATTAAAGGCGTGTATTTGTGTTTGTTGGAACGTCAATCGAACGGGATGGATTATTTGCTTTTCAACAATAATGTACCAAAATATATTTACATGCCGATACAGCCAGTATTGACTAGGGAAGAAATTGAGACATGGATAGATCAAGTTAAACAGGATTATAATAAAACTCACATCATTTACACAACACATTATTGGTATGTGGACGAATTTTCGTGTATACTCGTTAAACGTAATAAGATGTGGTTTGCCGCAGTACTGCCAAAAATATTGGAGACTTGGAAACTCATCGAAAATGAACGTATTCATGGATATGAGCATCGTGCGCCCAAGAAACGAAACGTTTCCGAGGCGACATCTGGATTCAAGTCTATTGTAAAGCTCGAATAAACGAAAACTAGATCTGTATATTATGTTAGTCTAATATATAGATGAAAAACCGAAAAAGTCGTCGTTTAGGTGCAGGACCCAAGCGAAAGACCGTGAAGAAAACGGAGGAAAAGTCTAAATCTAAGTCGCCCAACACATGCGCAATATGCTTAGAACCTCTGGAAAAGGACATAAGAAAAACAAGTTGTAATCACCGCTTTCATAGAAAATGTATGATGCGAATCTGTGATACCAACGGAAAGGAATGTCCGCTGTGTCGTGCAGATATAGAAGAAGATTGTGATAATTTAGAGACAGGAAAAAAGTTATTACCTCATCAGATAGAATCCATACAGTGGCAAATTCCCGGAATGTCTTCAGAATCAGCACAAGATTTGAACTTACAAAAGCGCATTATGAGAAAATTGCGATTTCCCCCCCACGTTGACACCAAGAATATACATCTTTTTAGACAGGCAGTTGATCTATCGAAAAATAAAGAAAAGGTAATGGATAAAATGAGAACTTTGGTAGCGCGTGAGAACCGATAATCGTGGTCATCCTACACGACATATCCGTGAAAATTGAAGGGATCTGTATTATTCTTAATACGTAACTGAACTTGTATGTCCGAGGTATTTCCCACTGGAACGATTAATTGTTGTTGGTATACGTAAACGACCAATTTGCCTTGTTGAACCATACGTGACATGTAGGCATCAATTTGGCCATCTATTTTTTGGGTATCCACTTCATCGACCAGTTTTTTGGCGCCCGATTTATTCATTAACATCGCATGGGTTCCCCAGAATCCGCTGGGGAGGATAAAATTACCAACCTGATCCTTTTTTACCAAACGATTGTAACCAAACAATATGAAATCCCAGTTCTCGGGAACATTTAGAATCGCTTCTTGAATTTTTTGAAACCCGTCTTTTTGAATCGTAACATCATCTTCCAAGTTCAAATAATAGTCGTTGCGTTTATCGGTCATCAACTGTTTGGCTAAAGTATAATGACTCAAAAAACATCCAATTGCTCCGCGGGTAAGTTGGTAATGAAAATTACGATGTTGTTTCTCCTCAACGTCTTTTAATTCTTGAATGGCCGTGGGGGTTAGCCATTCATCTATGTTGACATTTTTTCCTACTACTGCGGGAAACCGATGAAATGGTATTTCTTTAATGTCTGAATTCATATATGCTGTTGTAATACGTTCCAAGCGATTCCGATTTTTATCCATATTGATTACATATGTAGATGTATTTTTTCCGGTAATGACGGTTTTCCCGTTATTGTCGGGAAATCTTTGAAATAAAATGTACAGTAGGTAAAATACGAACAACAATATGAATAAGTATGTGATCATTTTAAAAACGGCCATTGCTCTCATTTTGAAAAACTATATATTATTCAAATATTTTCTTTGTATAATATAACTTTCACGCGCATATTTCATGCGTTCACCTATGACGAATAATTACATTTTAATATTGATTATTGTTGCTTTGCTGGGCTTGTTGTCTTATGTTTCAATTCAATTGTGGTGGAAGCCAAATGCATTGTCCATGAATTTGATGACGCAACAACGAGTCGCATTCGTATCATTGATGCGGAATCCAGTTGATTTGCCTCTTTGGTTAAAATATCATCGTAAAATAGGGATACGCCGATTTTTCATAAGATTGGAAGACAGTCCAAGTTGGGAAGAATATTTGCGTGACGCGCCCGACGTTGTATTGGAAGTAGGTAAAAGTGATCAGTCGGGTAACAACTATACGTCATTGATTGATCGACAAAAGACGTATGTAAATCAGACGTTGAAGAACGTGGGTCAGTTGTACGATATTGATTGGTTGATTCATATTGATGCGGACGAATTGCTCCATGGCAACATCCACAGTCTTACTCGGTTACCTGAAACATATAAAACCGTCAAATTTGAAAACGCGGAAGCAATTTTCGATGAGAAGAAACAGGATACGTGTTTTGCGGCCAAAGATTTTTTGCGTTGCGGACAAGGCGCGCCGTGTAAATCGTATGTCAATGGTAAACCGGCGGGACGTACACAAGATCCGAATGTAACACTGGCCGGCCCGCATGATTATGCTTACAAGAATGAAACGGAGGGCGATTTCCGTTATAACATGCCCTTTGAAGATTTACATATTTTACATTTTGAAGGATGTTCTTTCGGGGGGTGGGTAGAAAAGTACTACCATTTGAGTAAAAACGATAAGAAAGATATGCCCTTTGCGTACTACAAGGAGAGTATGGAGGCTGCCAAAGAAGCACACAAATTATACAAGATAAACAAGATGCCTGACCCACAGAGCTTCAATCGAGATCAAGTATTTCATGTGTATCAACCGATTATAAATTAGAAATTAAAATAATATAAACGTATTTCTATACTATTTAAGAATACTGAATAATATGGAATCTTCTTTACAAAACGAAATGCGGGTCACCAAACGTAACGGTGATTTGGAGACGATTGAATTTGATAAGATTTTGAAACGGCTCAAAGCAGTGGGTCAAGAGGTTGGTATTCAAATCAATTACACCGCATTGGTAATGAAGGTTATTGATCAATTGTACGATAAAATTCCTACTACGAAGATTGATGATTTGACGGCAGAACAGTGTGCGTCGATGTCGTCGATTCATACTGATTATAATGTATTGGCTGGTCGTATTGTGGTTTCAAATCACCATAAAAATACCTCGGATTCTTTTTCCGAGGTCATGTCGAAATTATATAATTATTTAGATAATCATGGTAAATCGTCACCACTTATTAGTGAAGAATTGTATCAGTTATCACAAAAATATTCTCAAGAATTGGATGTGTTGTGTGATTACACCAACGATTATTTGATTGATTATTTTGGATTCAAAACGTTGGAGCGGGCATATTTGATGAAAATCAACGGAAAAATTATGGAGAGACCACAACATATGTGGCTGCGTGTCGCGATTGGTATTCATGGCGACAATTTGGATAAAGTGTGCGAGACCTATACGTACATGTCACAGAAATATTTTACACATGCGACACCGACCTTGTTCAACGCAGGAACGCCTCATCCTCAATTATCGTCATGTTTTTTACAAGCTATGGAAAGCGACAGTATTGAAGGTATTTATAATACATTGAAGGATTGTGCACTTATTTCCAAATGGGCGGGAGGAATTGGACTACATATTCATAATGTACGGGCATCCGGTAGTCATATTCGTGGAACCAATGGAAGTTCAAATGGAATTGTGCCCATGTTGCGAGTGTTTAATAATACGGCAAAGTATGTTGACCAGTGTGTTCATCCAGAAACGATTATTTACACTACACAGGGTCCAAAACAAATACAACAATGTGTTATCGACGAAACCGAAATTATAAATATAACCGGGGAAACTGAGATAATTCAAAATGTCTTGGAACATTACTATGAAGGATCCGTATTGAAGATTGAAACCGCACATTCTATTTTTCCGCTAATTATAACACCGGAACATCCAGTGTATATTTTGAGAAATCAACGTGGTGCCAATTTTAATTTAATTAAGAAAAGACTTGATCTTAAGCGTTGTAACTTTGAATGGGTAGATACCAAAGATTTAAGTAAAATGGATATGATCGTTTTTCCTGTTCCGATCTATGAAAAGGATTTCGCAAACATTTCCGGCGAAGATTGTTATATGTATGGTATTATTTTAGGAGATGGATGCGTAAGTAATAAATCCGAGGCTTGTGGATATGTATCGGTTCATACCGTTAATAAAGAAAACTTGGTTGCATTCATGAAAACTTATTTCGAAGAAACCTGTACAAACTATAATATTCATACTGAAGGGAATACAACGCGTGTTAGATGGAACCAAAATTTGAATCTTCCTTTCAGATATGCGGATATTTATGATGAAAATAAGGATAAACGGGTTCAACCTAAATGGCTTAATTTACCCATCGAAAAATCCAAAAATATACTGAAAGGGTTATTGGAAACAGATGGGTGCAATAAGAAAGAATTAGTGTTTGATAGTACTTCTTATAATTTAATTGAGTCGGTGCGTTATTTATGTATGAAACTGGGGGTATTGACAAGTGGTTATGTGAGAGATAGAGTAGGAGAATCGCACCATACTGATAGGGGTATAATTGAAAATAAGAAGGTATCATATTGTTTACGAATCCCCAAAACACGCGAAATTTGCGATTTATTGGATATAGAATACGATGAAAAACAATTTTTCAAGTTCATGCGTTATAACAATTTTCTGTTATCAAGAATTCAAAATATTACAGAGACCAACTATAGTGGGTTTTTGTATGATCTTCAAATGAAAAAGGAACATAACTATTTGATTCATAATGGGTTAATTCATAATGGCGGTGGCCGCAGACACGGAAGTTTTGCCATTTATATGGAGCCATGGCACGCGGATATTGAAATGTTTCTTCAAATGCGTAAAAATCATGGTGATGAGGAACTTAAAGCGCGTGATTTGTTTTACGCATTATGGATTCCGGATTTGTTTATGGAACGTATTAAAACTAGTGGTAAGTGGACTCTTATGTGTCCAGACGAATGTCCTGGATTGTCCGATGTATATGGAGAAGAATTTGAAAAACTCTATACAAAATATGAAATGGAAGGTAAGGGTCGTTTGACAATGAACGCACGTGATTTATGGTTTCAAGTGTTGGATGCCCAAATGGAGACGGGAACACCTTACTTGCTTTTTAAGGATGCGTGTAATCGTAAATCAAATCAGAAAAATATTGGCACCATAAAGAGTTCAAATTTATGTACCGAAATTGTACAATTTTCTAGTGATGATGAAACGAGTGTTTGTAACCTGGCGTCGATTGCACTGCCCACCTTTTTGGATTACACAACCGAACCACCTACATTTGATTACGACAAGCTTCACGCGGTTACCAAAGTGGTGACGGAGAACTTGAATAAAATCATTGATCGAAATTATTATCCGACGGAGAAAACACATAAGAGTAACATGCGTCATCGACCGATTGGAATTGGTATTCAAGGATTGGCCGACGTGTTCATCATGATGGATTTGGCATTTACCAGTGAAGAAGCAAAGGTTGTGAACCGCCAAATTTTTGAAACTATATATCACGGCGCATTGGAGCGATCTTCTGAATTGGCCAAGATTCACGGACATTATGAAACGTTTCCGGGATCTCCGGCCAGTCAAGGTATATTACAATTCGATCTTTGGGATTTCGATCCCACCAATGCGAGGTACGACTGGACCAGCATAAAACAACAAATTCAGTCGGATGGACTGAGGAATTCCCTGTTATTGGCGCCCATGCCTACCGCATCGACGTCACAAATCTTGGGATTCAACGAATGTTTTGAGCCCATTACGAGTAACATTTATAGTCGTCGTACGATCGCGGGTGAATTCATTATGACCAACAAGTATTTGATGACTGATCTCATGAAATTGAATTTGTGGAATGAGAGAGTCAAGAACAGTATTATTGCCAACAACGGTAGCATTCAGCATATTGACATTATTCCGGAAAATATTCGCGAAAAATACCGTACGGTGTGGGAGATACCTATGAAGGTGGTCATTGATATGGCGGCGGATCGCGGGGTCTACATTTGTCAAAGTCAGAGCATGAATACGTGGATCGAGGAGCCGAATTACAATACATTGACCTCGATGCACTTTTATTCTTGGAAAAAGGGTCTCAAAACGGGAATGTATTATTTGCGCAGACGAGCGGCACATCAGGCCCAACAGTTTACGATTGAACCCGATCGTAAAAATAACGACGACGACGATGAAGACGAGGTGTGTGAGATGTGTTCTTCGTAACCGAATGACACGGTCAATATA
>Ga0164296_1002540_pt1 | contig 18027 bp, 15 predicted proteins | sample GEODES057metaG_FD_113533 | JGI IMG/M metagenome (GOLD analysis project Ga0164296, IMG submission 113533) | Dystrophic lake water microbial communities from Trout Bog Lake, Wisconsin, USA - GEODES057 metaG | ecosystem: Environmental > Aquatic > Freshwater > Lake | place: USA: Trout Bog Lake...
ATTCGAACGAAGCCAGTGGACCTGCCTCGACGGCTCTTCAGTGAGTTCCTCGGTTCGGCCTTTCTGGCGGCCATTGTGGTTGGCTCGGGTTGGGCGGCCCAGTCCCTTTCGCCGTCGGACGTGGGACTGGAATTGCTCGAGAATGCGGGCGCTACCGCGCTTGGTCTCTACGTGCTCATTTTGCTGTTCGGTCCCGTGTCGGGGGCCCACTTCAATCCCGTGGTCACCTTGGTCGACATCGCCACGGGGCAGCGCACCTGGCGCGACCTCAGCGGGTACGCCGCGGCCCAGACGCTGGGCTGCAGCGTTGGCGCTGTGGTGGCCAACGTCATGTTTTCTCACGGGGCCGTTCAGTTCTCGACCCACCACCGAGTCAGCACCGGTCACCTCGTCGGCGAAGTCGTGGCCACCGCCGGACTCATCCTCGTGATCTTCTCGTTGACCCGTTCTGGTCGGGCCAGTCTTTGTGCACCGGCCGTCGCCAGTTACATCGGGGCGGCCTACTTCTTTACCAGTTCGACCAGTTTCGCTAACCCGGCCATCACGGTGGGGCGCATGTTCACCCCCAGCTTCGCCGGTATCGCCCCGTTGTCGGCGCCGGCCTTTATCGTCGCCCAAATCGTTGGTGGGGTGCTCGGCCTCGCTGCGGTGCGAGTTCTCTATCCCCGCACCAACGAACCGGTTCCAGTCACTCAAGGAGACGCCGTATGACCAAACCCGCCATTTTGTTTCTCTGTGTGCACAACGCCGGTCGCTCACAAATGGCCGCCGCCTTCGCCCGCTCCATTGGCGGCGACGCGCTCACCGTCTACTCGGCCGGCACCCAACCCGGGGAGACACTTCACCCCGTGGTAGTCGACGTCATGGCCGAAGTGGGTCTGGACATTACTGATCAGAAGCCGATGGCGCTCACCGAAGAGATGGCGCGAGCATCACGGGTGGTGGTGACGATGGGCTGTGGCGACGAATGTCCCTACTACCCCGGGGTGAAGTACCTCGACTGGCCGCTCGATGACCCCAAGGGCCAAGCCCTCGAGACGGTGCGCGCCATTCGTGACGATATTCGTGACCGGGTCGCCGCGTTGGTCGACTCGGTGCTGACCGAGTAGTTACTCGGCGTCGTCTTCTTCGGCCTGCTCGGCCGCAATCTCGGCGTGAATCGCTTCCATGTCGAGGGCGAGGGCCTGCTCGACGAGGTCGCGCAATGCGGCCTCCGGCAGGGCACCGGCCTGGCTGAAGATAACGACTTGCTCGCGAATGATCATCAGCGTCGGAATTGACTGGATGTTGAAGGACGCGGCGAGGGCCTGCTGATCCTCGGTGTCGATCTTGCCGAAGACGCCGGCCGGGAACTCGTTCGAAACGGTCTCAAAGACGGGACCAAAGGAGCGGCACGGGCCACACCACTCGGCCCAGAAGTCGAGGAGGACGAGGTCGTTTTCGGCGACGAGGGTTTCGAGGTTTTCGGTGGTGACTGCCACGGTGGCCATGGTCACATCCTTTCTAACTCGCGCACGAAGGGCGTCAAGCCACGTCCACCTTAACGGGGACGTGGCGCTCGCCGCTTAGTCCAGTCCGAGCTGGCGTCGCCCACGCTCGTTGAGATCAGCCAACGTGGCGCGACCGGTCCAGTTGACCTCGTAGTCCTCGTGGGCGAAGTCGCGGGGGCTGGTGCCCCGGATGAAGTCGTCCCCACAGGCCCTGGCGTAGGCGACGTTCTTTTCGCACCACGGGCTGGCCGGGATGTACATGACGTTGCCCCAGCCGACCTGGTTCTGGACTGGTCCGACGGCGTGGACGAGGTCGCCGTGCCACCAGACGGTGTCGCCAGGTTCGACGGCGGGGATGGCCGTGAGGCCGGCCCAGATCTCGGGGTGCCACTTCTCCGTGGTCGGCATCGTCTGGGCCGGGGCCGCGCCGCAGAGTTCGTCGTCGGCCGTATCGTCTTGCAGGGCGCGCAAGATCTGGTAGCTCATCGCGTCGGGAATGGGAATGGCGTGGAGGACACCCTCGGTCGGGGTCATGTCCGACAGGGCCGTCCAGCCCTGGAAGGTGCGAAAGGCCGAGCAGCGGCGAGCCACGTTGTACTCCATGACCTCGGAGCGATAGGCCCCGTCCCACGGGTCGTAGTCGTCAATGCGGCCGTCGAAGACCTTGCGGAAGACGCCCTGGTATTCGGGGGTGAGCCAGCGCTCAACCGAACCGGCGTCGGTGTGGGGCGAGAGGCCCGTCGAGGTCGTGCCCGGTGGGCGGCGACGAATCCGGTCGGGGTAGTGGGTGTCGCGGGTCGGGTCGAACCACACGCGACCCTCGGACTCGTGCAGCCAAAAGGAGTTGAGGAAGCGTCGCGTGAGGGCCATGTTGTCGTCCTGGCGAGCCTCAATCTGTGGGCGGGACCAGTAGATGGGAAAGATGGAGGGCTTGGCGTTCTCGACGGTGGCGAAGAAACCATCGTCCTCGTTGCGGTACTGACTGAAGAAGTGGTTTTGGTCGAGGTAGCTCTCGAGTTCCGCGTCCCAGTTTTCGGCCCGCTCCCGTTCGAAGTTGCCCTTGACGATGGCGCACCCGCGACGGCGGATAAGCGCTCTCGTTTCCTCCGAGACGGTGTCGGCGGCAATGTCGCTGAACTGGACAATCGGCCAGACCGGGTCACCCTGTGCGCGGAGGTCAATGATCTCGGCTACCTCGGTGCGCATCTTTTCTTCGATATGGGCAAAGGCGCCGGCGTAGTCGCCGATGCGGGCCCGAAGTTCGCGCTTGGTCTCGCGAATAGCGGCTGGAAGGTCCGTGGGTACGTCCGGTGGTGTGTAGGTCTCACTCGTCACAACATCCCCCTCTTTGGACGTGACCGCTGTTTTTGGACAACGTTGTCATGGTATCGCTCGCCGGACAACGGTGGGGGTGTTCCTAGTGCAGTGGTCGGTGACCGAGGCCCCGTTCTTCGGCGGCGGCCCAGAGGGCCTCGCGGGCCGCGGGGTGGGCCGCCCGTTCAATGATGAGGTGGGCCTGTTCGTGCTGGGTCCGACCGAAAATCGAGGCCATGCCGTTTTCGGTGACGATCGCCGAGTGCTGAAAGGAACAGGTTGGTTCACGCAGCAGCGGCACAATGGACGATGAGTCACTCTTGTCGTGCCACGAGCGCAGGGCAATGACGCTGTTGCCACCGGGAGAGTGGAGCGCACCGCTGACGAAGTCGGGCTGGCCCCCAAAGCCCGAATAGGTCCGACCACGAACAAAGGAGGCGTTGGCCTGGGCGTAGAGGTCGACTTGGAGGGCCGTGTTGATGGAGAGCATTGCCGGCTGCTTCGCGATGAGGCCCGGGTCATTCGTCGTTTCGGTGCGACGCATGACGAGACGAGGGTTGCGGTCCAGCCACTGGTAGAGCTCGGGGCTGCCGAACAGGAACGAGGCCACAATCGGTCGGACTTCGTCGAGGGCGCCGGCCCTCTCGAGGTGCATCACCCCGTCACTAAGCATCTCGGTCCACACGCCGAGGTGGCGCCGCTTCGTCAGGTGGCCGAGGGCAGCGTCGGGCAACATGCCGATGCCCATCTGCAACGTCGTGCCGTCAACGGCGATGCCGGCGATGCGTTCGCCAATCGCGTTGGCGGCCTCGTCGGGTGGCCGTTCGTTCGGTGAGGGCAGTGGCGTGTCGGCGATGAGGGCGTAGTCCACGTGCTCGACATCAATTTCACTATCACCAAAGGTGTAGGGAAGGTTGGCGTTTACTTGCGCAATGATTGGCGCGCCCCGACGACGTGCATCTTCAATGGCGGCCGGAATGATGTTGGTTTCCAGGCCGAGCGAGACCTTGCCGTCCACGGGTGTCGAGGTGTGAATGAAGACGGCGTCGGGCGGACGGGTGGTGGAGAAGAGGCGCGGGGCGAGCGAGAGTCGCATCGGGATGTAGTCGCATCGATCGTTTCGCCGTCCGGCCGGACCGAGGAAGGGGCTTTCGATGATGACCCCATCGCGGTCGGGGAAGCCGAGCTGGGGGTTTAGGGCAAAGAAGCGAACGGAGGGGAGGTGCTCGTCGGCAATGCGAACGAGCTCCCACGGGGTTGCGAAGTTGCCGGAAACGACGATGCGGGGCGCAGCCGCTTCAAGGTTCGCCAGGACCCCCGCAATGTCACTCTCTGTGCAATAACGCATCGCGCTCCTCAAAGCCACTTTCTCACGTGGCGACGAGTGAACTCTAGGGACCTTTTCCCTTTATTAGAGCTGGCTTTAGCGTTCGTCGACGCCCCACGGGCTGCCGTGAGCGTTGACCAAGTCGAGGAAGGGCTTGGGCGGCAGTGCTTCGGGACCGACGACGCCAGCCGCGGACCAGAGGCCGTTGTCAATAAGTTCCAGGGCGACGACCGGGTTGAGGGCGGTCTGCCACACCACGGCCTGCGCGTCGAACTCACGCATCGACCAAGCGTTGTCGACCACGTGGTACAGGTAGACCTCGCGAGGCTGGCCGTCCTTGCCGGTGCCCTTGACCCAGGTGCCAGCGCAGGTGGCGCCTTCGATGCGGTCGCCCAACTGGGCCGGGTCGGGCAGGCAGGCCGCCACCACGTCACGGGGTGAGACCTGCACGCCATTCACGGTCACGGGATTCACGCTGTCGAGACCAATGGTGTGCAGCGTGCGCAACACGTTGAGGAACTGGTCATCGAGGCCGAACTTGAAGGTGACGCGACCGGCGTCAATCCAGCGGGGGATGAGGAGTACTTCTTCGTGTTCGACGTTCACGCAGCTGACGTCGCCGATACCGCCGGGGAAGTGGAAGACTTCGGGTTCGCTGAAGGGCTCAGTCGTGTACCAGCCGCGATCGCGCTCGTAGATGACGGGCGGGTTGAGGCACTCTTCGATGGTCGTCCAGATCGAGAACGTGGGTGCGAAGTCGTAGCCGCGGATGGCCATGTTGGAGCCGTCGCGCACACCAATCTCGTCAATGGAGGAGAAGAGTTCGTCGGCGGCGTAGCGGGCGAAGACGTCGCTCATGCCCGGTTCGATACCCATGCCCACGAGGGCCATCTGTTCGCGGGCCGACCACTCGTCGGCCAGCGCGAACTGCTCGTCACCCAACTTGAGTCCGGTCATCGTGGTCGGGTACTCGGGGTGAGGCTTGGAGAGCGACATCGCCGTGTCGAGGTAGGTCACCCCAGCGCGGAGGCAGGCGCGGTAGATGCCCATGACGAAGCGAGGGTCGAGCACGTTAAGCACGGCCGTGACCTTTTCGTGGGCAATGAGCTGCTCAATCGCAACTTCGTCAGCGGCGTTGAGTTGGTAGGCAGCGAACCGATCGCCAAAGCCGGCAATCGAACGCTGGGCCTTGGCGAGGTCGTAGTCCGCAATCACCACCCGCTCGAAAAGACCCCACTTGTTGATGGTTTTTACGACGGATGAGCCAACGCCGCCGGCGCCGATGATGAGTACTCGCACAACTACCCCGATTGTTCGCCGCCGGCCACGGTGGCAGACGGTCCTCTCTGACAGTACCTACTCGCGAGCCGCGGTGCTCGCATTCTCGCGTTGCGCCGCCGAAACAATGCGTTTGAGCATGACGGGGAAGATAAAACCGTGAAAAGGCCAGACCAGTGCCCAGTACAGGCGCCCCAGCAGTCCGCGGGGGCGAAATTCAGCCGTTTGGACGATTCGCGTGCCGGAATCGTTCGGGGTGAGCCGCCAGGTGAGCCAGGCGTCACCGGGAAGTTTCATCTCGGCCCGGAGCCGCAGAGTGGCGGGATCGCGGACGTCCTCAATTCGCCAGAAGTCGAAGGCGTCACCGACGCGGAGCTCGCGCTTTCGTCCACGGCGCATCCCCGGACCGCCGAGCAACTGGTCGAGGAGCCCACGGACCTTCCAGAGAAACTCCCCGGCGTACCAACCCTTCTCGCCGCCAATAGTGGCGAGTTCACGAAACACTGCGTCCGGCGCGAGCGGCGTGTCGAGTGAGCGCTTGTCGAAGAAGACCGTTCCACCGGCCCAGGTGGGGTCGAGCTCGGTGGGCTGGAAATAGACGAGGTCGGCGTCGGTAAAGGTCGTGGGCACGGCCCCGCGATTGGTCACGTCGAGGGCGCGCGATATTGCCGTTCGAAGTGGCATCGGCGTAACGCCAAAGTACTGACCGGCTTCACGCCCGGTCACCACGACTTCGTTGACCAACGAATTGACGAGTTCTTTGGCGAGTGGGACGGGCACCGGCGTCACGAGGCCGATCCAGTGCGACGAGAGGCGCGGGGTCAAGAGCGGGACCGGGAGGAGAATGCGACGGCGAAGTCCAGCGCAGTCGGCGTACAGGGCCATCATGTCGGCGTAGGTGACCACGTCAGCACCACCGGCTTCGAAGACGCCGGTGGCAACCTCGGGGCGAGTGATCGCCGCGACCAACAAGGTCACGATGTTGGCGATGGCAATGGGCTGACATTTGGTGGCAACCCACTTCGGTGTCACCATGACGGGCAGCACTTCAGCGAGGTAGCGAAGCATTTCGAAGCTGGCGGAACCTGAGCCAATTATGACGCCGGCTCGAATTTCCACGGTGGGTACGCCAGCGGTAGCTAAGGCGACACCGACGTTATGTCGACTTTCGAGGTGTCGAGAGAGTCGCTCCCGGGCCGACCCCAGTCCGCCGAGGTACACGATGCGCGAAACACCAGCGGCCCGGGCCGCCGCAGCGAAGTTTTCGGCATCGCGTTGCTCTTGTTCGACCCAGTCGGTCCCATTACCGATGGAGTGGACGAGATAGACCGCGACGTCAACGCCGGCCATTGCCTCGCTGAGGTCATCGCCCACGGCCCCCTGTACGACCGTTACCTCGTCAATCCACGGCGCGGCGACCAATTTGGCCGGTGTCCGAGCGAGGCAGCGAACCGTCGCGCCGGCCTCGACGAGCGCGGGCACTAGTCGGCCACCGACGTAGCCCGAGGCACCGGTAACGAGGACGACGGGAGAGCTCATCACTGCAGGTTAGGCATCTATCGTTCGTAAAGAAACAGAACGCTCGCAGCGGTCGCACCTCTACGCTCGACGTGTGCACGACGCCATCATCTTGACCGTGGCCGCGAGTTGGTACCTCGTTGGCTTGGGCCTTACCGTGGGCCTCGTCACCTACCCGGCCTTTTCTCTGGTTGGCGAGGAGCAGTGGCCCCCGTTTCACCGTCACCACAGCACACGAATTTCCTTCGCCGTCGGTGTGGCGTGGATTGCGCAGGCAGCCGGACTGCTGTGGTGGCTCGCGGCGAGTCCGAGGCTGAGTGGGGAGTGGATCGTCTGTGGCGCAGCGGCGGCGTTGGCGGTTCTGCTGACGGGTGTGTTCGCGGTTGGGCTGCACAATCGATTGAGCATCAACCGGCAACCGGCGCACCTGCGACGTCTGCTAGTGGTGCACGTCGCGCGCACGGTCGCGTGGATTATCTCAGCCGCCGCGGCACTCGCGGCCCTGTAATGCGGTGTCGCGAAAGTGGCGCGGGGCGCAAAGGACCGACCCCTCCTACGATGAAGCCATGACGTCGTCGTTCCTCGTTCTCGGCGACCAGCTCTCGACTCAGGTCACGCCGTGGCCGACACTGACTCGCGACACGGTCATTGTCATGATCGAAAGCGAGCAACTGACGACCGCGCCGCGTCATCGCACCCGAACGGCGCTTTACATCCTCGCGATGCGGGCCTTTGCCGAGCACGTCCGCTCGCTCGGCTTCACCGTGGACTATCGCCACGCACGCTCCTTTGGCGAGGGGCTGCGGACCCATCGTGACGAGTTTCAACCCGACACCATCACTATGAACCGGCCCCGCGGGCGGCGGGCGGCAAAGCTCTTCGCCCGCCTTGGCGTGCAGCTTCTTGACGACCCCTTCTACTTGACCAGTGTCGAGGAGTTTCGGAGCGCGCTGGCGAATTCGCGGCCGGCCACGATGGAGATGTTTTACCGTCAGCAACGTCGACGCCTGGGCGTCTTGATGGAGGGCGATGAGCCACTGGGCGGGCGATGGAACTTCGACGAGGAGAATCGACACGCGCTCCCGAAAGATGGTGGGCAGTGGCCGGCGCCGTGGTCGCGAGCGCTCTCGAGTGATGAAGCCGCGGTAGTTGATGGCCTCGTTGGCACGCACCCCGGGGGGAACGCAGTGGCCTATTGGCCACGCACCCGCACTGACGCACTCGATCAGCTCCGTGATGCCCTCGAGCGCATCATTCCCCACTTCGGACCCTACGAAGATGCGGCCAGCACTACCAACTGGCACCTGGCCCATTCGCGCTTAAGCGTGGCGCTGAATCTCGGTCTGCTCCACCCTCGCGAAGTCCTTGATGCGGTGGTGGAACACTTTGAGCGCGGGGCGATTGAGATTGCCAGTGCCGAGGGGTTTATTCGTCAACTCATCGGATGGCGCGAGTGGGTATGGGGCTGGCACCAACTCCGTGATGACTCATTTCGCGAGGTCAACGCGCTCGGGGCCACGACGCCGCTGTCGGCGAAATGGCGGAGTTTTGGTGGGCACGACATGAACTGCCTCGCCACCGTCTTGGGCCACCTTCGCGAGTACGGCTGGACGCATCACATTGAGCGGCTGATGGTCTTAACAAACGCCGCGACAGTGGCGGGGATTACCCCCTTGGAACTCAATGACTGGATGGCCGAGAATTTTGTTGACGGTGCCGAGTGGGTAATGGAGGTAAACGTGCTCAGCATGGGTACCTTCGCCGACGGTGGTCAGACCAGTACCAAGCCCTACATCGCGGGCGGGAACTATCTAAAGAAAATGACTAACTTCTGCCAGGGGTGTCGCTTCTCACCAACCGAGCGCACCGGCGAACGGGCCTGTCCGCTCACCAATGGCTACTGGAACTTTCTCCTCGAGTCCCCAGGCCCAGTAGCGACCAACTACCGCATCGCTCCACAACGTAAGGCGGCGCACCAGCGTCCCGATCGCGTGGAGATTCGTCGTGACGCGCAACGAAGTCGCCACATCATTGTGAACGGGCGCCCGCCGACCAACTAAGCGGGAGTGCGTCATCTGCCGCGCAACGGCCGTGCCGTCGTGAGACGAACTATTCGTAGGTGCCCTTGACGACGAAGTAGGAGCCGCGAATCGTGCCCGCGAGTTTGGACTTTTGCCGGGCGAATTTAAAGGCACCGAGTTCCTCAGGAACCTCCATGCCGTCGCAGAGCTTGAAGCCAACGGCGCGCTTGGGTGCGGGCCCGTCGAGGGTGTAGAGGAAGTTGATCGAGAGGCCGGACTGGTAGAAGACGTAGGTCCACCGGATATTTTCGACCTGGAAGCTCGTGGCCTCGACTGGCGGTGAGGCAATGACGATGTTGCGCTCGAGGAGAACTTTGCTCACGAGAGCAATGGCGTCCGCCGCCTCGGCGGCCGGCGACACCTCGAAGTCATGGTTGTACTTGTTTTTGAAATAACGAGCTTCATTCGCCCGAAGGCCGGCGAGGGCGTCAGCGAAGGGGGAGGGTTCGAGTCCTTCCGATGACACGGTTACGAAGTCAACAAGTTTGGCCATACCTCAGTATCGCATCGCGAGCTTTGGGACTACGTCGGGGTAAGGAGACAGTGGATCGAGTGGGTATCGGCCGCGTCTCCACGGGCGATAGGTTGAAGCAGTAGCGATACCGGTACGAGCCCGTCATTCGAGTTGGTGCAATCGATACCAGTTCGTACCGGAAGTGGACGCGGAGCGCACGATGACGACAGAAGACCTAGGCCGCGACGACGCCAGCCCCGTGCTGGAGGTCGAGCACCTTTCTGTTTCGTACGGGACAACGCAGGCAGTCAAGGACGTCGGCTTTGAGATACGACGAGGGGAAATTTTTGGACTGCTTGGCCCTAACGGCGCCGGTAAAACTTCGACGCTCAGTGCAATCGAGGGCCTGACCTCCTTTACGAGTGGCAGTATTCGCGTGGGTGGACTTGACGTACGAAAGCACGGTGCGCAGACGAGAGCCATGCTCGGCGTGCAGCTGCAGGCCACGAGTTTTCAACCGCAGCTGACCGTTATTCAAATCATTGAACTCTTTGCCGGCCTCTACGGCGTGGACGCCTCACCTCAGGCACTGCACGAGCAGCTAACGGTGATTGGGCTAGCGGGCGAAGCGAAGAAGGCCTTCAAGCAGCTCTCTGGTGGCCAGCAGCAGCGCCTCTCGCTGAGCATCGCACTCTTGCACGACCCACTGCTGTTGGTGCTCGACGAGCCGACAACGGGGCTGGATCCGCAGTCTCGCCGTCACCTCTGGTCGCGCATAGAGAAGCGGCGAGAGGACGGTGGAAGCATCTTGCTCACGACGCACTCTATGGAGGAGGCCCAAGCGGTCTGTAATCGAGTCGCCATCATTGACGATGGCTGGGTGCTCGCCACGGGGGAGCCGCAGCAGCTTATTGAGCGATACAAGGATGATCCTCTGGTTCGTGCCGCGGCTCGTGGAGCAGTGACTCTCGAAGACGTCTTCATTGGCCTGACCGGGGGTGCCCTCCGTGACTAATGTGCGTTCGCTTCAGCGACCCTCGACCAAAGCCATCATGACGGCATTGCTACGGGCCGATTTCCACGTCCTTCGCAAAAACCGACGCTCACTGATTATGAGCATTTTGCTGCCGTATTTGATTTTGGTCTCAACGAATTCGGTGCAGTCGGAACAAAGTTTCGGTGGGGCCCTCTTCGAAATCGGATTAGCCCTCACCTACGGTGTGGCGTCAACCTCGATTATGGGCTACCCATTGGCGCTCGCGAGGGACCGTGAAAATGGTGTGCTGCAACGACTGCGAGTCACGCCGGCCACCACCAAGGAAATTATGGGGAGTCGATTCGCCGTACAGATGGTTGCCAACCTCGTCATTGCGTTGGCCGTTCTTTCACTCGGCGCCTCGATTCACCATCTGCACTTGTCGATCGTTCAGTACCTGTTGGTGCTGCTGGCGTCCATGGTCGGGGGAGCGATGTTCCTCGCCATCGGTCAAACGCTGGTCGCACTGATCAAGACCGCTGACACCGTCAACTCGGCCGCGCGCCTGGTCTACATCGGTCTCACGCTGCTAGGTGTCTTTGGGGCGAGCGGGGCGCTAGGACACAGCTGGCAAGTGGCTTCTTCGTGGAGTCCGGTTGGCACGCTTATGACGCTGTTTGCCAGCGTCCTGCACGTTGGTGCCTGGAATACCCACGACAGTGAGACACTTCTGGCCATCGTTGGATACATTGCGGTGTTCACCGGCATTGGCGTCACGCAGTTCAAATGGGATGCTCGATAGGGCGACTGAATCGTCCATACCGGCGTCGTAGCCCCCAAAGAACAGCAAGTTGCTCGCAGGTTGTGTGCCGCCGACGCAATTGGGGAGTTGGCCGGGGCGACGGGTTAAACGTTTCTAATTGCGCACAGGACGCCATGATCACGGCGCTCGATGCCGATCTCAAAGGGCGACCGTTGTGGGTGTGATGGAATTCGAACCGTTAATGCCCGTGCTGACCAACGTGGAAATTAACCATATGTGTTACCATATGTTCATGGCCAGACGGCAAGTTCTCGTGCAACTCGATGACGAACTTGTGTCCCGACTAGACCAGATTGCAATTGATCGCGGTACGAATCGATCGGAATTGCTACGACAAGGAGCCCTCGCAGTCATCAGCGGTGAGGAGAACCGAGTGGCCGATGAGGCACTCCGTGCTTCGTATCGGATGATGCCTCAAGATCCAGCCATCGTTACCGCCGCGCGGCGGCTGGCTGCTGAGACGATGCCCGCCTGGTGAAGCGCGGCGACATCGTTTGGGCGGACCTCGGGGAGCCTGCGGGCCGACGTCCGGTGTGCATTGTGACGAGAGATGCTGCCATTGAGGTGCTGACGGCCGTGACGTGCGCCCCCATTACGCGCACGATACGGGAGATCCGGTCAGAGGTGAAAGTCGGACCGGAAGAAGGCATGCCTGAGCCCTGTGCAATTATCTGCGACAATCTCGTCACGATCCCAAAGTCGGCCATCGACGACCAGGTCATAGGGCAACTTGGACTCGTTCAGCGAATATCTCTTGACCGAGCACTTCGTTACGCGCTCGACGTTCAATTCTGAGCACAAAAATCTGGTGTCGCAGACAGCCAGTGCTAATTCAAACAACGTCTATTTGGTGGAGGTAATGGGATTTGAACCCATGACCCCTTGCATGCCATGCAAGTGCTCTGCCAGCTGAGCTATACCCCCGTGGAGTTTCCATATTAGCAGGTCGTTGCGGATGGTAAATCTACACAGACGCCTGCGTGATCGCCGCCAAACTATCAATGTTGCTTCGTCGGTTTTTCTCGACTTATGAGCAATGGGTCTCACTCCCTAGAATAAAGAGATGGCCCGTCCGTTTAACGTCACCGAAATTGAGCAGAAATGGCAAGCCCGTTGGCTTGACGAAGGGACGTACGAAGTCGACAACGACGACCCGCGCGAGCGTTTCTACGCCTTGTGCATGTACCCCTACCCCTCGGGCACGGCCCACCAGGGCCACATTCGCAACTACACCTTCGGTGACCTGGTAGTTCGCTACCAGACCATGAAGGGCAAGGCCGTCCTTTCGCCCTTTGGTTTCGACTCCTTCGGGTTGCCCGCCGAAAATGCGGCGATTAAGGCCGGTAGTCACCCCCGTCTCTTCACCGATGCCCGTATGGCTGAACTGAAGAACTCGGTTCGTCGTCTGGGCGCCGTCTACGACTGGCGCCGCGAAGTCTTTAGCCACGACCCGAACTACATGAAGTGGGCGCAGACGATCTTCCTGCGGTTCCTCGAGGCCGGTCTGGCCTATCGTGCCGAAGCGCCAGTCAACTGGTGCCCCGGTTGCGCCACGGTGCTCGCGAATGAGCAGGTCAACGCTGACGGTACCTGTGACCGCTCGGGCGACCTGGTCGAGCGCAAGAACCTCGAGCAGTGGTTCTTCCGCATCACGGACTACGCCGAAGAACTGTTGAACGACATCGACACTCTCGAGTGGCCCGAGCGCGTTAAGACGATGCAGCGCAACTGGATCGGTCGAAGCGAGGGCGTCGAGTTCGACCTGCCGCTCGTGAGTGACCCGAGCCAGGCGCTGCGAGTCTTCACGACTCGTCCCGACACCGGCTTTGGTGTCACCTACGCCGTCGTGGCGCCGGAGCACCCGCTGCTGGCGCAGTTGACCACGCCCGAGCAGGCCGACGCTGTTCGCGACCTCGTGGAGCGCGCCACGCAAGCCAGCGAACTCGAGCGCACCGCGTCCTCTGACGCGGGCGCGGGACTAGACAAGCGCGGTGCCTTCACCGGCTCTTACGTGACCAATCCCTTTAACGGTCAGGCCGTGCCGGTCTACGTGGCCGACTACGTGCTCGGTACCTACGGCACGGGCGCCATCATGGCCGTTCCGGCTGAGGACGAACGCGACTACGCCTTCGCCCAGGTCCACAACCTCCCGGTCGTGCGAACCATCGCACCGCCGGATGACTTTGAAGGTGGCGCCTTTAGTGGTGACGGCCTCCACATCAACTCTGGCTTCCTCGACGGACTGGACGTCCCGACCGCGAAGGAGAAGGCCGCCGACTTCTTGGCCGAAAGCGCCAATGGTCTGCGCAAGGTGAACTACCGCCTGCGCGACTGGCTCGTCTCTCGCCAGCGCTTCTGGGGTTGCCCGATTCCGATTGTCTACTGCGACAACTGTGGCATGGTGCCCGTCCCACTCGACCAGCTGCCCGTCGTCGCCCCCGACGATGTTGTCATGGACAAGTCGGGTCAGTCACCGCTCGCCACTCACGAGGGCTTCCGCAACACGACGTGCCCGACCTGTGGGGGAGCGGCTCGCCGCGAAGCCGACACCATGGACACTTTCACCGACTCGTCCTGGTACTTCCTGCGCTACGCCGACCCCTTCAGCGACGGCGTGCCCTTCGACCCCGCTCAGGTGGCGAAGTGGATGCCGGTTGATCAGTACATCGGTGGCATCGAGCACGCCATCTTGCACCTGCTCTACGCCCGCTTCTATTTGAAGGCGTTAGTCGACGTTGGTCTCGCCCCGGGTCTGCCGCGCGAGCCCTTCAAGCGTCTCTTCACCCAGGGCATGATTCGTCTCGACGGCTCCAAGATGTCGAAGTCGAAGGGCAACTTGATTGCACCCGAGAAGTACTACGAGACGGTCGGCGCTGACGGACTACGCCTCTTCCACTTGTTCGTCGGTCCGCCGGCCGACGACGTGGACTGGACCTCGCAGACTGAGGACGTCATTGAGGGCTGTGCCCGCTTCCTCGACCGTATCTACCGACTCGCCCAGTACGACGAGTGCCACTTCCACGACGAGCGCACCGCGGCCGACGACGAAGTGGTGCGCGAGGTGCACCGGACGATTGTCAAGGTCACCGACGGCCTCGAAAAGTGGAGCTACAACACGGCCGTCGCGGCCCAGATGGAGCTGCTCAACACGATTTCTAAGTGGGCCCGCTCGACAGAAGGCGCCCACCAGGCCACGCTCGATGAGTGCCTCGACCTGTTGCTGCGACTGCTGGCGCCGATGGCCCCGCACGTCACCGCCGAGCTGTGGGAGATGCGTCACCCCGGAGAGCCCAGCGTCCACGCCCAGTCCTGGCCCGAGGCCGACCCGGCGTTGACCGCCCGTGCGGCCGTCACGATGGTAATTCAGATCGCGGGCAAGGTGAAGTCACGTGTCGACGTCGCTCCCGACGTGAGCGAGGAAGATGCGATTGCCGCGGCGATGAACGACCCCGAGATTGTTCGCTTGGTCAATGGTGCGACGCCCAAGCGCGTCGTCGCCGTGCCGCCTCGACTGGTCAACATCATCCTCTAATGGCGAAGGCCGGCACCAGCACCTCATCATCGGTCACGATTGAGCCACCTCGGTTCGATCGTCCCGAGGTGGAGATTCGCGCCTCGGCACGTCGCAAGAAGACCGGCACCGCGCACTGGTCCGGCACGCGCATTGTCGTGCAGATCCCGGCTCGTCTGAAGGGCCGTGACCGGGCCATCTTTGTCGAGAACCTCGTCGAGCGCTTGCTCACCCAGCGCCCCCAGCACGCCTCGGGTGACGCGGGACTCGAGGAGCGCGCTCGGGTACTGGCCGAGCTCTACCTCGAAGGCGTGGAAGCCAGTTCGGTGCGGTGGAGCACGAACCAGCATCGTCGATGGGCCTCGTGCTCGCCCGACACCCGTGAGATCAGAGTCTCGCAGCGACTCCAGCAGTGCCCCGAATGGGTCATTGACGCCGTGCTAGTGCACGAGTTGGCGCACTTGCACGAAGCTGATCACTCACCGGCCTTTCACGAGTGGGCGAATCGCCACCCTCGTCAGGCCGAGTGCGCACTGTTCCTCGAGGGCTACGCCCTCGGACTCGGTCTGCGGATCGAATCGGCAGACGTCGACGCTGAGGGCTAGAGGCCTTCGCCGCGCAGAAAGCGCTCGAGTTCGGCGACGAGTTCGTCGCCACTAGGCAAGTCGTCTCCCAGCGAATTACCCTCGTCTTCGTCGGCCACCTGTTCGAGCTGTTCAATCATGGTGGCGTGATCAGGGTTGTTGCGCACCAGGTCGTCGACGCGCGAGCGAGCTCCCTCGGCCGAAATGCGCAGTTGCGTTGCGTCCAACGTCAGACCAGCCATCCGGGCCAAGCCGTCAATAAGTGCGGCGGAGGCCTCGGGGTAGGGCATCGAGGCGACGTAGTGCGGCACGCGGGACCACAAGGTCACCACGTCAATGTCGACATCGGCGAAGCCAAGTTCGAGGGCTGAATTAATGCCGGCCGGCACTTCGAGTTCGCCGGTGACCGTGCCGATGGCACTGAGGAGGTGGGCGCTCTGTTCGGGCGCCGTGCCGATAACGCGCACCGGTCGGGTGTGGGGCGTCGGGGCGGGGAAGGCGCCGATACCAATCGCCATGCGAACGTTGTAGGAGAGGGCGGCGTCGGTGACGGCCTCGACGAAGTCGCTCCAGTGGAAGTCCGGCTCCGGGCCGACGAGGAAGAGCATGTCGGCACCGTCGCGGTCGCGCCCCCAACGAAGGGTGATCTCGGGCCACGTGAGTTCAGTAGTCACGCCATCGACAATGCGCACCAGGGGTCGACGAGCGCGCTGGTCAATGAAGTAGTCAGTGTCAAAGGTGGCGAGGGGTTCGGTGTGAATACTTTCGAGCAGTGTCGAGATGGCGGTGGAGGCACCGAGGCCCGCGTCGATCCATCCTTCGAGCGCGTAAATCATGACGGGCTCGTGCAGATCGGGCTCCGAGAGGGGCATCATTCGGCTGAAAATTTCGTCGTCCATAGTTGCCCTCCAATCGTATAGTCGCCCCATTTGAGGTGAGCCTCAAGGCTAGTGGACAGTTCCGACGGTCCTTTCGGTGACCGTTAGGCTTGCCCCGTGACGTTGTCGCCTTCACTCGCCCCAATCGCCACGTGGTGGCCCACGCAAACCCGCACCGTGGGGCTGGAGTCGGCGACCTTCGATGTGACCCATCGGGCCCTGGTGATGGGCATCTTGAATCGAACGAAGGACTCCTTTTTCCAGCCGGCGGCGACGTTCGATCTCGACGCCTTTTTGCAGCGTGCGGAACAACTAGTCGAGGGTGGCGCTGATCTTCTCGACGTTGGTGGTGTCAAGGCCGGACCGGGCGAAGAAGTGTCGGAGGCCGAAGAGTTAGACCGCGTGGTCCCCGCGATTGCGGCCTTGCGACAGCGCTTCGATATTCCCCTCAGCATTGACACTTGGCGCGCCAGCGTGGCGAAGGCCTGCTTTGCGGAGGGCGCCAGCCTGGGTAATGACATCAGCGGTTTCGCCGATCCCGAGTACCTCCCCGTGGCTGCCGCCGCGGGTGCCTCGGTGGTGGCCACGCACATTCGACTGCGACCCCGCGTGGCTGACCCCACGCCCCACTACGACGACGTCACCGCGACGGTCATTGACTTTCTTCGCACGCGCCAGCAGTGGGCCCTAGAGGCCGGCATTGAGCCCTCGCGCATCATTGTTGACGCGGGACTGGACCTCGGGAAAACGGCGTCGCAGAGCCTCCAGTTGCTTCGCGACTCCGCTCAGATTGCCGAGCTGGGGCCACTCCTGCTGTCGGCCTCGAACAAGACGTTCCTCGGTGTCATGTTCGATCTCGACGTGCTCAATCGTCGAGAACCGTCGCTCGGCGCGACGGCCTTGGGCATTATCGGTGGCTGTCGCGTCCTGCGCGTCCACGACGTGGTCGGTACCGTGCGCGTCCGTGACGCCATCGCCCGCGTATTGGAGGCCCGATGAACAGCTCACTCGTCGTCGTGGCCACCGACGCCACGCTCGTCTATGACGCGTTGCACCAGGTGGTCGAGCAGTCGCTCGGCAGTCTGGACCCCTCTTTCGCCCTGCAGGACTTCACGGCCAAGGACGCCGGTTCGCTGAGCGATGAGCCGGTGATTTCGGCAATCATGGAGGCGCTCAACACGCCACCATTCCTGGTGGAGCGTCGCGTGGTCGTCGTCCGCGACGCCCAGCACCTCAGTAGTGCCGAGGCCGACCTGCTGATTGGGTGGATGAAGAACCCCACGCCGGATATCTATCTCCGGGTGGGTGTGGTCGGTCCGAAGACCAACAAGATCGTCAAGGCCGCCGGCGAAGTAGTTGCGGTGGGTGCCGCGAGTGGTCGTGACGGTAAATCCACCTTCGTCCGTGACGCCTTCGCGCTCTACAACGTCAACGTCGATGCGGCGACGCTGCAGCTCGTCATTACCCACTTCGGCGATGACCTCGAGCGGGTGGACGCCTTGGCCCGCACCCTGCAGAACATCTATGGCTCGGCACCACTCCAGCGCAGTCACGTGGAGCCCTACCTCGGGGAAGTCGGCAACGTTCCTGAGTGGGACCTGACCGACGCCATCGACGCGGGCAACGTGGCCGCGGCCATCACCATCGCGAGGCGGATGCTGGACTCGCGGGGACGGGCCGGTTTGCAGATCGTCAATATGGTGCAGCGCCACTACCTCCGCGCGGCCCGCCTCGAGGGCCTCGATCTCGATGCCGACGGCGCCGCCGCCTTCCTCGGCATTAGCAAGTTCCCG
>Ga0164296_1002544_pt1 | contig 18007 bp, 13 predicted proteins | sample GEODES057metaG_FD_113533 | JGI IMG/M metagenome (GOLD analysis project Ga0164296, IMG submission 113533) | Dystrophic lake water microbial communities from Trout Bog Lake, Wisconsin, USA - GEODES057 metaG | ecosystem: Environmental > Aquatic > Freshwater > Lake | place: USA: Trout Bog Lake...
CAGGTGTATTTCTCAGGTCAAAAGGAAAATGACCAACCGTTTGTACGGTATCGCTGTGAAAAACAGCGTTGTACAATTTGCATAAATTCCCGACCGTATGAATGTCTAGAATATTGCCGATCTCATTATTGGCATGCATTAAAGTAACCAAACATTTTTCTTCACTTGATGCCAATATTTTTTCCAGGTCATCCATATCAATATGCCCGTCGGGTAATAATTTCACATAACTCAATACAGCTTCACCACTGTGATATAAATGTTCAACCGTATGCAAAGTTGCATGATGTTCTATTTTAGAAGTAATGATATGTTTGCATCCGAGATCACGAACTGCTGCGGTAATAGCTGTATTACTGCTTTCAGTACCACCGCTGGTAAAAAATATTTCGGCAGGATGTGCATTCAGAATTTTTGCTACCGATTTTCTGGCATTCTCAATGGCTAAGCGGCTTTCTCTGCCATAACTGTAAATAGAAGAAGGGTTACCGAAATGAGAAGTAAGATATGGCATCATGGCGTTTAATACTTCTGCATCCAGAGGTGTTGTTGCAGCATTATCAAAATAAATTCTTTGCATAGCAACAAATGTAAAATTTTTAAAACAATTATCTATAAATTGGGATATGAGTGATGCAGAAAAATCGGATGATGGTGTTAAGCTGACTGGTGACAGCGATAAACAGTCAATGAAAGATAGTCAATCGTCCGCAGCAGAGTGGTACCTGCAAAAATTTATATTTTATTATTAGATGGTCAACTTAAGAAGGCCGGGTCCATCATCTCCTGTATTAAACAGGAATATCATTTAGAAAAAGAAAGTCATGAATAAAAAAACAATCAACACCATTCTGCGATTGCTGTTGTATATATTGATAGGCTTTGTTGCTGCTTATTTTTGGAAGAAGATGAAAAGCAATTAAGCGTTATGAATTAAGAAGGATGTGTTCAACTAAATTATCATAGCGCTTAATTCTTAACTCATTATTCAATTACATCAGCTCCGCAATATCCTGCATGATGCGTTTGGCAATATTATCTGCGGTGGTTTCAAAATTACTTTCTGCATAAATGCGAATGATGGGTTCTGTATTGCTGGTACGTAAATGCACCCAATCATTTTCAAAGTCTATTTTTAATCCGTCTTCTGTATTAATGGGATATCGTTTGTATTTTTCTTTAATGCCTTCAAATATTTTTTCAACATTGATACCCGGCTTTAATTCTATTTTATTTTTACTCATGAAATAATCAGGATAGGTATTGCGTAATTGTTTGGCTGATTTTTTTTCTCTTGCCAAATGCGATAAAAACAAAGCAATGCCCATTAATGCATCTCGCCCGTAATGTAACTCCGGTAGAATAACACCACCATTGCCTTCACCACCGATTACTGCATTTACTGCTTTCATTTTATGCACCACATTTACTTCGCCCACTGCACTGGGAAAATATGCACCGCCATGTTTTAACGTAACATCTTTCAATGCTCTGGTAGAAGACATATTACTTACGGTATTGCCCTTTCTTTGTTGTAACACATAATCAGCCACAGCCACCAATGTATATTCTTCACCAAACAAACTGCCATCTTCACAAACAAAACACAAGCGATCTACATCGGGATCTACTGCAATACCCAGATCGGCATTCTGTTTTTTTACTTCATTGCATAATTCGCCCAAATGTTGCGGAAGCGGTTCGGGGTTATGTGCAAACTTCCCGTTGATATCAGCATTCAAAACGGTAAAGTCTTTTACCCCCAATGCTTTTAATAATTCAGGAACAGCAATGGCGCCGCTGCTGTTAATGGCATCTACTACAATTTTAAACTTGCGTTTTTTAATCGCATCAAAATCAACCAATTTATTTGCATAAATAGTATCGATGTGTTTTTTTAAAGCAGTACTGTTGTGAATATGCGCCCCTAATAAATCTACCGATACAAATTCATATTCATCTTTATCTGCAATGGCTAAAACTTTTGCACCGTCATCGCCGCTAATAAATTCTCCCTTGCTGTTTAATAATTTCAAAGCATTCCATTCCTTGGGGTTATGGCTGGCAGTAACAATAATGCCACCGGCAGCTTGTTCAAATACAACCGTCATTTCAACCGTAGGAGTGGTGCTTAATCCAAGATCAATTACATCAAAACCCAATGCATTTAATGTACTCACTACAATATTTTGTACCATTTCGCCACTGATTCTGCCATCACGACCAACAACTATTTTTTTATTAGATGCATGTTGAGAAAGCCAGGTGCCGTAGGCAGCAGTAAAACGAACAACGTCTAATGGACTTAAGGTATTGCCGGGTTTACCGCCAATGGTTCCTCTTATTCCGGATATACTTTTAATTAATGCCATGCAGTAAATTTAGGATGCTGCAAACATAATGGAAATAATTAATTATCTGCCGGTGAATGGCATTGGAGAATCTATGCAGCAAACAAGAAAAATTACCAATTAATGATAAACTGAACTTCTACACTTTATCTTTACGTGGTGATAATATTCAACCTTTTTGCAACAAGTTTCTGGCAAAGAATCTGGCTATGGCTTGATCAGCAGGACACGTATCTTTTTTTAAAAATTAATAATGACTGGAATAACTCTTTTTTAGATTTCGTATTTCCCTGGTGGAGAGAAGCGAATACCTGGATCCCTTTATATCTTTTTCTGATTGTTTTTTTATGGATGAATATCGGAAAGAAAGCAGTGTGGTGGATGGCTTTTGCGGTAATAACATTTGCCATTACAGATCAACTCAGTGCACACCTGATAAAAAATATCGTATTGCGCTTAAGGCCTTGCCAGGATAATATTCTGGCCTATCATGTTCGATTATTATTGAACAATTGTTCCGGCGGATATAGTTTCCCTTCTACTCATGCCACCAATCATTTTGGTTTTGCAGTATTTATTTTTATTACGCTTAAAAATATCATCGGCAAATGGCGGTATGTATTTCTAATTTGGGCGGCAAGTATTGCATACGGACAAGTGTATGTGGGCGTTCATTATCCCCTGGATGTTTTTGCAGGTGCTGTTATCGGTACATTTATCGGGTATCTTACTTCATATATTTTTATTCATATATTTGGAGCAGTGCAATTATTTAACCCTGAACCCGAATCTGTATGATTTCCCAAAGAGCTGCTTTTCTTATATTGTTGGCATGCATACTGGTTTATATCACAGGCCTTTTTATTCCTTTGATGGAAATTGATGCTGCACAATATGCGTCCATTAGCCGTGAAATGTTGGATAACAAAAGTTATCTGCAGATATATGATCTGGGAAAAGATTATCTCGATAAACCGCCCATGCTGTTCTGGCTTTCAGCATTGAGTATGAAAATTTTTGGAGTACACAGCTGGTCATATCGCTTACCTTCTCTGCTTTTTGCTTTACTCGCTGTTTATTCAACTTATCGTTTGGCATTCATCTTTTATAAAAAAGAAATCGCACAACTAAGCGCATTGGTATTGGCTTCTTGTCAGGCGATGTTTTTAATTAATCATGATGTTAGAACAGATACCATGTTAATGGGGTGGGTGGCATTAAGCATTTGGCAATTGGCTGCCTGGTATGAATTTAAAAAATGGAAAAACTTTTTGATTGCTTTTATAGCTATTGCCGGCGGCATGATGACAAAAGGCCCGATTGCATTAATGGTTCCGGTATTTGCATTTATGCCCCATTTTATTTTGCGAAGAGAATGGAAACAGTTTTTCAGGTGGGAATATATCCTTGGCATAATCATCATCGGTGTTTTATTGATACCAATGAGCATCGGGTTGTATGAACAATATGATTTGCATCCCGGAAAAATAATTGATCGGGCAGTGATCAAATCAGGATTGCGTTTCTTTTACTGGACACAAAGTTTTGGAAGGATTACCGGTGAAAGCCAGTGGAAAGAAAACAGCTCTTTCTTTTTTCTTTTACAAAATATGTTGTGGAGTTTTTTACCATGGATCATGTATTTTTTAGTGGCTTTGTTTTTAAGTGTTCAAAAAGCAGTAAAACAAAAATTTCATTTAGTAAAGAACCAGGAATTTATTAGTGCAGGTGGTTTTATCATCACCTATTGTGCATTGGGCAGCAGTCAGGCACAATTACCGCATTATATTTTTGTGGCATTTCCATTGGCAGCGATTGTTACCGGAAATTTTTTATATCAGTTATATGAAACAAAAGATTTTGTAAAACTTAAAAAGCCATTCTTTGTTTTTCAGGTAGTGGTATATATTATTTTATGGTGCTGTATCATTATGTTATTGGCTGTTGTGTTTGAATCTGTTTCCATGTATACTGTCATTGCCTGTTTCCTTGTTTGCCTGGGTATGTTCCCTGTTTTATTTGCAGATAAGAACAGTTATTATAAACTGCCGGAAGCTTCTTTTTATACTATTATTGCGATTAATTTATTCCTGAATATTTCATTTTATCCGGCATTATTAAAATATCAGGCAGGCAATACCGCTGCTGATTTTGTGAATGCACATGCATTACCCAGGGAGCATATTTTTATTTACGGAATGAATGAAGGAAGAACCATGGATTTTTATACCCAACATATCTATCAGCATAAAACCGATAAAAGCCAATTCAACAACCATGATATCATTATGATGCCCTCAGATAGTGTTGCATCCGTTAAAAAAGATTGGCCACAAATGAAAACATTATTTACCGGCCCGGATTTTCATGTAACAGGATTAACGCTTCAATTCCTAAATCCTTTGGAACGTGATTCAGTAGTAAAGAAATATGTGATTGCTGAATTAGTGAATAAATAGGATCTGTCAGAAATCAAAACTGACGCTGGTTTTAGGATAATCGAGTTTATAACTTTTTTCTATCCCTTTTTCTTTAATGTGAAAGATGTTGATTTGATTGGTTTCAAAATCGTATAAAATACTGCAATCAATATCTATCTTTTTAAATGAAGTAATATTGGACATATCAAAATAAGCCCAAATACTTTCTTGCTGTTGTTCATACCCAACATAATGTAAGGGATAAACTTTTCCATCGATTTTGATTTGTAATTTCTTAGTAATATAGCTGTTGATGAGTTGATTGTTCAATGATTGATCATTCGGGTGAATCAGGTCTACTTTATTATTTATTTTTTTTAAAGTGCCTTCCAGATCTTCCGTAAAAATGCGGACACTGATGTCTACATTTTTTTCAGTAGCATTGTGTTGTATTTCAATAACCGATACATAAAAAGGATGCAAGAGGGCTATTATTCCTGTTATCATCCATTGGTATAAACTATTTGCCATTCAACATTCATTTTTGTGTTTGGCAAATGTCATTATTAATTTTCAACTTTAGCACATGAGCGAGTTTCAGTTATATTTTATTTTAGGGTATCATCATATTGCCGATTTAAAAGGCATTGATCATATTTTATTTATTGCTGCATTGGCGATGCGTTATCAAATTGCCGATTGGAAAAAAATATTGGTATTGGTTACGGCATTCACAATTGGTCATTCTATCACATTGGCTTTAAGTGCATTGAATTTGGTGCATTATTCCTCTAAGTGGATTGAATTTTTAATTCCTGTTACCATTGTCATTACAGCTGTAAGCAATGTATTTGTAAAGAAGTTTACTTTCAAAGCTAAATTTCCGGTCATTTACTTTTTCGCATTGTTTTTTGGATTGATACATGGATTGGGTTTCAGCAATTACCTGAAAAGCTTACTGGGAAAGGATCAGAGCATCATCACCCAATTATTTGCTTTTAATATTGGCTTAGAAGCAGGGCAAATTTTAATTGTAACTGCTCTTTTGCTGATTTCATTTATCTTAGTGGGCATCATTAAAATTAACAGAAGGGAATATTTATTATTTGGGTCAGCCGCTGTTTTTGCATTGGCAGTGCAAATGGCAGCAGAGCGGATACCCTGGTAACTGAGGCTGAAGAGACAATCAATCAAAAAAAATAAACAAACAATAAACAACTAAACAATAAAACCAAACACTGATGAGAAAATTACTTGTTTTGTTTTTGTCTGCATCAACCCTCTTCTTGCATGCACAAAACATAATGAACAATCCGGGCTCAAATCATGGTAACAAGTTTGAGCAGTTAGGAACCATTCTTCCTACACCCAATGAATACAGGACTGCCAGCGGTGCACCCGGACCAAAGTATTGGCAGCAAAGAGCAGATTATGACATTAAATGTTCTTTGAATGAAAAAGATTTAAAATTAACCGGAAGTGAAACCATCACTTATTATAACAATTCTCCTGATGTACTTTCTTATTTATGGTTGCAGTTAGATGAGAACGAACACAGCAGTATCAATAATTCAAACTATCAAACATCTTCTACTTTATCTGCACAAGGGGTAAATACTACTCAGATCGACAGATTGCTGGAAGCAAAAACAGATAATGGTTTTGGTGATAAAATTGCAAAGATTACGGATGCATTGGGTAAAGGGCTAAAATATACCATTAACAAAACCATGATGCGTGTTGAATTACCAACGAAATTAAAACCGGGAGAAAAATTTGTTTTCAATATTGACTGGAGTTATAAAATTTCTAATCGTTTGGTACAAGGCGGTCGTGGTGGTTATGAATATTTTCCTGAAGATGGAAATTATTTATTTACCATGACGCAATGGTATCCGCGTTTATGTGTATACAGCGATTTTCAGGGATGGCAGAATCATCAATTCACCGGAACAGGTGAGTTTGCATTAACCTTCGGCAATTTTAAAGTTGCCATGACTGTACCTGCAGATCATGTTGTATTAGCAACAGGTGAAGGCCAGAATTATGCACAGGTATTAACTGCTGCACAACAAAAACGTTGGGCACAGGCACAAACTTCTAAAGAACCGGTTGAAGTGGTTACTTTAGCTGAAGCTACAGCTGCAGAAAAAAATAAAAGTACTGCAACAAAAACATGGATATTTAAAGCAGACATGGTAAGAGATTTTGCATGGACATCATCCCGTAAATTTATTTGGGATGCCATGGCTGCAAACGTAGAAGGTAAAAAAGTAATGTGCATGAGTGGTTATGGCAAAGAAGCGTATGGTTTGTATCGCAAGTATTCAACCAAATTAGTGGCACATACCGTTAAAACCTATTCTCATTTTACTTTCCCTTATCCGTATCCCGTTGCACAAAGTATTGAAGCAAGTAACGGAATGGAATATCCGATGATCTGTTTTAATAACGGCAGAACCAATAAAGACGGTACTTACAGCGAAGCCACTAAAAATGGAATGGTAGGTGTAATCATTCATGAAGTAGGGCATAATTTCTTCCCGATGATTGTGAACAGCGATGAAAGGCAATGGACATGGATGGATGAAGGCTTGAATACTTTCGTAGAATATTTATCAGAAGAATTATACGATAATAAATTCCCTTCCCGTCGCGGACCAGCCTGGACAATCGCTGATTATATGAAATTACCGAAAGACCAATTGGAGCCAATTATGACGAATAGTGAGAATATCATTCAGTTTGGCCCGAATGCTTATTCAAAACCATCAACCGGTTTAAATATTTTACGCGAAACAATTATGGGTCGTGAACTTTTTGATTATGCATTTAAAGAATATGCACGTCGTTGGGCATTCAAACATCCAACACCTGCTGATTTATTCAGAACAATGGAAGATGCCAGTGGAGAAGACCTGGATTGGTTCTGGAGAGGTTGGTTCTTTAGTATTGATCCATGCGATATTGCAATTGATACAGTAAAGCATGCAATTGTAGATGTGAATGCTGTAGCCCAGGCAGGTGGCGGATTTGGTGGTGGCCGTGGTGGCAATGGCGGAGGTAATTTTGGTGCTCGCGGGCCAAGAGGTTTGGATAAGCCATTGGTGAATGCTTTTGAAGATATTTCCAAAATCAGAAACAGAGAAGATAAATCCATTACTTTCCTGAATGATGCAGATACCAGCTTACGTGATTTTTATTGGAAGTATGACAGAGGCATCATTCCGTATGATACCTCTATAAAAATTACAGCCCCTGCCGGTGGTTTTGGCGGAACACCTGAACCATTGACTGCTGAAGAAAAAGCGAAGTATGCCAATTTGAATTTGTATGAAGTTACTTTCAGCAATAAAGGCGGATTGATTATGCCGATCATCGTTCAATTTAATTTTGAAGACGGTACTTCGCAAACAGAAAAAATTCCTGCGCAGATCTGGCGTAAGAATGAAAATAAAGTGACCAAGGTTTTTGTGACCAATAAAAAAGCTGTGAGCATTAAATTAGATCCGATGAGAGAAACTGCAGATATTGATGAAAGCAATAACAGTTGGCCAAAACTGGGCGAGCCAAGTAAAGTAGCCATCTTTAAAGCTCGTCAGGCTGCAAGAGGCGCCGGTAATGGTGGTCAAAACCCGATGCAGGCATTGGGGAATAAATAGGTTATTTATTAGTACTAATAAATAAGTCACGTTACATATTCTTTGTAACGTGGCTTTTTTGTTTTAAATGGTGAGTAAACAGCACACAAATAATAGTCTACAGCTGGAGGGTAAATTTTTTATGCGAAGAATTAAAACCTGAAGCCTTATAAAATGCATGTGTTTGTGTTCTTTTATTTTGGGCGGTTACTTCTAAAAAGAAAATATTTGCTTTTCCCAATTCAATTTTTAAGTGTTCGATCAGTTGTTTGCCAATTCCCTGTCCTCTATAAGCGGGCTCAACAAAAAGTTCCTGGATCTCAGCCACTTTGTTGCAATGATGTAAAAGCCATTGTGTATGGCAACTGATAAAGCCAATAATCTCTTCGCGCTGATTGATCGCTGCATAATAATAATAATCAGGATTATTATGGTTGCGTTTGTAAATATTTTCAAATGATTCGAAATTGAATTCATTTTCTTCTAGCGTACAAATCATTTGATAAATAGCTTTTACATTTTTTTTTTCTGCAGTGCATATTTTAATGAATGATAACATTGTCCAACTTTTTTTAAAACATGTTAAAAAAACATTTCAACAAGATTAACAAAATAAAAAAAATAGTTAAGGCAAAATGATATTCATGTGATATTGCTGTGAACAAGCCGGTTATTAATAACTCCTTAACATTCAGCTTCTAATGTTGTGCAAAATTTTACAACATGCAAGCAAACTCCAAAAAACTGTTTATGGGGATCATGATGTTACTACTTTGTGTAACATATGGGTTCTCACAAGTAAAAACCATATCCGGAAGGGTATACAACAAAGAAGGTCTGGGCATCTTCGGTGCTACGATCAAAGCAAAAGAATCTCAGAAAACAGCTGTTTCTGATAGCTTAGGAAATTTTAAAATCTCTGTTACAGAAAAAGACAAAACATTACAGGTATCTTCTTTAGGCTATTTAAATCAAAATATTTTATTGACAAATAAATTGGTGCTGGATATTTATTTAGCCGATGATGCGAAAGTATTAACAGATGTTGTTGTTACTGCTTTGGGTATTAAAAAAGAGTTAAGAAAAATCGGATATGCAACAACAGAAATTAAAGGAGCTGCTCTTGTTAAAGCAAGAGACGCGAATGTACTTCAGTCATTAACAGGTAAAGTTGCCGGTTTAACTGTAGGTGCTTCTGCAGAAATGCTGGCGAAACCACAGATCGTTTTAAGAGGTAGTACGGATATCCTTTTTGTAGTGGACGGTACACCTATCAACTCCGATACATGGAACGTTGCTGCTGATGATATTGAGACCTATAACGTATTAAAAGGACCAAACGCTGCTGCATTGTATGGTTCAAGAGGTATCAATGGTGCGATTGTTATTACAACAAAACGCGGAAGTAAAAGTACAAAAGGCTGGCAGCTGGATGTTAATACCAGCAATATGGTGGAAAGCGGTTTCTTAGCTGTACCTCCGGTACAAACTGAGTATGGCCGTGGTACTAAATTTGTTTATGCTTATGGCAACAGATTGTATGATAATTCACAACGTTTACAAGAGTATGGTCCTCGTTTTGAAGGTCAATTGATTACTCAGTACGACAGTCCGTATGATCCTACAACAGGTATCAGAACTCCCACACCTTGGGTAGCACGTGGAGCTAATAATTTAAAGAACTTTCTTGAGCCGGGATTATTATCAACCAATAATATAGCGCTTTCAACAAGTGGTAAGAATTATGATATCCGCATGTCTTATTCTCATACCTATCAAAAAGGGATGGATCCTAATACTAAGTTGAATATTGATAATTTCAATATCAATACGGGTTATGATTTTACTTCTCAATTACGTCTGGAAGGAAATATGAACTTAAACCTTCAATATACTCCAAATATTCCTGATGCTTCTTATGGTCCTAACAGTTATGTATACATGTTTAATGTTTATGGATCTGCTGATTATGATGTAAGATCCATGAAGAATATTTATCAGGGTCCAATGGGTGTTCCCAACTTAGTGCAGTATGCACAGGAATATGGCCGTGAAAACAATCCCTGGTTTATTGCAGACAAATGGTTGCGCAGCCATGATAAAACAGATATCAATGCTTATTTGAAATTGACTTATAAAGTAGCCCCTTACTTAAATTTAAGTTTAAGATCTAATGTTACAACCTGGAATCAGTTAAGAACAGAACAAGTCCCTTCATCAACAAACTTAAATACTTACTTACCCTGGTATTATTTTGGCTGGTACGGAGATTACAGAGAAGACCGCAGAAATCTGATCGAAAATAATACAGACTTCTTGGCAACTTTCAATAAAAAGATCAGTAACTGGAGTGTAATTGCAAACCTGGGTGCCAGTGAGCGCTCTTTCAAATACAATTCATTTTACGGTACTACCAAAGATTTAGCAATACCTAATGTATATTCTTTATCAAATTCCATTAACCCTGCTTTGGAATATACTTGGGGCAGTAAAATGCAAACTTATAGTGGTTATTATAATGTGGAGTTAGGTTATAAAAACTATTTTGTACTTTCTACAACAGGCCGTGTTGATAATTTATCAACTTTACCCTCAGGGTCAAATACATTCTTTTACCCTTCTGTAACTGCCAGTTCAGTTTTGACTGATTATTTGAAATTGCCTGAAGCGATTTCTTTCTTTAAATTAAGAGCTTCTTATGCTGATGTAAAAGGTGCATTGACCTCTTCAACAGTTGCTTCTGCTTATACACAGGCAACGGGTATCAGTACCGGTTCTTTATTGGGTTACGGAACAGATTTGATAACCTCTTATGACGGGCCTACTTACGCCAACCAAAATCAATACGCAATCTCTACATATTATAATGGTACCGCATCAGTAAATTATTCAACAACTATCGCAAATCCTTCCATTAAACCTTATGATGTACAGTCTTACGAAGTAGGAACGGATATCAGATTTTTAAAGAATAGATTGGGATTTGATGTAACGTATTTCCATACTGTTAACGGGCCATTGATTTATCAATTAGGTGTTGCTCCTTCTACAGGTTTCACTGCTCAGAATGTAAATGGTATCACTACCAATAAAAACGGTATTGAGATCGCCATGAATGCTTCTCCAGTTAAAAATCCGAATGGATTTTCATGGGATGTAAACCTGAACTATTCAACTTTTATTGAAAAGTTAGCTTCTATTTACGGTAACCAGACTTATGTTACTTTAAACAATCATAATTATGTAGTGGGTGAAAGAATGGATAATATTTACAGTACCAAATTTGTAAGAGATGGTGCAGGTAATATTGTATTTGCAGGTGGTGCTCCTTTGAGCGCTCCTTCTGTCTCTGACCATAGCAACAATGGCTTGATAGGACATTTAAATCCTGATTTTACTTTTGGTATCAGCAACAGAATTTCTTATAAGAATTTCAGTTTAAGTTTCCAATTTGACGGACGTATAGGCGGAAAGATCTATGACAGGGTTTGGTATCAGGGAAATAATGGTGGTACTTCTTTAGAAAGCGATCAGGGAGCATATGGTGTTGCTCGTTTGGCTGACTGGAATGCAGCTAAAGCAAATGGCGGAACTTTACCAGCTACTTATGCAGGTGCATATGTGGGCAAGGGAGTAGTAATAACAAGCGGAACACCTACTTATGTGAATGGTCAAATTTCTAATGCATCCAGTTTAACTTTTGCACCCAATACAACCCCTGTAACATTACAGAGTTATTTATCCAGCGGATTGGGTAGCAATTTTGACGAGTATTATTATACCGACAGATCTTTTGTAAAATTGAGAGAAGTTGCTTTAACGTATAATTTACCTGCTAAATATTTAACCGGTAAAAAATTCGTGAAAGCCGTAACCTTCTCATTGGTAGGAAGAAACCTTTTATACTTTGCTAAAAGAAAAGATTTTGATATTGAGCAATATGCATCAGGCTTTAATTTATCAAACACAAGTTTCGGTGGTACTTCATCTACAGACTTGCAAAGCCCTACAGCACGCAGATTTGGATTTAATATCAACTTAAGTTTATAATGAAACAAACATTAAATATAATTTGTATGAAATTACTATCAATAAAATCAATATTAGCAGTCATCATCATGGTTGCAATATTTGGCAGCAGTTGTCAGAAAGGAGATCTGTTATCGAATCCTAATTCAGCCAGCTCAAACAGTACCGTTCCTGTTTCTTTATATCTTAACCATCTTACCTATGTAATTTATGCAGGTGGCGGGGTAGTAGATGGCCAACCCGGTAATGTAAACGAAATTCCTTGGGATCAGGAATTTATCTGGAGTCAATACCACGTATCTAATTACGCTTACTATCGTGGCAATAATTATTATAATTGGTCTGTTACTGCTACTAATTATGATATGTTGAAATATACCATATTAATGGAACAACAGGCAGTTACTCAGTATGGAACAACAGGAAATTCTTATACTGCATTGGCGAAATTCTTTCGTGCCTATAGTTCTATCTGGTATTCTCAAAGAGTGGGTGATATCCCTATGTCACAAGCAGGTAATCCTGCTAATCTTACTCCAAAGTACGATTTACAGCATGATGTATATAAAGCAAGTCTGGCCTTATTAGATACAGCCAACACTTTATTGGCAAACCTGGGAGCCGCCAGCGCTAATACTGTTGTGGCAGGTGATATATTCGGATTGACCAATTTACAATGGAGAAAAGTGATTAATGCATATAAATTACGTGTATTAATTAGTTTAAGTAAAAGAGCTGTTGATAATCCGGATTTGAATATTCCATCTCAATTTGCAAATATTTTCAACAATCCAACACAATATCCTTTATTGGCAAGCAATAGTGATAATCTAAAATTTACCTTCAATACCGCTTATAATCCTTACACAATTTGGTCAAGAGGTAATGGCCCTTACAATAACTATTCAAATATTTGCCAGACATTTTTAAATATAACCACTTCTACAAAAGATCCGAGAACTTTTATTGCTGCAACACCAGCACCTGCTCAAATTACAGCTGGTAAACAGGTTAGTGATTTTACGGCTTATGTAGGTGCTGATATTAATCAAAGCTTGAATACTCTATTTACCAATGGATCTACTTTAGCTACAAGTACCTATTCTTATGCTAACTATAAAAGGTATTATGCAGGTTCTCCAGCCAATGCAACAGCGAGTGCAGAGCCTTATATTATAATCGGTTATCCAGAAATGTGTTTCAATATAGCTGAAGCTATGAATAGAGGTTGGATTACTGGAAGCACATCTACCTGGTATAATAATGGGATTATGGCTTCTATGGCTGTTTATGGCTTAACACAAGGTCAAACATATACAGTAGGTGATGGTGCAGGTAATACTTTAGGTAATGTAACTATTGATATCAATACTTTTTTGAATAATGTTTCTTATTTGGGCGATAATGCTAACGGATTAAATCAGATTCTTACTCAGAAATATGTAGCGTTTTTCCAGAATTCAGGATGGGAAGCATTTTATAACTGGCGCAGAACCGGTGTTCCAACATTTAGTCAGGGTGGTGTTGGAATTGGAACTACTAGTGGAAATATCCCACTACGTTGGCAATATCCTTCAACAGAAGCAGCTTATAACAGCGCTAATTATACATCTGCTATACAAAGCCAGTATGGCGGTACAGATGATCTGAATGGCAAAATGTGGTTGATTAAATAGTATCTGTATTTTAACATTAGAACTTTTTAATAATAAAGGGACTTGAAAAAGTCCCTCTTATTACTATACTCATGACAAAAAAAATTCTTATACAAATTTCGCTACTTCTAGTAGTTTTTATAACTAATAACATTGCACAGAAAGCTGATGTAATAATTATCAATGTAAATATTATAACCGGAACTGTTAAAGGAGAGAGGGCTGAGGCGTTGGCTATAAAAGATGACAAATTTGTGTTTGTAGGCACCAATAAAGAATGCCTTTCATTCAAAATGAATACAACAAAAATAATTGATGGTAAAGGAGCAACGATCATTCCCGGTTTAAATGATACACATTTACATCCCAGTCCTGAAACAGATTTTTCGCAATTAGATCATACGATACGATTGGATACCGTAACCAGTATGAATAGTTTGATTAACCTTTTTTCAAAAAAAGCGGCCATAACCCCAAAAGGTATGCTAATCAGGGGAAGGGGATACAATGAAAGTAAATTAGGCGGTGAGCCGATCAGAGATTATTTAGATAAAGCAACACTTGATCATCCCATTTTAATAACCCATGCATCCGGGCATAAAGCTGCGGCCAATTCCTATTTATTAAACATCAATCACATTTCTAAAGAAACGATAGATCCTGCAGGTGGCGCTTTTGACAGAGATGCCAATGGGATACCCAATGGGATCTGTAAAGAAGCTGCATCGCATAATCTTACCAATAATGCAAAAATCATTCCTTTTCCAATACTAAGTTTTGAACAGGAATTAAACAACTATAAAAATTATTTCAGCAAGTTACTTTCATTTGGTATCACCAGTATCGGTGATGCAGGCACTGATACAAACAGATTAAAAATTTATAAAGCATTGGTCAAAGAAAATTTTCCGATGCGATTTAATATCATGATCGTAGACAGATTATTGCCGGAAATGGAAGGTGGGGATGCACACCATGAAACGGATGAATGGAAAGCATTGGATTATTTTAACAATGGAACTATTCCACAAATAGAGACCCCCTCTTTAAGGGTAAAATCCATTAAAGTATTTCATGGTAACTCATTAAGTGGAAAAACCTGTTGGTTATATGAGCCATATGATATGATTAATCCTTTAACAGGTAAAAAAGATTATTACGGCATTTCGTACAAAAGAACACAGGCACAATTGGACTCTTTATTTCTTGCTATACATAAAAAGGGATTACAGATATGTGTGCATAGCAATGGTGATAGAGAAATAGATATGGTACTCAATGCATTTGAAAAAGTGTACGCATCAGGGAATCCATTCAATATTCATCATCGAATTGAACATTGCAGTGTTGTTAATGATAGCATTATTGCACGAATAAAAAAATTAGGAGTTATACCTGTTCTGCACAGTTACATTAATGAATTAGGAGATTTATTAGAACCTTATGGTGAAGAAAGACTTAACAGAATGTTTGCTACAAAAAGCTTTTTAGAAGCAGGCATTTTACCGGCGATGCATTCAGATGCACCTGTTTCTAATTTTGATGCAAGATTACGTTGGGAAAGCGCAGTAATCAGAAGAACAGACAGTGGCAAACTATTAGGGCCTAAACAATGTGTAGATGCAGAAGATGTATTGCTGATGTTTACAAAGGGGGGCGCAGCTGCAACAGGTGAAATGAATATCAAAGGAACTGTTGCTAAAGGAATGCTGGCTGATTTCGTGGTTATCAAAGAAGATCCTACTAAAATAGCTCCGGAACAAATTCATTCCATTCAAATTCAGCAAACCTGGGTATCAGGAAAGCTCGCTTATACAACCAAATAACAGACAATCATTTAAAATCGATCAAGCATGAAAGCATTTCTTTTTTCTTTTTCTGTATTTTTTATTTTGCTAACTACTCAAGCACAAATTACAGATAGCAGTAAACGGCAAGTAAAATTGCAGGGAGCTGTTAATTTCCGAGATATTGGCGGATATAAAACAAAAGATGGCAGGCAGGTTAAATGGGGAAAAATATATCGTAGCGCTGAGATTAATAATTTAACCAATACTGATTTGACCAAGTTGGAAACTTTATCCATCCACTATGTCTTGGATTTTCGAGGTCCTGCAGAGTTTAATGTTGCTCCGGATAAAATACCCAATGGTGCGATACGTATATCCCTACCTGCAGGCAGTGAAGAAGTAGGTGACAGAACAAAGATGATGCAGCAAATGAGTAAAGCTGCATCCGGTGATAGTATCATGTTACCCTTTTATACCAATATTGAATCTTTCAGTAAAAGATATGGCCCGGTATTTACAACTTTGCTCAATAACAGTAAAGACAGTGCAGTTGTAATACATTGTACAGCAGGAAAAGATAGAACAGGCATTGGTTCAGCCCTTATTTTATATGCATTAGGCGTTGATGAAAAAAGCATTATGGCTGACTATTTGGCTTCGAATTATTACCGACAATCAGATGTTGATAGAATGAAAAAGATATTAATAGATATGTACCACATGAAAGAGGAAGTAGTAATGGATGTAATGGGTGTGAAAGAAAAATACCTTTCAGCCACTTTCGATGCCATAAAAAGCAAATATGGATCAATCGATAATTTTCTGGAAAATGAAATAGGTTTAACCAAAGCAAAAAGGGAACAATTACAGCAAAATTTTTTAGAGTAAGAATTGAGTAGATTATTAGAATATAAAAACGATGTCTCTGGTTTTTTTTCTTTCGAAGGGGCTTTTTAAGGCCTCTTCTTTTTTTTGATTAGCCAAAATAAAAAGAATTACCTTTCTTTTATCGAGTCATAAGATATTATCTGCAATAATTTGATTATTTGGTAATCTCCTGACAACGATAAATTCATTTTAAATATTGATTTTTAAAAACAAACAGTATTCATTTTATCATTATTACTGTATTTAATTATCAGACAATGAAACAAGTAGTGATTGCTGAAAACGTTAAGGAAATTTTTGCATTGTATGAACAGCATGGAAATGATGATTATATAGGTGAAAAAGTTTCTCAGATAGAACATATGACGCAGGCCGCCCAGCTGGCAGAAGAAGAAGGTTATGAGGATGATGTAATATTAGCTGCTTTCTTTCATGATATTGGTCATTTATGTGAATATAAAATGCCTGTTAATAGAATGGATGATTGCGGGGTAGTAGATCATGAAAAAATCGGTGCCGATTATTTAAGAGATAAGGGATTCTCGGAAAAAATTGCTTCACTTGTACAAGGTCATGTTTTAGCAAAAAGATATTTAACATATAAGGAGCACGGTTATTATGATAAGCTTTCAGAAGCCAGTAAAAAAACATTGCAATTTCAAGGAGGGAAAATGACAGATGCCGAAGCCCTTGCTTTTGAAGAAGATCCCTTACATGAATTATATGTTAGTATGCGAAGGTGGGATGACAGAGCTAAAATGCAGCATCTTCCTGTACCATCTTTAGATAAGTATAAAAATTTAGCCATTATTCATTTATTAAGAAATACAAGGTTATGAGTTACCAATTAGTTGTTTTTGATATTGCAGGAACCACTGTTGTTGACAAGGGAAATATTAATTATGCTTTCAGGAAAGCCTTTGCAGATAAAGGCTATGTTGTTGAAAAAAATGATGTAAACAGTGTGATGGGTTATGAGAAAATGCAGGCCATTTCTATTCTCAATAATCAATATCAATTTGGTTTGGACAATAAGGAGATTAATGACATTCATGAAAATTTTATTGCTGAAATGGTTCACTACTATCAAAATGATGATTCATTAGAACCCCAACCTTATGCATTAGAAATGTTTGAATGGCTTAAAAGCAAAAATATTAAAGTAGCATTGAATACCGGCTTTGGCAGAAGAATTACGGATGCTGTTTTAAATAATTTGCAATGGAACGGGCA
>Ga0164296_1002545_pt1 | contig 18005 bp, 14 predicted proteins | sample GEODES057metaG_FD_113533 | JGI IMG/M metagenome (GOLD analysis project Ga0164296, IMG submission 113533) | Dystrophic lake water microbial communities from Trout Bog Lake, Wisconsin, USA - GEODES057 metaG | ecosystem: Environmental > Aquatic > Freshwater > Lake | place: USA: Trout Bog Lake...
TCAATCAACCTTAATGGATTCAACAACATGGGAAAAGTATTTCCCTTATAACGGATAAAGGAGGCTTGTAATTGTTGATTATTCATATTAAAAACCAATCGAAACATCCAAAACTCACGTTATATATTTGTGTAGGGATGTGATTCTTCTATTTTAAGTTTAATACATCACGAACCCCGAGAGCCGTCATATCGACCTTAGGAGATATCTAACCGAATAATTAATGAAACCCAAGCAGCACAATTAGATTTCTCCTTTGTCGAAAAGACGTTGCAATGGTTCGGGATGGCTGCAATGAAAGGGATGCTGTGTATATTTGTGAAGGGATTTGAATAAATAACAGGGTTGTTAGTTATTGATAGGAAGCACTAACAACGGCAACAGGAAAATCAAGTAAAAAGCATGATAAATTTTAAATTGAGCTTATCTGAAAAAATGGCAATTCTTGCATCATTACTTTTTTTATTAGCCTTAATTGTTGGAAAAGCCACTTCGCTTTTTAGATTTACCCCATATCGATACGTTTATCATTATGGATTTTTTGTGTGTTTGTTTTTACATTTCTCTGCTTTGATAATATCTGTTGTTAACTCAATTTTAATAATCAGGGAATTGATATTTAAGCTAAAAAAAGTTTTTTGGTTGATATTAAGTTTGATACCAACCCTTTTTTGGATAGTAACCTATTTTCAAATTATTCTAAGTTTTCGTATTCATTAATTAGCTTTAAAGAAACTTCCCGAAAGTTTTGAACTTTCGGGAAGTTGGCAAAACGCTTTCCGTCCTTAGTTTGATTATTCATACAATACGTTTGTGGGATTTAAGAGGAAAGGCAAAATTCTAATGAAATTCTAAGACCATTCAAACCAATCCTTAAAGCTGGCTTCCCTACATTTGCACTGCAACAAAAGAGGTTGCACATTTATTACTCAAAAACACAGCATGGACAGTATTCCGTCAGATAGTAAACACATTATTTAGCCCCCCTACTTCTGCATGGATGCCTTTGGTACACCGCCGCAGCAGCGGGACAACATCAAAGGTTATGTTCAAATTCATTTATACATTCTGGTTTGTAATTAATGGCATCCAACTGTCAAAGGCTAGTCTTTTGGCTAATAAATCATTTCTTTCATTACAATCATTTTAATCATTATTAAAGATAATTAGTCATGGCTCAATCAATCAAAGAAATCATCAAGAGCAAACTGCCTTTTACACCCACTAGCGGTGGATTGGATGATGTTGCTGCAAGAAAATTGAGGGAAGCAGGACGTAGCGATACGAGTACCTTCTTCGAAATGTTTGAAAGTGCACCAGAAGGCCTGACAGAAGACCAAGTAGAAGAAAAATTGGTGGCCGGAGGACTCAATGAAGTGCATCATGAGAAAGCACCTTCATGGTTAAAGCAACTTTTTGAGGCCTTCGTGAACCCTTTTATTGGCGTACTGCTCATTATTGCCGCCGTTTCGTTTGTATTGGATGTATTGATGGCACCGAAGGGCGAAGAAGATTACAAAACTGTAATCACCGTGGGTATTATGGTGATGATAAGCTCTTTACTACGCTTCTTTCAGGAGTTTAGAAGCAATCAGGCTGCCGAAAAGTTGAAGAGTATGGTAAAAACTACGGCTACTGTTCAACGTAAGGATGTTGGTAAACTTGAAATAGACATCAAGGAACTAGTACCCGGAGATATTATCATCATCTCTGCGGGGGATATGATTCCTGCCGACTGTAGGGTAATTCAATCTAAGGATTTATTTGTCAGTCAGGCAATGCTTACAGGGGAATCGTTGCCAGTAGAGAAAAGAAACTTGCCAATAAGGGATGCAGATGAGAAGTCGCCATTGGAATTGGATAATATCTGCTTCATGGGAACCAATGTTGTGAGCGGATCGGCAACTGCAATGATTGTTACAACTGGAAATCAGACTTATTTCGGTTCATTGAGCAAGGCAATCGTTGGTAAAAGGGCTGAAACTAGTTTTGATAAGGGCGTTAATAAAGTAAGTTATCTCCTTATTAAGTTTATGTTGGTGATGGTGCCGCTGATTTTCCTTATCAATGGCTTTGTAAAGCACGATTGGATGAATGCCTTGCTCTTTGCCATTGCCGTTGCAGTGGGTTTGACGCCAGAAATGCTACCAATGATTGTAACTGCCAACCTTGCGAAAGGTGCTTTGAACATGAGTAAGCGAAAAGTGATTGTAAAGAGGTTAAATGCAATCCAAAACATTGGTGCCATGGACATTTTGTGTACCGATAAAACAGGTACACTCACAATGGACAAGATTGTGTTGGAAAGGCACCTGAATATTGATGGCGATGATGACGATGAGGTACTAAAATGGGCTTACCTGAACAGTTATCACCAAACAGGATTGAAGAATATCCTTGATTTGGCAATTCTTGAGCACGTTGAATTGAATGATTATCTAAAAGTAGAGGAACACTTCTTGAAAGTGGATGAGATACCGTTCGATTTTCAACGTCGTCGCATGAGTGTTATCCTAAAACAACGCAATGGAAAGCATTTGTTGATTTGTAAAGGCGCTGTTGAAGAAATGTTGAGTCTATGTACCCACGCTTTCGACCCAGGTGAGGACAGGCAACTGCATATTGAGAATGATGTGATTATTCCTATCGATGAAAAAGTAAGACAAACGGTATTAGATACCTCAAAAAGGTTGAATAAAGAAGGTTTAAGGGTATTGTTGGTGGCAATTAAAGAATTTGATGACAGGGCATTGAACTATGCAGTGGAAGATGAAAAGGATATGGTGCTTACTGGTTTCATTGGTTTCCTTGATCCTGCAAAGCCCTCTGCAAAAGCCTCTATCGAAGCATTGCACAAGCTAGGTGTGACCATGAAAGTGCTGACTGGCGACAATGAAATCATAACTAAGAAGATTTGTCGCGAAGTAGGTATCCCTGTCAACAAAATATTGATGGGTGGCGACATAGAAAACATGACTGATGAGGAGTTGAAGGCACAAATAGGCGATGTTTCTATTCTTGCAAAACTTAGTCCGATTCAAAAATCACGCATTGTGAAACTATTGCAGGAAATGGGGCATACTGTTGGCTTTATGGGTGATGGAATCAACGATGCTGCGGCTTTGAGGGATGCTGATGTGGGCATAAGTGTAGACACAGCCGTGGATATAGCCAAAGAAAGTGCAGATATTATCTTGTTGGAAAAAGATTTGATGGTATTACGCAAGGGAGTAATCTATGGTCGGAGGACTTTTGGCAATATCATCAAATATATCAAGATGACGGCCAGTAGCAACTTCGGAAACATGTTTAGTATGTTGGGTGCAAGTGCATTTTTGCCTTTCTTGCCGATGCTTCCCGTGCAGATATTGGTACAAAATCTATTATACGACATCTCTCAAACCTCAATTCCTTGGGATAGGATGGATGAAGACTTCTTGGAAACTCCAAAGAAGTGGGATGCAGGCGGAATTACAAGATTCATGATTTACATTGGCCCAATCAGTTCCATTTTCGATTATGTAACCTTCGCAGTGATGTTCTATTTCTTCAAAGCGAACAGCGATGCACATCAAAACTTGTTTCAAAGTGGATGGTTTATCGAGGGATTGCTATCACAAACACTTATCGTTCACATGATACGTACCAGAAAGATTCCATTCATACAAAGTTGGGCAACAACGCCTGTGGTGGCACTCACATCGGCAATTATGTTGCTTGGTATCATCATTCCGTTCACGCCTTTTGGTGCCGCATTGAAGCTAGTGCCGTTGCCAATGAGCTATTTCCCTTGGTTAATCGGAATTTTGGTTGCTTATTGTTTCTTAACGCAATTAATCAAAAACTGGTTTATCAGAAAATTCCAGGAATGGCTTTAGTTCATAACTAATTTGCCACAGGGACACAGAGATTTGGAACTTAATTAACCACATCTCTGACTCCCTGTGGCATGATGTAAGGCTTATATTAAAATATATTTTTTAGATTAGTCTAATTTTATACTTTTGTAATTCTAAATTTTAAATTAATCTATCTAAAATATTTCAAATGAAGAAGTGCTTATCTCTAATCATACTGTTTTCTTTACTGATAAATGCTATAAACGCACAAATCAGTAGTGATTCCAGTTTTTCCAATCACTTTCAGGTTACTGTTATCTCGCAAAGTCATTCAGGCTTCAATGTTCCTTATGCAGGAAGAAACAGTTTGGCTGATTCTACCGAAGTGAGTGCTTCAAGTGTTACTTCTACCTTGTTTTTTGGAAAGAATTTGTGGAAAGGAGCAGCATTTTATTTCGATCCTGAAATATCTGGCGGCGCAGGATTGAGTTATTCAGTGGGAGTGGCGGGCGCATTGAATGGAGAAACCTATCGGATAGGTAATCCTGAGCCAAAGGCATCCATTGCGAGGGCTTATTATCAACAAAACATTCCTTTGGGGAATACTAAATACGAAGATTGCCAAGATGATGTAAACCAGGTGAAATGTTCTGTGCCTTGCAACCGCATTACTGTCTCTGCGGGCAAGTTTGCCATCAGTGATTTCTTCGATAAAAACAATTACAGCCACGATCCACGTAATCAGTTCTTCAATTGGTCGCTAATGTCAAACGGTGCGTGGGACTATCCCGCAAATACTAAAGGATACACCTTCGGTTTGGTAGTAGAATTGATTAAACCCACTTGGGCTGTTAGGATTTCAACTGTGGCGCTACCTAAAATGGCGAATCAATCAGGATTGGAGTATAATTTGAAAGGGGCACACTCCGAAACTTTTGAAATAGAGAAGAGTTGGGACGTACATAAACACCCTGGCATTATACGTTTCCTCGTAAGCAATACTTATTCGCGCGCACTCTCTTATGTAGATGGTATCAATGCAATTAAAACGAATGATACACACAAACTCAACGTATTTACAGGCACAGAAGAAAGCAATAGTTTCGGTGGAAAGAAGCTTGGATTGGGTATTAGCTTCAATCAAGAGCTTACTGATGAGATAGGTGTCTTTGCCCGTGCCGGATGGAACGATGGCAAGTATGCTTCATGGGCTTTTACCGAAATAGACCAAACCGTAAGTGCGGGATTATCTGTAAAAGGCACCAAATGGCATCGTGCGGATGATGTTTGTGGTATTGCAGGGGTGATAAATGGTATTTCTAAAGACCATCGCAACTTTCTTGCAGCGGGCGGCAATGGTTTTATCATTGGTGATGGTGCTTTGAACTACGGAATGGAGAAAATTATGGAAACATACTACGATGTAAAGCTCACAAATACCCTAAAACTCACTTTCGATTATCAATTTGTAACCAATCCTGCTTATAACAAAGACAGAAAGGGTCCAATACACGTATTTGGGATAAGAGGACACGTAGAGTTTTAGGGATTAGGCCTCCCCAGCCTTTTCAAGTAGTAATTGTTCCAACTGTTGTGAGATTCTAAAGTTTGTTTTCTTTATTTTTAAGATAAGAGGTTTGATGGATGGGATTATTCCCAAAAGTTTTGCATCAACTATTACACCGATGGTTCCAATTATGGTTAGTCCAAGCTGTTTTGCAAGTTTCCTTCCCTTCAAATCGTCTATTATCAACAAACAATCATTCAATTCTATAGCCAAAGCAATGGCACTCGCCTCTCCTTTGTCAACGGATATTTCAATAATAGATTGTTTGTTTTTGTCTATTGGCTCTTTTATCTCAAACCAATCAGGAAGCGGCAATCCAAATTCTGCTTTTACTTCAGATGTGGTAATGATTTTTCCATAAAGTTTCTTTAAAAGGTCTAGTTCGTCTATGTTATCAAGAAGAATTAAGCAACTGGTGTCAGATATGATAGCTTTTTGCATTCAATAGGTCGTTTTCTAGTTCGGATGCTGAATAATTAAATACCGAAACACCATAATCGCCCAATAATTCCATAAAAGCCCTTTTGGTGTATCCAGCTAATGTAGCTGCTTGCCCCATTGTGAGCGAACCTTTCTCATAAAGCTTCGCCGCGAGCAACGTTTTTGCTTCTTTTTCATCCAAATCCAATGAATCGGGTATTTCTATTGTCAATGTCTTCATCGTTTTCAAATTTATGACTAATTAATCTATCAATTAAATTATTCTTTTGCAGCTTCTTCAAGGATGTTTACCTTTCTTTTGCCCACGTTTCAATTAATTGATAAGCATAAGCCTTGCCTTCTGTAAGGGATAATTTCTTTTGTGGTGGTGTTTTGGAAGCCGCTATCTTCTGCAGCTCTTCAAATTGCTGTTTCTCAACAATAACGTACTTCTTCTTATCTATGGTGACTGTTTCCATATCAAACATTTTTGTAAATATAAGCAATTGGTATCAGAGTAAAGAAAATTGCAACCAATCCAGCTTATAACAAAGACGTAAAGAACCTAATAGATGTTTTTGGGCGTGCCCCGCAAGAACGGGTCGGGCTTTTCGTTCCAATCTTTTTGCCCAGGGCAGCAAAAGAGGATTTCCACTGCAATCCCTCAAGCATTATGCGAATACCCAAACAATGTATTGACGCGGCGTTAGGGGATATATTTTATATCCTTTATTAGTCCGATATATCCAAAACTAAATGAGATAAAAATAAGAATATAGAATAAATAGGTCAAATAATTTAGTCTCTTAACTTCACTGAAATTAGTATACTTCTTTAAACTTATGGGAAAGAAAGACAAGATAATATAGGAAAATATATTTCCTTTTACGTATGCTATAAATATACTTCCTTGAGGATTCTTGAGTTTATAGTATAAAAATAGTTTTATGTGAAATACGAGCATTGCAATTATGCCTATTGTAACCCCTATGTTATTATACATCTTTCTCTTGTTAATAGTTAGATTGCTGTTGCTTCATCGCATCACCAACAACCAATAAAATATTTATTCAATCAAATCCCTTTCACAAATATATATAGTATCACCTTTTATTGCCGCCATCCCGAACCATTGCAACGTCTTTTCGACGAAGGAGAAATCTAATTGTGCTGTTTGGGTTTCGTTTATTATTCGGTTGGATATCTCCTATCGTCGATATGACGGCTCATCCCATTCATTGCAGCTATTCCGAACCATTGCAACGTCATTTCGACGAAGGAGAAATCTAATTGTGCTGTTTGGGTTTCGTTTATTATTTGGTTAGACATCTCCTATCGTCGATATGACGGCTTATTGGGTTTAAAGTGTTTTAATGTTATCAATTTGCATCAAAAAGCGTCTTCTTTTTGTCGTAAAGCTTGTGATTTTTGTTCTAAAGCTCTAGGTTTTTGTTGCAAAGTGACAGGTTTTCACGTGAAAACCTGTCACTTTGCAACAAAAATGCCTCACTTTGCAACAAAAACCTGTCACTTTGCAACAAAATTGCCTCACTTTACGACAAAAAAGGGTCACTTTACAACAAAAATGTCTCACTTTGCAACAAAAAGTAGAAGGTTTAATCCACTTTTTTGGGAGGAGCAATCTATAATTTGGCACTATTTACCGCCGATGTATTGGTAACAGAAAAGAAGCTACAACCCTTTACTATCAATAGTTTCTCCCCTGCTGAAAGTACATAGGGCATACCCAAATTAATAAAACAACCCAAATATTAAGCTTTAATTTAAAGTAAATTTTCTTTTCATCCCCCACAATACCTACTTATTTCCCATCAAGCGAAGCGAACAATAGCCTTCATTCTGTTATAATTTATTTTGTATGCGGCTTTATGTGTAAAATTGTAATTATTATACGCAAATGAAATGCTATTAAAAGGGTCTGATTCATTTTTTTCGTTCAAATCATTCAATCATTGGTGCTTTTTCTGTTGCCTGCTGTGCTGCCTTTCTTATGGTGCGGCGGGGCAAAGCGTGTATCTCTCCATTAATCCCGTGGATGCTTCGCCAACGTTTGTCACTGATACGCTACATCTAAAAACACAGTTTGCAAATGCCTTGCAATGCAGGGAATATGTGCAGCAATTGCCCGGAAGTTTGCAAGCGCAGGGATACCTTGCGGCATCGGTGGATAGTAGCAGGGAAAAAAAAGACACCATACTGATAACGCTGTACACTGGCAAGAAATATACGTGGGATTCTATTGAAGTGAAGGCAAACGACAAGCCGTTGTTGGCGCAGTTGGGCATAAAAGAGGAATGGTTTAAGGCAAAGCCAATAAATGTGGCGCAGGTAAATGCTGTTGACACCAAGTTGCTGGATTATTTTTTGGCTAATGGATTTCCCTTTGCCACTATTGGTTTTGATAGTGTGCATATTCACGGAAATATGGTGGATGCGCAACTGAATATCCGCAAGGGCATACCTTATAAGCTGGATAGCATACGGATTATTGGCAATGAAAAGATTGATATTGGGTTTTTGTACCACTACCTTGGGATTGCGCCGGACGGTTTGTTTTGTATTGATAAACTGAATAAGATTAATCAACTTTTACTGCAACTTCCTTACCTGCAACAAAGCAAAGAGTGGACTTTGACAATGATGTCGAGTACTTATGTGCTGAATCTGTATCTGCAACCGAAAAAAAGCAACCAATTGAATGCGATTGCTGGTTTTGCGCCCGCAAATGGACAAACGGGAGGGAAACTATTGCTGACAGGTTCGGCAGATTTGAACCTAAAGAACTCATTTGGCAGCGGGGAATCCATTGGATTGAACTGGCAACAGTTGCAAGCGCAATCTCCAAGATTGAATATTACGTTCCTGAAACCATATTTCTTCAATACGCCTTACGGCTTGGATTTTGGATTTGATTTATACAAAAAAGATTCTTCTTACCTGAACCTTACTACCAAAATAGGTTTCCAATACCTGAATACGCCAACGCAAACGGGGAGTATTGCGCTGCAATTCTTTTCGACTAATCTATTAAATGTTGATACGCTGACCGTAATTGCAGATAAACAACTGCCAAACATTGCCGATGTGCGGAATACGAGCATTGTGCTGAATCATAGGGTTGATAATACCAACTATCGTCCAAATCCAACACGGGGAAGTTCGTTTGAGGTAAGCATTGCGGCTGGAAACAAGAAGATAAAGAAAAATGGGACGATAATGCAGATTGCGAATCCATCTTTTAATTATGCTTCGCTGTATGATACGGTGCAATTGAATACGTATCAGTTTAAAATAAGGGGTGGGTTTGCGCATTATTTCCCAATTGGTAGGCAGGCTGTTGTAAAAGCCGCCGCAACGGGAGGATGGTGCCAAAGTCCGAATTATTATTTGAACGAAATGTTTCAGATAGGAGGCTATAAACTGCTTAGGGGCTTTGATGAGGAGAGTATTTATGCCGATAGGTTCTCTGTTTTTACGGCTGAGTACAGGTATTTGCTAGGAGTAAATTCTTATTTGAATGGTTTTACAGATGTGGGACTGACGCATAATTCAATATCGGGGATTAATAATAATTTTGTTGGGTTGGGTGTGGGGCTTGCCTTCGAATCGAAGCAGGGAATTATAAATATCAGCCTAGCCGTTGGAAAAAGAAGTGATTTGCCGTTTAGTTTCAATGAATCAAAAATACATATTGGCTTTGTGAGTTTGTTTTAGTCGCAATAGAACTCCTACTTTTGCCCTGATGATTCTATTTAGAAAAATATTCTTCTTGGTTTGCATACTGGGAGTTGGTTTGTTGGCTACGGCGCAAACAGATTCGGTATCGCCCGTGGAATCTACACATGCAATAATCCACAAACCAATTAAGAAAATAGTAAAAGATTCTTCATTTGTTAAGGATACGGTTGGTTTGGCGAAAGACTCTTTACGAACTAAAGATTCTTTATTGCTTGTGCAAAAGAAAGTAGATTCATTACGATTGGATTCTATCAAAAAGAGCCAAGTCAAGGTGTTGATTGTTCCCAAAGACACAACTACCTATGGAAATATTTTTGGAGGATTATATATACCCATCAATCTGCCAACAGTTGCCTTATTAGAAAAGGAACGCAACCCACAAGGCAAAGACGAATTGTTTTATGTATTGGTAGGGTTGGTTGCTTTGATAGCCTTCACTAAAGTAATATTCCCGAAGTACTTCTCAAATATGTTCTTGCTCTTCTTCCAGACTACCTACAGGCAAAAACAAGCGATAGAACAACTAACAAACAACAAGATTTCATCGTTTTTATTGAATATTGCATTCATTATTTGCCTTTCTACTTATGCTACTTTAATATTAAACACCAAAGGGCTTGTGCATATCAATTTTTGGATGTTGCTACTTTATTCAACATCTGCAATTGCGGCTATCTATTTATTCAAATTTATTTTTCTAAGTTTTATAGGATGGGTCTTCAATGCAAAAAACGCATTGGAGTCATACACTTTTGTGGTATTCTTGAGTAATAAAATGGTTGCCATTGTTTTGCTGCCCTTTGTATTTCTAATTGCGTTCAATAGTGGTGATTTTGCAAACATCTGCTTGATTATAACTTATACTTTATTGGGATTGGCTTTGTTATACAGATACTTTGTTGTTATGAGTACATTAAGAAATGAGTTGCACTTCAACGTCTTGCATTTTTTCCTATACCTTTGCGGTGTTGAGATATTGCCATTGTTATTAATTTATAAAGCAGTTTTCAATTTAATAGCCACAGTAATTTAGTTTTGCACACATTAGAAAAAAAAATGGTTACTCAAGACGAAAACAAGCCCGTTACTAACATAACACCCAAGAAAATTCTCATCTCTCAATCGAGACCTGATAGTGATAAATCCCCTTATTATGAGTTACAACGTAAATACCAAGTTGAGTTGGTTTTTTATCCGTTTATCAAGCTTGAAGGGATTACGCCAAAAGAGTTTAGGAAACAAAAGATAGATTTAGCTAAATATACTTCTATCATATTCACAAGCCGGAATGCAATAGATCATTATTTTCGGATGAATGAGGAAACAAAACGACCAATAGACCAAGAAACTAAGTATTTCTGTACTACGGAGTCTGTTGCACTTTATCTTCAGAAGTTTATTCTTTACAGAAAGCGGAAGATTTTCTTTGGAGCCAATGCAACCAATAAAAGTTTGTTTGATGTAATCAAAAAACACAGAGAAGGCGAACAGTTTTTGTATGTATGCAGTGAAAACCAACAGGATAATGACATTGTTAATTGGTTAAAAAACAACAATTGCGAATTTAGTCTTGCATTCATGTACCGGAGTGTAAGCAATGATGTAAAACCTTTGTTGGAAAAAGATTATTTTGACGTGATTTGCTTGTTTACCCCAAGCGGTATCAGGAGTTTGTTGGATAGTTTTCCAGAGTACAAGCAAAACGGAACAGTTTTAGGTGCATTTGGCGATAATACTACAAAGGCTGGAATAGAGGCAGGATTAAATATTGGCATCAAAGCACCAATTCCTCAAGCACCAAGTATGGTTACTGCCTTGGATAAGTATTTATCTGAAGAAGCAAAGAAATAACCTCTTTTAAAGCTTATATTTTTCTTTTAATTCCCCACAAATCCTCTTTATCGTATCGTTGATAGGCGTGTATCTAAATTCAGGTAATGCATTTAGGAGTTTCTTATTATCAAAATATACTTTGGTTTGGGCAGTATTTGCAGTCTCTTTAGTAAGCAATGGTCTCTTCTTGGTAAACAATTCTTTTATTGCTTCTATTCTCCAAACAATGGCAGCAATGGTTTTAGTCACTTCTTTATGAGGAGGCTTTTTTCCAAATGCTAAGGCAATTTGAGTGAATATTTCTTTGTATGAGACATTATCTCCATTCAAGATAAAACGTTCAGAAACAATTTTACTATCCATCAATAAAACCATTGCTTTCACGACATCTTTTACATCCACAAACCCTGTTACTCCGTTCGTAAACCAAGGAAATTCATTGTAAGCAGATTTAAAAATACCAGAACTACCCTTTTCCCAGTCGCTTGTGCCAAGTATAATGGTTGGATTTACGATTACGGCATTCAAACCTTCGCCAATGCCACGCCATACTTCCATCTCAGCAAGGTATTTTGTTTTGCCGTACACGCTATTACCCGTTTCTTCGCTCCAAGTCATCTTTTCGTCAATCGGTTTATCTTCCCTAAGCCTTCCTAATGCTGCTACCGAACTAACATGCAACAGTTTCTCGACCCCTGCATCAATACATGCATTTACTATGTTGGCAGTACCTTCTATATTAGTTTTAATAAGTTGGTTTTTATCTTTTGGGTCAAAGGAAACTATCGCAGCGCAATGATAAACGTGGGTAATTCCTTCTAACGCTGCTTCTACATCTAGCACATCCAAAATATCCCCCTTAAACCATTCTAAATTTTGGTGTATAATTGATGGGATGTTATTATGATACAAAGCTCTGACCCTTTTTCCTTCTTGTAAAAGAAAAGATATCAAATGACTTCCTACCAAACCACCGCCACCCGTTACTAAAATCATAATAATATTGAATGATTTAAATGATTCTTATGCCCGCTCAATATCAGCTCCTAAAGCCCTCAATCTTGTATCAATATTTTGATAGCCCCTATCAATTTGTTCAATATTTTGAATGGTACTTTTTCCTTCGGCACTCAAAGCAGCAATTAGCAAAGCCTGCCCAGCCCTAATATCTGGACTACTCATGGTGATTCCTCGCAAAGCATATTTTCTTCCCAGACCAATGACTGTTGCACGGTGAGGATCGCAAAGAATTATTTGAGCACCCATGTCAATCAGTTTATCTACGAAGAATAAACGGCTCTCAAACATCTTTTGGTGAATCAAGACACTTCCAACTGCTTGGGTTGCAATCACAAGCATGATACTTATCAAATCAGGTGTGAACCCTGGCCATGGATGGTCATAGATAGTGAGTATTCCTCCATCCAAATAGGTAGTTACTTCATAACTATCCTGTGCTGGCACATAAATATCATCTCCTTTTAGTTCAAATTTAATTCCCATTTGGGTAAACTTTTCTGGTATCATCCCAAGATAATTTATTCCAGCCCCTTTTATGGTTATTTCGCTTTGGGTCATTGCCGCAAGACCAATAAAACTACCCACTTCTATCATGTCGGGCAACATCGTGTGGGTAGTGCCATTCAGTTTTGTAACACCTTCTATCACTAACAAATTACTTCCTATCCCATTTATCTTAGCCCCCATCCTGCAAAGCATATTGCAAAGTTGTTGTAGGTAAGGCTCGCAAGCGGCGTTGTAAATAGTAGTAATCCCTTCTGCCATCACTGCCGCCATTACAATGTTTGCAGTACCAGTTACCGAGGGTTCATCCAATAGCATATAAGCACCATGCAATTGTGGTGCAACCAGTTTGAATATGTGCAGGGAATCGTCATATTCAAACCTTGCCCCCAATTTTTCAAAGCCAATGATGTGCGTATCCAGCCTGCGCCTACCTATTTTGTCGCCACCAGGTTTAGGAATGTACGCTTTCTTGAACCTTGCCAACATTGGCCCCGCCAATAAAACAGACCCTCTTAACCTTCCTCCTTTTATCCTGAATGCTTCCGATTTAAAATAATCCGTATCCACATTATTGGCAGTAAAAACACAGCTGTGCCTATCGATCCTATCAACTTTCACACCCATATCTTCCAATAATTCAATTAGCAGGTTTACATCCAATATGTCGGGGATATTGTTTACCGTAATTGGTTCTGCGCTTAATAACACTGCACTTATTATTTGCAAAGCTTCATTCTTTGCCCCTTGCGGAACAATTGTTCCTTTTAATTGCTTGCCTCCGTTTACTATGAATGATGACATTATATATTTATTAAACAATAGAGAAAGCGTAAAAGTAGGGAGTTGCTTCTTTGATTAATAAAAACAGCAAGGGTAATTTTATGAATGGCAAAATTTATCTTTATAGAGATCTATCGATTCCTTTAAAACAATCTGCCTTCAAAACAAAAACTATCCTTTATTTTTAGTCGCTGAATATTCATACCAACTATTATAAAGCAATAAAAAAACAACAAATAATGAGCAACAAATTAGAGAATCAAGTAGCAATTGTAACTGGGGCAAGCAGTGGAATTGGTGCCGGTGTGGCAAAATCTTTGGCGGCAGAGGGCGCAACCGTGGTCGTAAATTATCCTGTGGCATCCAATAAAGATGCGGCGGATGCAGTGGTGGCGGAAATAATTGCCAAAGGCGGCAAAGCAATTTCCATCCAGTGCGACGTAAGCAAAGAAGCCGATGTGCAACAGATGTTTGCAAGCACGGTTGCCGAATTTGGCACCGTGGATATTTTGGTGAACAATGCGGGCATACAAAAAGATTCGCCTTTTGAAACAATGACTTTAGATCAATGGAACCTTGTATTGGGCATCAACCTTACAGGGTTTTTCTTGTGTGCAAGGGAAGCGGTGAGAGAATTTTTGAGAAGAGGTATCGACCTTACAAAATCGAAAGCGGCAGGAAAAATTATTTTTATGAGTAGCGTTCACGAGGTTATTCCTTGGGCTGGTCATGCAAACTATGCGGCTAGTAAAGGAGGAATCATGTTGTTGATGAAAAGCCTTTCTCAAGAGTTTGCTTATCGTAAAATTCGTATAAATAGTATTTGCCCGGGTGCTATTCAAACGCCTATCAACCGAAGTGCTTGGGAAACGCCCGAAGCTTTGGAGAGTTTATTGACGCTTATCCCATATAAAAGAATTGGTCAGCCAGAAGATATTGGCAATGCCGCAGTGTGGTTGGCAAGCGACGATAGCGATTATGTAAACGGTATTTCTTTGTTTATGGATGGCGGCATGACGTTGTATCCTGGTTTTACAACCAACGGATAGTTTTAAAAAGTTCACAAAGGGTTTTCACAAAGAAACACGAGGGGTTTACTCATTCCATAATCTTTAACTGCTTTTGTATTTAAGATTATTTAAATAAAATCTTAGTGTTTCTTTGTGAAAACCCTTTGTGTTCATAGTGGTTAATTTATTTATAAGCCCCTTACTTTTGGCGCATGTGGATTATCTGTAAAAAAGAATGGCAGCAGTTTTTCAGTAGCCTCACCGGTTATCTCGCCATTATTGTTTTTTTATTGCTCAACGGTCTCTTGCTTTTCGTGTTTCCCGATAGCAATGTGCTCGATTTTGGGTACGCTTCCCTTGGCAGTTTTTTCTCCACCGCCCCTTTCATTTTATTGTTTCTCGTCCCCACAATCACCATGCGAAGTATTGCCGAAGAATATAAAAGCGGCACTTTCGAATTGCTAAAAACACTTCCCCTGACCCCTTCACAAATAGTTGGCGGTAAGTTCTTTGGGGCCTTGCTTATCGTGGTGGCGGCGTTAGTGCCTACGGTTATTTACTCCGTTTCCATCCAGCAACTCAGTAGTATTGGCGGTATAGATGTTGGTGCAACCATGGGTAGTTATTTTGGTTTGGTGGCGCTTGGGGCGGTTTACACGGCTGTGGGCATCTGTGCAAGTAGCTTTACCAACAACACAGTGGTGGCATTTATTGCGGGGGCTTTTGTTTGTTTTTTATTGTATAATGGGTTCGATGCCATCAGTAAATTGCCTGTTTTTAAGGCGGGTGCCGATTATTATATAGAGCTGATGGGCATAAATGCGCACTATCGCAGCATTAGTAGAGGCGTGGTTGATCTAAAAGATATAATCTATTTTGTAGGATTGATTTTGCTGTTTCTGTTCATCACCCAACGAAATATTAGTCGCAGGTAATGATTAAAGGTTAACCCAGAAGGAAAAGGGGTCAACCCAGAAAGATTTATGGTATACAATTAAAGATTAAAGGTGTACAGTGAGGCGAAAATGGTATACCCGGAAGCCTTGCGGGTTAACCCAGAAAGTTTGCGGGTTAACCCGCAAAGCTTCCGGGTAAGACTGAAAGGGTGTTTTAGATGTAAAAAGAGAAAATGAATAAACTATTTAATTACAAATACACTTGGGCAATATTGACCGTTTTGTTTGTTGCCCTTGTTTATGCTTCTTCTTTTTTGGATTATCGGATAGATCTTACTGCCGAGAAGCGGTTTAGCATCAATCCATCTACCAAAAAACTATTCAAGCAGGTGGATGATGTGGTGAGAGTTCAGGTTTTCCTTACAGGAGATTTGCCAGCCGATTACAAAAAACTAAGCCTTGCTACGAGAGATTTTTTGGAGGAATTGAAGCAAGTATCAAACAATAAAATAGAAATTAGTTTTGAGAAACCAGGTGAGGATTTGAAGGATGATACAGCAAAAGCGATATTGTATGATAGTCTTGCCAGCCTAGGAGTGGTGTTTGAAAGAAGTGAAGTTTCTGAAAAGGCTAATGAAAAAGAAACCAATCAACTCATCATCCCATCTGCATTGGTGAGTTATAAAGACAAGCGACCCATTGCTGTTGATTTACGCAGCAGTAAGAAAATTTATAAGCAATACAACGTAATAGACGACGAGCCTCAGGAAGATGTGGAGGCTACACGCAACGCCGCAGAAGCTTTATTGGAGTTTAAGTTTGCAAGTGCCATCGACAAATTGACCCGCACAACTGTTCCCGTGATTGCATACACCATCGGCAATGGCGAACCAATAAATAGGACAGTAAATGATTTGGGAGAAAGTTTAAAGACAGAATATCAATTGGGAATATTTGATTTGAGGACTGCTTATCCAGATCCTTCGAAGATTAATGCCTTATTAATCGTAAAACCTACGACCCCTTTTAGTGATGAAGACAAGCTGAAACTTGATCAGTACGTGATGAATGGTGGCAAGATAATTTGGTGTATCGATAAATTACACGCCGAATTGGATAGCCTGATGCGCAGCAAATCTGAATATACGGCTTACGATAGAGGGTTGAATATTGATGACATTCTTTTTAAATATGGAGTACGTATCAACGGGGATTTATTACAGGATTTAAATTGCTCTAAGCTCCCTTTGGTAATTGGCTACAATCCTGACAAAAGCCCTCGTATGCAACGGGTTCCTTGGCCTTATTATCCATTGTTGGCAACTACAAACAGCAATCCTATCTCAAAGAATTTGGATAAAGTGTTACCCATTTTCCCTTCAAGCATTGACACGGTGAAAGCAGAGGGCATCAATAAAACAATCTTGCTGGCAAGCGATACCAATAGCCGTGTGTTAGGTTCGCCAGCATTGGTGAGTGTAAACAGCGTAAAGACAGATGAAGACTTTAGGAGTTTCACTAGAAGTTATGTGCCTGTAGCGGTACTGTTGGAAGGGAAGTTTAAATCTTTATTTGCTAATAGACTTACTTCGTCAGTCACAGATTCAGTAGAAAGAGCAACAGGCAAACCATTTGAAGCAAGGGGTTCAAGAGAAAGCAAACAGATTGTTATGTCGGATGCAGACATAGTAACGAATGCCATTTCTTCTACAAGCGGCCCATTATCGATGGGCGAACTTCCGTTTGAAAATTATAGATTTGCAAACAGGGAGTTTTTATTGAACTGTGTAGATTATTTGGTGAGCAACAACGGCATCTTCGAAACACGCAACAAAGAGTTTACCTTGCGGTTATTAGATAAGAAAAAAGTAGAAGCCGAGCGGATGGAATGGCAATTCATAAACATAGTTGCCCCCATTGCTTTGCTTATATTGATAGGATTGTTGTTGCAGTGGTTACGAAAAAGAAAATACGCTTTATAATAGGCGTAAGGCATAAGTGATAAGTCGTAAGTAAAGAACAAAAATCTTTACTCCATTTTATCCCTCACTTATGACTTACACCTCACGCCTTACGACTTATGCCTAAAGAGATTATCAATAACATAAAAGAAGGAATCCCCACTTCCGTACCTGACACTATCGAGCATTTGGTAGTGGACAGTCGCAAGATTGTATTACCTAGATCAACTTTATTCTTTGCCCTCCGTGGGCCACGAAGAGATGGACACGAATTCATAAAAGAAGCCTACGAAAAAGGCGTCCGCCACTTTGTTATCAGCAGACGAATAGATACTTACACTTATCCTGATGCAGACTTTTTCTTGGTTTACAATGCATTGAAAGCTTTGCAGATATTAGCTGCCATTCATCGA
>Ga0164296_1002547_pt1 | contig 18004 bp, 17 predicted proteins | sample GEODES057metaG_FD_113533 | JGI IMG/M metagenome (GOLD analysis project Ga0164296, IMG submission 113533) | Dystrophic lake water microbial communities from Trout Bog Lake, Wisconsin, USA - GEODES057 metaG | ecosystem: Environmental > Aquatic > Freshwater > Lake | place: USA: Trout Bog Lake...
ATTAAATCACCCGGAGCCCTGAATTCAGTTAAGTGATAGTACCCTGTCGTCTTTTTTTGGATAGGGTACGCTAATTTTTTCAAACCCCAATTATCCTCCTGGACAATTTCGGCTCCGTTATCTGTTAAAAGCTTGCTGTATTTGGCGATAGCCTCTTTAGCAGTCTCTTCAGACAACAACGGGGTAAGAATTACTACGGTTTCGTACTGTTGCATTATCTTGCTATGTTTTAATGTTTTACCCTACCTGGATGCTTCCAGCATTAGGGGCTGCAAATGTAGAAATAATTTTCTTTTTTACAAAGTTTTTTGGAGGTATTGTGGGGTGCGCAAGGCGCTGGGCGTTTGGTGATTGGCTTGCCGATTTTAGAAACAGACCTTGCTGGCCAAACAATAAAAATACCCCATTCAAAAATTTGTTTTTCATTTTGAGTTTTTTTTGAAATTTAAATTTTGGTAACTTTAAACAAACAGAAAATCAAACCAACTAACCAATTAAAACAATTGATCATGTTTACCACTAACCTTGACAACGAATTCCTGCACGACGACATCCTGGCATCAGGCAATTCATGGGGACCAGAAGACGATAGCTGGGACGATGACGACGATGAGGATTTTGACGACAGGATAGAGGACCTGGATGACCTGCATCAGATTCAGGTGGAAGAAGAGGAGTTCAATGTTCCGGATGCGGACGATGACGATCACCTGCCCGAGGAAGACGACGACGATGAATAGTCGGGCACTTAATTTTACTAACATTCTTATTCTTGTTGTTTTTACATAAGCCATATTTTGGCTACTTTAGCCGAAGTGGATAATTTCATTGTTTCGGCTCGTAAATATCGCCCGGCAACTTTCGAAACCGTTGTAGGTCAGCAGCATATCACCAATACGTTAAAAAACGCTATTCGAAATAACCAGCTGGCCCAGGCGTTTTTGTTTTGCGGTCCGCGTGGCGTGGGTAAAACTACTTGTGCCCGTATCCTGGCCAAAACCATCAATTGCGAAAACCTGCAGCCAAACGGGGAAGCCTGTGGCGTTTGTCATTCCTGCACTTCGTTTCAGAATGGCAGCTCCTTTAATATTCACGAACTTGATGCCGCATCCAATAATTCGGTCGATGATATCCGCAGTTTAATTGAACAGGTACGTATACCACCGCAGGCAGGCAGGTATAAGATCTACATCATCGACGAAGTTCACATGCTTTCGCAGGCAGCTTTCAATGCATTCCTGAAAACATTGGAAGAGCCGCCGCATTACGCCATCTTTATTTTGGCCACTACCGAAAAGCATAAGATATTACCAACAATTCTTTCCCGCTGCCAGATTTTCGATTTCAATCGTATCCGGGTAGAAGATATGGCCGCTCACCTGGCCAGCATCGCACAAAAAGAAGGTATCAGCTATGAGGCAGATGCGCTGCACATCATCGCTCAAAAAGCCGACGGTGGTTTGCGCGATGCGCTTTCTATGTTCGATCAGATCGTTAGCTTTTCGGATAGTAAAGTTACTTACCGTAACGTTATCGATAACCTGAATATACTCGATTACGATTATTATTTTTCTATCATCAATAGCTTATTACGGGAGGATACTGCCGGTACTTTATTATTATTTGACGAAATATTATCTAAGGGTTTCGATGGTTCGCACTTTATATCCGGACTTTCAGAATATTTCCGCAACTTATTGGTGAGCAAAGATGCTTCAACTCTAAAATTACTTGAAGTAAGTGAAGGTATCAAAGCCAAATACCAGCAGCAATCGCAGGCATCCTCAGTTTCTTTCCTCCTTTCGGCAATGAATATTGCCAATCAGTGCGAACTGAGTTATAAGTTGAGTAAAAATCAGCGTTTGCAGGTAGAGCTGGCCTTACTTAAAATGTGCCATTTACCCTCGGCATTCAATGCATATGCTTTGCCCGCAAATACAGCATCTCCAGCCGGGGAATTAAAAAAAAAACCTGATACCTCAACAATAAAGCAGGAACAGGAAACCATTACTACCCCCGCTATACCGGTATTAACTGAAGGACCTGTACAATATCAAAAAGCCGAACCTAAAGAAGAGTTAGTTTCGAAACCCGAAATAAAAACGCCGGTTGCTCCGGTTGAAAAGCCTAAAGTATTCATCCCAAATTCCGGTACCTCATCAACATCCGTTAAAATACCATCTTTAAAAGACCTAACCGCAGCAGCCGCGGTTGCTGAAGAAGAGGACCCCTACCTGAAAGGGGAGGAAAAGGAGGACTTTACGATGGACGATTTCCTGAAACAATGGAGCGACTATGCCGCAAAGATCAAAGCTGAAGGTAAAAATATGGGGCTGTTCACCATTTTTACATCGAGTGCTCCTGTTATGCTCGAGCCTTATCGTTTCGAAGTGATCGTGGGCAATAAATCGCAGGAAACATTGTTCCGCGATGATAAGCATCATATCCTCAACTTCCTGCGCCAAAACCTGAAGAATTACGATATCGAGGTGCAAACCCGTGTCGATGAAGTGAAAGCTGCCAAACGGCCCTATACCACCTCAGAAAAATATCAGCACATGGCAAGCAAAAATCCCCAGTTAGCCGAATTGCGCAAGCGCTTTAATTTGGATGTCGATTATTAGGTTGGGGCAGGTGTTAGCGATTAAATAAAATTATGTCCTTGCTAAGAGTTCGTGCCGTTTTTGTGGGACGCATCAATCGCAAGCTATGCCTTTGGGCTGCCTCAGAAGTATAAGCGGGACGCTTATACTTTTTATTGTGTCAAGCGGGACGCTTGACGCGGTGGTATTATTCGTTATTCAAAACCTTCCATCACCGTAACTTCTTCGGCCTATCATTTACCGGATATCCTTCCTCGTCCAGATCGGGCCGGCTATCTTCGGGTGTTCGTGAAATGATCTCGTCGATGCGGTCGACATGTACAATATTGCCCTTGTCAATATGCATGGCCAAACTTTCCACGTCTGTTTCCAGCGATTCATTTGGGATGTATTCATCAATTGCATAAGGATTCGCTTCGTCGTAACTTGAATCCATATCACCACCATTTTTTACTGCAGAATTATATGGATCGGGATGAACGTAATCGGGGTCGTTACTGGCTGTATCAAATTCAAAACTATCTTCCTCCTGATTAAAAGTGAGGTTTGCTGCTAAGGGTTCTTCGCGCAAATTTTTATTCAGCAGGGCGTCCCGTTCGTCATTATCACTGTCGAAGGCGGGGCTTGGTTTTTTAGTGTTCATGACTTTTATTTTGGTATGATCAGAACACCAAATTAACGTTATAGTTTTTATTAAAGAATGACCTAAATCAGTTTAATGATGATAGCTATTAATATTTAGCAGGTTGCCCGGGTTTTGGTATCGAATTAAGGATGAATTTCCGAAGATTTTCGCTCGCAGTTGCCAGGTCTTCCTTGCGCAGGTACATCATATGGCCACTTTTATAACCTTCCCAATTAAGCCTGTCTTTCAGGCGGCCACTTGGATCCAGTTGCCACAGGTTGTATTTGGCATTAAAATAATCGCAGGCTCCATCATAATAACCCGATTGTACAAGAAGATGCAGATAAGGATTTTGGGCAATGGCCTGACGCAGGTTTTCACCGGTATGGTCATTTTTTTCGTCCCATGGCCAAACATTGCCAAACATGTTGTATTTCAGGTCAGTTTTATAATTCAATTCGCTGCGAAGATAAATATTAATGGCAGGCGTGAATTCCTGGAGCCAGGCAGTCAACTCGGCATTATAATCCGGTCCATCGCCTGAGGTCTTCCTGTCGATTCCTTTATATCGTGAATCCAGCCGGCCCACTGTAAAACCCTGATCGCGCAACAACTCTTTCCAGAAAAAATCATAAGAGATCACCAGGTTATTATCCAGTACAACTTTAGAAGATAGTCCACTATACCGTGCTATTTTTTCGGCTATCGCCTTTTTTTGTTCATCATTAAGGGACCCTGCTCTGGTAAGGGCTGGTACTAGTTGGTTAACCGTAAAGTCTTCAACTTCGGGCAAAACGGCAGTCAGGTCTTTTTGCTGCAGGTCGGCCGGTAGTTTTTTATGGTACCAGGCAGTAGCCGAAAAATAAGGCAGACTTAATGCTTCTCCAACGGGGCCTCCGCGCTCAATCCCCAAACCGGTCGGCGAAACCAGAATAATACCATTTAAATACATCCATTGGGCTTCCTGTAGTTCAAGCGCCAAACCCGAAACCCGGGTGGTACCATAGCTTTCGCCGATCAGGAATTTTGGCGAAGCCCAGCGCCCCTGGCGGGTTACAAAAGTATTGATCCATTCTGCCAGATATTTGATATCTTCATTAACACCAAAGAAATTTGATTTAGGGATATCAGGTGTTACCGGTCTCGAATAGCCGGTATTAACCGGATCAACGTAAACAATATCAGCCACATCTAAAATTGAGTTCGGGTTTTCTTTAAATCCGAAAGGTTGAATAGGATAACCTTCGTCATCAGCATTCAGGGTACGGGGGCCGGTATAACCCAATTCCATCCAAACAGAAGGGGTACCTGGTCCTCCATTAAAGGAAATTACCAGAGGGCGGTTTGATTTGTCGGCTATATTATCCCGCTCGTAATAGGTGTAGAAAACACCGGCAAGCGGACGGCCTTCTTCGTCCCAAACTGGCATTAAACCGGCAGTTGCGGTATAGGCAATATTTTGCCCTTTGATGGTAACGCTATGGTGCGTGATAACCGTAGTATCAGTATGTACAATACGCCCCGGTGCAATTTTCTGGGTATTTTTAGGCGGAGCTGATTGTGCCTTTAATTGTTTGTCAGTTGCCAGTATGATCAGACAAGGCGCAAGCACCAGGAGTAAATATTTTTTCATGCCGAAAGGTAATTTATAAGCCAGTAAATATAGGGTAGGTGCAAACCAAAATACAAGTAATAAACTTGTTATTTAACTACGCTGCATTCAATAAATAGCAATTCAAATTAATAGTAATAGATCTGTTTACGGTAGGAGGTTACGCCACCAACTGAAAATTTGACACCGATGGTAAATTGACCGTAAGCGTCGCCGCGACTTCCGGCTTTAAATCCGTCAAGTTCGTCGCCAAAAACAAAATTATACTGGTAACCCAGATCTATCTTTACGTCAGGGCGGCGCTGATCATTAAATATTTTAAACTCATAGCCAAACCTGGCAGGGAAAAAAAGCTGGTTGGCTTTGTCTAAACCCGGCGTGTAAAAACCCGCCAGCTGTGATGAATATCGATTGATACTGGAAATGTTACTATATAATACGCCTATGCCCCCACCTACGTAAAAGTTTTTGAATGCATTAAGCACGGGGCTATGCGAATAGTCGATTATTTCGCCAGCCTGCAACTGTATCCGGAAAGCGTAATAGGTATAGTCGGCAGCAAACTGCCTGCCGAGAAGGTCTTTATTAGCATCGCCACCGGCAAGCTTTCCAGCCTGGAACTCAAAGATATAATTTAGAAATGCCGATTGATTATAATTAAAATTAAGGTTTACAGCCTTTGTACTTTGCGGGGTTTGGGTATCGCCATAAAACGAGTTAAAGCCTATCGAAGCTCCCACATCATACTGCGAATAATCATATCCGATTTGAGCTTTTGATACCAATGCAGTTAAAGAAACCAGCATCGTTAAAAGCGTAATGCGTAATGTACGTTTTGTCATAGTTAGTATTAGGGGATCGTTAAAACCCTGTTGAAAAAAGTGTTTATACGTCAATTCTATAAAAATAAGTTCATTCTTCAATATATCAATACAAAAGCCAACTTATTATTTGTTGCTTTTTGCAAAATGAGCATCGTTTTTATGCTTTTGCTTAACGCAATTTTTTATATTTGAGCCCTTTTACGAAAAAAATCAAATACCTGTTATGTCAAAAATCAAAGTTGCAAATCCCGTGGTAGAGCTTGACGGGGATGAAATGACCCGCATTATCTGGAAGTTCATTAAAGATAAACTGATATTTCCTTACCTCGACCTGGATATTAAGTATTACGACCTGGGCATCGAATACCGCGATGAAACTGACGACCAGGTAACTATTGATGCTGCTAATGCTATTAAACAGTATGGTGTTGGTATTAAATGCGCCACTATAACTCCTGATGAAGCACGTGTGAAGGAATTTAACCTGAAACAAATGTGGAAATCGCCAAATGGCACCATTCGTAACATACTTGATGGAACAGTTTTCAGAGAGCCTATCGTAATGTCTAATGTACCACGCCTTGTTCCAAACTGGACTGCGCCGATCTGCATCGGCCGTCATGCTTTCGGCGACCAATACCGGGCGACCGACTTTTTGACCAAGGGGAAAGGTAAACTTACCATAACTTTTACGCCTGAAGACGGTGGCGAAGTTCAGTCGTACGAAGTATTTAATTTTAAGAGCGATGGTGTTGCATTGGCGATGTATAACACGGATGAATCGATTCGCGGATTTGCCCGTGCCTGCTTTAACCAGGCATTGCTGAAAAAATGGCCATTATATCTTTCTACCAAAAATACCATCCTTAAACGTTACGATGGCAGGTTTAAGGATATTTTTCAGGAGATATTTGAAACCGAATTCAAGAGCGAATTTGATGCAAATCAACTCACCTACGAGCACCGTTTAATTGATGATATGGTTGCTTCGGCCCTGAAATGGCATGGTAACTTTGTTTGGGCATGTAAAAATTATGACGGCGACGTACAATCTGATACCGTTGCACAGGGATTCGGTTCGCTGGGTTTAATGACCTCAACTTTGGTTACACCTGATGGCAAGACCATGGAGGCAGAAGCTGCACACGGTACCGTAACACGCCACTACCGCGATCATCAGGCTGGTAAGCCAACTTCAACCAACCCGATCGCTTCAATCTTTGCATGGACAAGGGGTTTGGAGTTCCGTGGATTGCTGGATAATAACCAGGAATTGATCGATTTCTGCAAGACTTTAGAGCAGGTTTGTGTTGAGACTGTAGAAAGCGGCAAAATGACTAAAGATTTGGCTATCACTATTAAGCCTAAGGTTGAGCATGGTACGGACTACCTGTATACCGAAGAGTTTTTGGAAGCGATAGATGAGAATCTGAAAAAGAAGCTGGGTAAATAAGCTTTTAAAACGATTTAAAAAGTCCCTATGATATTTCATAGGGACTTTTTTTTATGAAAAAATTGAGACCAATAAATTTGGCAATCCTACTGCGACTGCAATGCCATAAAGTAGGTCGAGCCAGAAAAATCCACCTAATGACCCGATATAAATAAGGCCGATTATCGGATAGCCAACAATCTTTATCCAAATTGGAGTTTCGGCTTCTTTTATAGTTTTAAGTATTGATTTCGCATCACCTGTACTGGGAAATGCATGCATGGCGATAGAAACGCCGAGATATATTAATAAATAATCCAGGGGGCTTCCGTTATTAAATTTAAATATCGGAATTGCTGCGGGAAAAGCGATCAAGGCACCTAAAATTGTATTAACAAAGAAAGGACATACGCTGATCAGAATCTGGTGCCATTTATTAGTAACGATCTCGTGTTGAACATACCCTGCTGGGTTGCCAAATCTGAAATAGACAACTTTAAATACCGGTACTTTTAACAATCTGCAAAACAGTTGGTGCGCCAATTCATGAACAATTACGCCGGGAAAGGTGCAAATAGTAATTAATATGCCTGGAATAAAAAACATCAATTAGATTATTTGTAAACAACTTTTCCTGAAATAACATCTTTTACATAAGTCAGGTATGAAGCTAAGACTGAGTCTTTCGCTGCAAGGCCCAGGATCGCGTCCCGTTTTTTAAAGTCCTGATTTAGGTGATAAGCTATTGCCAAAGTTGCAAGATTATATTGGAAGTGACTATTTAGTTTGAAAACCAAATTGGCGATTTTTAAACCCTCAACATGGTTTCCCGATTTTAAAATTGTTCGGGCCTTTGAAGAAAGAGCATAAAGTGATTGATTATTTATAGCAAGAACTTTATCGCAATAATATAGGGAGGAATCGATCTGGTTGATCTCTCTTTTAAGCATGCCTTTTATTTCCAACGCTGGCAAAAATTTCGGATCAACGTCTAGTGCATGGGTCAGAATGGTATCCGCACTTCCATATTTTTCCTGATCAACGTATGATGAAGCTAAAATTAACGAGGCATATGTATCGGTCGAATGTTGCCGAATATACCGGATTAGTGCAGTATCGGGTATTACTTTGTTTTTGTACCTGACAAAACTTGAATCATACACTGCAGTTGGCATGAAAGACTTGGAGCTTTCAATAACATCATTTACACGGTTAACAAGGCTTGTATCGTCCAGATTCTTACCTTTTAACTTGTCTAAAACGCTATCCAGAGTCGTAAAATTATTATTATAAAAGCTTGCTATTGCGAGGTGGGAAAGGATTTGTAAAGAATTCGGCGCAGCTTTTATTGCATCCCGAAGTTCGTTTTCTTCGGTAATATAATTTCTGGTTTTTTCTGCTTTTTCGGCCCTCGATAGTGCAATCGCAGCATGGAAATTTTTTGGCAGCCAAAGCATCGAGATCAGCATCAGCAAAACAACTCCTGCACCGAATAATCTAACCCAAATGGGTATAGGATATTTGATAAAATGATTTCGGCAATTTGCACAAAGTTTTACCGGATAGTCATTCAATACTTCAGGGCTTGAGCAAGAAGCACAAACTGAACTTTTTTCTGCTTCAGGGTTTAAGGTTTGATCCACAAAAAGTGTTTAGGTTCACTAAAATATTAAAAAAAAACTATTCGTACAAATTGCAGTTATCTTTCGTGTTAACCATTTTACTTTTAATTTAGCCTCCCAAACTATTTCATATATGTCATCTCTTTACCCTTTAAAATTCAAAACCATATACAAAGACAAGATATGGGGCGGCCAGAAAATAAGAACATTTCTTCATAAGGATTTTGGAAGCCTGCCTAACTGTGGCGAAACCTGGGAAATTTCGGGGGTAAAATCTGATGTTTCGGTTGTTGCAGAAGGGCCCCTGGAAGGGGAATCTTTGGCAGTATTGTTGGAAAAGTACCAGACAGAACTCGTGGGTAAAAAAGTTTATCAGCATTTCGGCAACATTTTTCCCTTGCTGGTTAAATTTATAGATGCTAACGATGACCTGTCAATTCAGGTGCATCCGGATGATGAACTTGCTAAAAAGCGCCATAATTCTTTTGGTAAAACCGAAATGTGGTATGTTATAGAAGCCGATCCCGGTTCAACGCTTATTTCGGGCTTTAATCAGCAGGTAAGTGAAGAGATTTACGTTGATAAACTTAATAGTGGTCATATTTCAGATATATTAAACCGTGAGGATGTTAAAGCAGGTGATGTCTTCTTTTTACCAGCAGGCCGCGTTCATACAATAGGCAAAGGTTTGCTTATTGCAGAGATACAGCAGACCTCAGATATCACTTACCGCATTTATGATTTTGATAGGGTAGATGATACGGGCAATAAACGTGAGTTGCACACCGAAGAAGCTTTGGCTGCTATCGATTATAACTTTTATCCGGATTACAAGACAAAATATGAAAAGGTAAAAAATGAGGCAGTTGAATTAGTTAAATGCCCTTATTTTACGACGAATGTTTTAGACTTTTCTTCCAGTACCTCAAGGGACTATACCAATTTAGATTCATTTGTTATCCATGTTTGTTTAGAGGGAAGCTATGTAGTAGAATGCCAGGGCAAACAATTTACCGTTAAAGCCGGCGAATGTATTTTGTTACCCGCCATTGTTAAACGCGCTGATATTATTACGATCAATGGATTTAAGATCCTGGAGAGTTATGTGGAGGGCTAGTTGATAGGCTGATCGGCGATCAGGTAATCAGTAATTAGGTTAACCAATCACAAATAAGCCAATCACTCCTAAACCAACTTTACCGTAAATTTGGTACCAACGTTTACGGTGCTACTGATGTCAATTGAACCACCGAGTGCTTCAATTTGATTTCGGGTCATGAATAGCCCTATACCTTTGGCATCCGGGTTTTGGTGGAATGTTTTGTACATACCAAATACCGAATCACCGTATTTATCCAAATCTATACCCTGCCCATTGTCTTCAAAATACAAATAGATATGGTGCCTGATCTTGGCCGACCTGATTTTGATCACCGGTATACGCTCTGCCGAACGGTATTTGATAGAATTAGTGATCATGTTTTGGAAAATACTTTCCAGATAAGCAGGTATGTACTGTACTTCGGCACATTCACTAAAGTCATATTCGATTTTTGCGCCCGATGTTTTGATATTAGCCTGTAGGGCTGAAAGAATAGTTTTTAAGGTAACTTCAAAATTCAACAGCTTACGCTCTTTGCCGATTTCTGCCTGAATTTTAACGATCTCGCTTAAATGTTCGATCGTGGTATTCAGGCTTCCGCTGATAGACTTGATATGTGAAAATATTTCCTTACGATCATCTTCGGTATCGGTCTCTTCGAAAAGATTCACCATAAATTGCAGGTTGCCGGTGTGCGAGCGCAGGTTGTGCGAAACTATATATGCGAAGTTTTGAAGGCGTTTATTCTGATCGCTTAACAAGTTCACAGCATCCTGAACCTCGATTTCTTTCTTTTTGATGTAATCGATATTCTGGAAGATACTGCGTACCGTTGTACATCTACCAAAATCATCAATTACAGCCAAACCTTTGGCCCTTAACCAAATTTGGTTGTTGCGCGCTGTCCGGAACAAAAGTTCGAGGTCAAATGGCTGAGAAAATTTGATAACATTATCAATGGCACGTGCTATAACCTGACGATGATCTGGTTCGAAAAAGCTTATCGCTTCATCGATGGTCAATTTTACGCTGTCTAGCAGTTCGTAAATGTCGTAGGTTTCGCGTGTGAGTGTCAGCGTCATGCTTTTTACATCGATCTCCCATCCACCTACCTTTGCAATTTTAATGGTTTCCTTAAACAGGAAATCATTTTGAGAGGAACGTAGTTGCAGCAGTTTATGCTCGTGGATATCTGTAATTGAGCCGGTGATCTTGGGAATAGCGTTGTCGTCCCAGCGTTTAGCAGTACTTTCAAACCAGCGGAAGCCATTTTGTTTGGTTAGCAGCCTAATCCTGATGGTTTCAGGGGCCTCCTGGAAATGCCGGTTAATAGATTTTAGAAAAACATTCTTATCCTCATAGTACAACAGACTCTCGAAAAAGAATTCATAGGAAGGAGGTATCTCTCCCGGGGCATAACCCAGAAGAACATAAAAGCCAGGCGACCAATTAACTTCCCTGGTGCTGATATTGTATTCCCATATTCCCGTATTTATGCTATTGATAATATGGGCCACATGGAAATCACCATCATAAGAAAATTTATCTCCTTCAGTAGTACTCATTGTGTTTTCTGTTGCCAGAAATCTTAAATGTAATGATTATCAATAGTTTAAAATGTAATATAAATACGCTCGGCTGTGTTTTCACACAACACACGCTGTGCTGATTGCAATTAAAAGACCAATGTTTGCATATTGACTTTCAATCATTTTAAATAGCCTTGTTATTTACTTAATCTACAATCCTTTATTGTACGTAAAATAAGCTGATTAAGTTATCAAAATAACTTCAAACAAAGATTTGAAGCAAGTATAATTGCAAACGTGGGAAATATTTTACCCATGAATATCAGTATTTTGACTTCTTTTATCAGGGCATTAGGGTGCTTAAAAATTTGTATTCTTCCTGATGAAATAATAAAGATTCCTTTTGCCGATAGGAAATAAAAAAGCCGGACAATGCCGGCTATAATAGATCAAAGCTCCGAAATTGGCATAATGCCTTCGTAATTATAAGTTTCCTCTCAATTCCTGTTCTCGTTCAATAGCTTCAAATAGCGCTTTAAAGTTGCCTGCACCGAAAGAACGTGCGCCTTTTCGTTGTATGATCTCAAAAAATACGGTCGGCCTGTCTTCCAGCGGTTTGGTAAATATCTGCAGCAGGTAGCCCTGGTCGTCGCGATCAACTAAAATACCCAGCTCTTTCAACGGCCCCAGATCTTCGTCAATATGTCCAACTCGCTCAACCAGATCGTCATAATAGGTAGTAGGAACATGTAAAAACTCGATGCCACGACGCTGCAATTCCCGCACGGTATCAACTATATGTTCGGTGGCCAGAGCCAGGTGCTGCACGCCTTCGCCTTCATAAAACTCAAGAAATTCTTCTATTTGCGATTTCTTTTTACCTTCTGCAGGTTCATTGATGGGGAATTTTACGTAACCGTTACCGTTGCTCATCACTTTGCTCATTAGTGCCGAGTATTCCGTCGAGATCATCTTATCATCGAAAGTGAGGATGTTTTTGAAGCCCATCACTTCTTCATAAAAGTGCACCCATTCATTCATTTTATGCCAGCCCACATTACCTACACAATGGTCTACATAAGTTAATCCTGTTGGCGTTGGGTTGTAGTCGGAATGCCAGGGTTGAAAGCCGGGTAAAAAGACACCTTTGTAATTCTTCCTTTCAACAAAAATATGGGCAGTATCACCATAAAGTCTGATGCCGCTGGTACGCACTTCACCGTACTCATCATTGAGTATACGTGGCTCCTGGTATGGGATTGCTCCGCGACTAGTGGTTTGGTCAAATGCGTCATAAGCATCTTCAACCATCAATGCGATCACTTTAACACCATCGCCATGCCGGTTTAAATGCTCGGAGATCGGATGGTCCGAATGCAACGGACTCGTCAGCACCAGGCGGATCTTGTCCTGTACCAACACATATGATGCCCTGTCGCGCACACCGGTTTCCGGTCCGGCATAGGCCAGGCTCTGGAAGCCAAAAGCGGTTTTGTAAAAGTGGGCAGCCTGTTTGGCGTTGCCTACATAAAATTCAACATAGTCTGTGCCATTCAATGGCAAGAAATCGGTTGTTATTGGTTTTCTATCTAGAGTTTGTGTTTCCATTTTTTGGTTTAATGTTTTAATATTTGAATGTGGTAACGTTGCTGCTGAAATGGTCTAGAGACTTGCAAGGCAACATTCAAACCTTACAACATTTCAACCTTGCAACAATTTAATTCCCCGCCCAACTACTATAGTACCCGGTGTCTTCAATATTTATAGCGTCTTCGGTAAGCATCAGCGGTTTGAACGGATCGATCATAACTGCGAGTTCCTCCGTGGATTCTTTACCGATCGACTTTTCTACGGTGCCTGGATGCGGTCCGTGGGGTATACCTGCGGGGTGTAGGGTTATCTGTCCTTTCACTACGCTTTTGCGACTCATAAAATCACCGTCAACATAATAGAGTACTTCGTCGCTATCCACATTGCTATGATTATAGGGTGCCGGTATAGAAAGCGGGTGGTAATCGTACTTGCGCGGCACAAATGAGCAGATCACAAAATTGTGCCCTTCAAAAGTTTGATGCACCGGCGGTGGCTGATGCAGTCGACCAGTAATTGGCTCAAAATTGTGGATTGAAAAGCCATAGGGATAGTGAAATCCATCCCAACCTATAAAATCAAAAGGGTGAGTACCATAAATGTAAGGATAGATAAGGCCCTGCTTTTTGATCAATACCTTGAAATCACCATGCTCATCATGTGTTTCGATATTTTCGGGTAATTTCAGATCACGTTCGCAATAAGGCGAATGTTCCATGAGTTGCCCATATTGATTCAGGTATCTTTTTGGTGAACGTATCGGGCTAAAACTTTCGACAATAAACAAGCGATTGTCTTCGGAATCAAATTCAAATTGGTAAATAGTACCGCGTGGTATTACCAGGTAATCGCCATATTCAAATTTGATATTGCCAAAACCGCTTTTTAGTGTACCCGAGCCTACATGCACAAAGATCACCTCATCGGCCTGACTGTTTTTATAAAAATAATCGGTCATTGATCTTTTGGGTGCTGCCAGCGAAATGTGGAGGTCGCTGTTAACAAGCACAGGCTTACGACTTTGAAGATAATCGTCTTCGGGTTTGATATTAAAGCCGATCAGGCTGGTATGCTTCAAGTGTTTTTCCCTGACGATCTTTGGCTCAACTGAATAAGGTTCGCCCAGAGTTTTCACGATGGTAGGGGGATATACATGGTATACCAGGGAGTACAGACTGGAAAAGCCTTCTGTAGAAACCAGCTCTTCGGCATACAGGCTGCCATCAGGCTTTCGAAACTGTGTATGCCGCTTAGGCGGAATTTGTCCGGATTTATGGTAAAAGGGCATTTTTTTTAGGTTGTTGTAAGGTTATAATGCTTAAACGTTGTAAGGTTGAAATGGTTTTATAATCAACAACTTACGCGGAAATTTATATACTTAAAACGAAGGCGTGGCTGGAAAGGTTTTGAAAAATCGTTTTAAAGGTGATAACGTTTCAGCCTTACAACTTTCCAACTTGCCAACAAAAATTCTCCAACAAAAACTTAGTATTGCGCCAAAACAATTCTGGCAAGCACAGCATCCCTGAAAGAAGAAGCATCACTCATAGAAGTGAGGCCAAGGGAATAAAGAAAATGACACTGTATGTGCAGCATGATTTTACAAAATTAGGTAATATTATTTTTAATATGCAAGACCTTAGTCATTGTATAAGTTGAAAGGGATTGTTAATTTACCGCCACATCAATTTCCCTATAGCCACCGGTACAACCATTATAAACAATTACAACCATCCCGATAGCTATCAGAACAACCAGTTAAACCAATACAACCAATACAACCAATTATAACTAGTATAACCAATACAACCAATAATAACCAACATGAAATTAGTTTCCTATAAAACCGAAGACCGCGAACACCTGGGTGTTTTCGCCAATGGTCATATTTACAATTTAAACTCCTGTCATAAGCTGCTCCCGAATAGCATGAATGAGTTTCTGTGGGGAGGGGAGGAATTAATGGAACGTGCACTGCGTGTAAATGAAGATATTATCTCGGGAAAGATAGAAGCGAAGGAGGAGTTGTTCTTTGAGTTATTAGCACCAGTGCCTCATCCAACATCGTGCCGCGACGGCTATGCATTTCGGCAACACGTTGCTGCGGCGCGTCGCAACAGGAATGTTCCGATGATACCCGAATTCGACCAGTTCCCGATTTTTTATTTTACAAATCACAATGCCATACAGGGTATTGGCGAAATTGCCTGTATGCCCGACCATTTCCAAAAACTCGATTTTGAACTGGAGGTGGCCGTAGCACTCAATAAACGGGGCAGGAATATCCGTGCTTCTGAGGCTGACAGCTTTATCGCAGGTTATATGATCATGAATGACATGAGCGCCCGTACACTGCAGATGGAAGAGATGGTACTTAGTCTTGGTCCAGCAAAAGGTAAAGACTTTTCGACAGTTATCGGCCCATGGTTGGTAACACCGGATGAGTTGGAGAAATACAAGATCGAGCCTAAACCCGGGCACACAGGCAATGCTTACAATTTGACGATGAAATGCCATGTAAACGGTATTGAGGTTTCCAACGGAAACATGGGCGATATGGACTGGACCTTTGCCGAGATCATTGAACGCTGTGCCTATGGGGCTGATGTGTTACCCGGTGATGTTATCGGTTCCGGTACGGTTGGCACGGGTTGCTTTTTGGAGCTGAACGGCACCGGTTTGTTGAATGACCCTAATTACCAGTCCCAATGGCTGCAACCTGATGATTTGGTGGAAATGGAAGTGACGGGGTTAGGCATCTTGAGTAATGTAATTACTAAAGAGGATTCGGATTTTTCTATACTTGATATCAAGAAGTTGTAATGTTGTAATGTTGAAACGTTGTAACGTTGGTTTATGGGTAAAGTAGAAAAATTTGAGGAACTTGAAATTTGGAAGATTGCTATCGAAATTGCTGTTGAGGTTTATCGTATTTGTGATGCCGAACCTTTGAAATCTGACTGGGGAATGAAGGATCAAATCAGGCGGGCAGCATGTTCCATGTCAGATAATATAGCTGAGGGATTTGAATACAATAATAATCCGGACTTTATCAGATTCCTTAATTATGCCAAAGGTTCTTCGGGAGAGTTTAGGAACAAACTCACTATTTTAAATAAGTCTACCAAAATTAGTGATGACGAATTCAAAAAGTTATATGAACGCAGCCTTGAATTTTCTGCAAAAACAAAGAATCTGATTGACTATCTAAAAAATTTCGAGGCAAACAAAAAGAAGAAATAACATTCCAACATTCCAACATTTCAACGTTCCAACAAAACTGCATGCTCTCAATAAATACAGCTGATCTTTCTGCAGTCGAACTGCAAAATTACCTGCAATACGCTATTGCACCCAGACCGATATGCTTTGCATCGACAGTTGATAAAGACGGAAATGTAAACCTAAGTCCGTTTAGTTTTTTTAATCTGTTCAGTACCAAGCCACCGGTTTGTGTGTTTTCGCCTTCGCGGAGGGTTAGAGATGGTTCGACTAAGCATACGCTTGATAATATATATGAGGTACCTGAGGTTGTTATTAGCATCGTAACTTACGCTATGGTGCAGCAAATGTCGCTTGCCAGTGTTGAATACCCGAAAGGCGTCAACGAGTTTATTAAATCGGGCTTTACACCTGTTGCTTCCGATCTGATAAAGCCCCCACGGGTGGCCGAATCGCCGGTACAGTTTGAATGTGTGGTAAATAATGTGATCGCTTTAGGAGCTGGTCCGGGGGCGGGAAATCTGGTGCTGGCCGAGATCAAATTGATGCATATCAGTGAAGCGATTTTGGATGAAAGCAGGCGCATCGATCAGCAAAAACTAGACCTGGTAGCAAGGCTGGGCGGCGACTGGTATGCCCGTGTTAATAGCGATAACCTGTTTAAGGTTGCCAAACCTAACCGGCATATTGGTATTGGTGTTGATGCGATCCCCTATCATATTCGTAACTCAAAAATACTCACTGGCAATAACCTGGGGCAATTGGGCAATGTAACCGAATTGCCAACGGATGAAGATGTAGACTCCTACGCACAACAACTGGAAATAAAAGAGCTGTTGGACGCAACGATCGGCGACAGCCAAACCCGCGAGCTGCAATTGCATCTGAAGGCGAAGGCTTTGCTGGAAGAAGGCAAGGTGGAAGAAGCCTGGAAGGTATTGCTGGTTTGAAAATTACTTTTCGGGCAAAGACGAGACAAGTACTAATAGGTGTTGCTTTTTGCTAAAGAATAATACACCCCATTCCGCAATCGACATTCCGCATTCCGCAATTCTATATTCCCAGCACCTGTTTCAACTTTACATACCCTGTTTTACTCACCGGTATTTTGGCACCGGATTTTAATATCGCAATGTGCGCATCTTTTTCATAAGGATCGATGCGGGTAATGTTCTGAACTTTGAGGATATAGGAACGATGTACCCGAACAAATTGTGAGGGATCGAGTGTCTGCTCGAAGAAACTCATCGTTTTGTTTTTCAGGAAAGAACCTTCTGAGGTATGTACGCTAACATAATCATCATCAGCTTCCAGGTATTCCACATCGTTTACCGGGATGATCTTTACCTTGGTGCCGGTTTTTACTACGATACGCTCATGCTGGGCAGGTGATTGCGATGCAGCTGCCAGCAAATTTTCGGTTTGTTTTGCGGGCTGAGCAGCCGGTGCCTGCGACAAAAACTTTTCTACAGCTTTATTGAAACGGTCTTTGGTAAAGGGTTTTAACAGATAATCGACCGCATGGGTCTCAAACGCTTTTATCGCATATTCGTCAAATGCCGTAGTAAAGATCACCGAAGGGGCGTTCTCCACCAGTTCAAGCATTTCAAAGCCGTTGATCTTTGGCATTTGTACGTCGAGGAACACAAGGTCGGGGTTGTGCAATTGTATAGCTTTCAGGCCTTCAAAACCATCGCCACATTCCTGCAATACTTCCAGTTGATCTTTAAAATCCTGCAGGTATTCCAATACAACCATCCGGGCGAGGGGTTCGTCGTCAATAACCAGTACGCGTTTCATAATTGTGGTATTTTTATAATGGTTGTAAAGATATTATCATCTG
>Ga0164296_1002548_pt1 | contig 17993 bp, 19 predicted proteins | sample GEODES057metaG_FD_113533 | JGI IMG/M metagenome (GOLD analysis project Ga0164296, IMG submission 113533) | Dystrophic lake water microbial communities from Trout Bog Lake, Wisconsin, USA - GEODES057 metaG | ecosystem: Environmental > Aquatic > Freshwater > Lake | place: USA: Trout Bog Lake...
CTACACTAGATAAAATAGAACTTGTATCTGCCTATTAGTGAAATAGATATATAAAAATATGTAAAGAATTGTAAAACATATTAAACATAAAATGTCATATAATATATTACATCTTATGCGTCTAACAATTGAAACGAAATCGAAACAAGAAATCTTTGTAGCTTTATTCCAATTATTAAAGAATTGGGGCTCCTATATCAATATGCATTTTGAAAAAGACCGTTTATATATTCAATCTATGGACAAATCGCATATTTGTCTTGCAGATATAAATATCAAGAGTAAATGGTTTACGAACTATGATTGTGCAAAGAACACGAATATTGCAATTGACTCAACTCATTATGCCATTTTGATGAATTATGCTCTAAAACACGATACAATTGAAATGAAATTCGAAGACGAAGCTGAAGTAGAAAATCTATTTATTAACTTTTTAAATGGGAAGGAGAAAAAGGGCGCTTTTGATCATTTTTTTGAATTGCCATTGATAGATGTAGAAGAAGAAATTTTAGGCATTCCAAGTGTAGAGTATGATGTTGACTTTACCATTGAATGTAAAAAATTAATGGATTTGTTATCTGAATTGAGTACATTTGGTCAAGATTTGAATATTTTATGCAATGAGAAAATTTTAGAATTTAATGCTGTCGGAGATTCTACTAAGCTAAAAGTTAATATACCAATCGACGATTTGAGTGAATTTGCAATTGCTGAGGATGATGAATTAAATGTTTCCTATAGTCTTAACCATTTATGTAAGATGTGTACTTCTGTAAAGCTAGCACCAGTTGTAGATGTTTCTATTAGCACGGAATATCCTATGGCTTTAAAATACAATTTGGGGGATGATAGCACAGTAATGTTTTTTATTGCACCGAAGGTATCTAATTAACCGAAGGTGTCTAATTAACCAAATTGTTTCGTTTTTCCCTAAATAATTTATTATTTTTAATAATTAAATGTTAAAAATATTAATTGCTTTATTTATATTTTGTATTACTTTATTCCTCTATGTGCATGTTCAATTTCATTTAAAGACAAGTGATAATTTAGAAATATATGAGGTTGATCAAGCATCAAAGGATAAAATGGAAGAAATATGTGATTTACGCCAACCTGTCTTATTTGATTGCGATGAAGAGGGTTATAAAATTATAAATACTACTAACAAAAATGTTTTGTTAGATAATTATCCTGTATTTGAAATAAAAATCAGAGATAACAAAACGGAAGATACCGATCGAGACTCACAAATATCTGTACCTTTGCCATTTCACATTGCTTCCAAATTATTCGAAGAAGACACAAACTCTATTTATTTTAGTGAAGGCAATTATGATTTCTTGCAAGAAACCGGTGCTATTAAAAATATGTCATATAATGATGATTTTTTGCGACCATATTTGGTCTCAAACTGTTACTATGATTTTCTAATAGGTTCAACAAATGTGGAAACTCCTTTTCGTTATGATTTAAATTATCGAAATTATTTTATTGTCACCCAGGGCACGATAAGTGTTAAATTGGCTCCTCCAAAAAGCACAAAATATTTATATCCTGTAAATGATTATGAAAACTTTGAGTTTAAATCATTGATTAATCCATGGACCCCGCAACAGAAATTCAAGGCGGACTTTGACAAGGTAAAATGTCTGGAAATGGTATTATATCCGGGAAAGATATTGTTTATTCCAGCTTATTGGTGGTATTCTTTTAAATTTGCAGAGAATAGCAGTGTTAGTTGTTTTAAGTATAGAACATATATGAATAATATTGCCATTAGTCCGCAAATAATGATGTATGCACTTCAAAATCAAAATGTAGAAAGAAAGATAGCTAAGAAAATAGATATATCCTTTTTACAAAAAGATAAGAAAGTAGAAGTTTCAGAAAATGTTAATGAGCCAATAGATTACAAAGAAGTTCCGGATATATTGATCCCTAATGATGAAAGTAATTTCAGTTCATTGGAAATACCTCAAATGCATATTGGCGAAACTGTTATTAATAATGATAATATTGAGATCATGCCAACAAATGAAGGTATTTCGTCTCAAATTTAAAAATCTGGTTATTTTTATATATATTTATATTTTAAAAAGCATGCAAAAATATAAATATAATGACTACGTAGAGAAAAATATATATAACGATAATACTACATTCATAGACATTAATTTGCAAGGTATTACGCAAGGTATTACGCAAGGTATTACGCAAGGTATTACTTCTGAACCTACAGAATTTATTAAAATAAGTACATATAATCCAACGAATGCGTTTACAGCTTATCCGTTACATTCAAATGATGTACCTACTGTATATAATAATGTTATTATTATTTGTACTACTATTGGTATATTTACTATAATTTCCATCATGACTATGATTTATTATAAATATAATCATAAACAACTAACATATTATCACAAAAAAAATGAAACTGTAAATCTTATAGATGACATCCGAGTAGATGACATCCAATTAGATGACATTGGTGCTGAGCTCTATTTTGATGAGGTCTATTTGGCCGACGACAAAGTGTAGGGTGCGCGGACCTACATGCCCCCTACATGGGGGTGAAAAACTAGGTTCTAGAATGCGACAAATCACCCTACACCTATGTAGGCAACCCTTTAAAACCCCACCCAAAATCGACTTAAAGATTGCACTACAAGTTATATTATATCATGACCCTCCTTAAGATCAACATTGATAATCGGAATGGTAGCTCCTGGAAAATATATAATGCAACTACCTTGGAACCGTGTGTACTCGACGCATTTGAACCGGATAATTATAAACTATTTACGAATGATGTCTTTACTTTTAACAAAGGAAATGTTGATATTATTCACTCTGCTATCCGTATCAATGAAAACATTCCTGCTGTTCTTATCCTCGCCGATCAAAAAACATATGGTCGAGAAAATATTATGAAAATGACTTCTGGCTCAACATTTACTAAGAAAAAAGAAGGCCGATTATTATATAAATGTATTCCTGATGATATTCGCATCCCTATCTTTCTTGTACCATATGAAATGACTAATGTTGGTTTTTCTAAAGTGTTTACCAATCTTTATGTTACTATTCGATATAAAGACTGGTCTGGAAAACATCCCATTGCTAATATCAATCAACTTATCGGCTCTGTAGATGTTTTAGACAATTTTTACGAATACCAATTGTTTTGCAAAAGCCTAAATACCTCTATGCAAAAATTCAATAAAGACACATCCAAAGCCATCAAAGAAAAAGCACAGGAACACGACTCCTTTATTACCACCCTTTGCCAAAAACACCCAACTATCGAAGATCGAACAACCTGGAAAACATTTACTATTGACCCACCTACCAGTCTAGATTATGACGACGGTTTCAGCATAAAGAAACTAGACAATAATCAAACACTGTTATCTATCTATATTGCCAATGTCACTATTTGGATGGATGCCCTAAATCTTTGGGCAAGCTTTTCCGAACGCATCTCCACTATTTATCTTCCCGATAGAAAACGTCCCATGTTACCCACTATCTTATCTGATTGTCTTTGCTCTTTGCAACAAGGTGTAAGACGATTTGCATTTACTATGGATATACTCCTAGATAATACTGGAACCATTCAAAATATTACCTACTCCAACTCACTTATCAAAGTTTCCAACAATTTTGCATACGAGGAACCGGCTCTACTCGTTGACCAAGATTATACATTATTGTTTGATTGTGTTAAACAACTCTCCCAAAAATACCAATATATGCATTCTATTAAAAACAGCCACGACGTAGTCTGCTACTTGATGATATTTATGAATTATTATTCCGCTCAAGAACTCTTAAAAGCAAATAACGGCATATTTCGATCTACTATTATCAAAAAACAAATCGAATTACCTACTGACCTACCGGATGACGTCACCCAATTTATTAAAATTTGGAACAGTGCCTCCGGACAATACATCGACCTCAAAACCACCACCTCTAATTCTCAATCCATCCGACATGAACTCCTTGAAATGGACGCCTATATTCATCTCACGTCTCCCATTCGACGCCTCGTCGACCTACTCAATATGATACAATTTCAACAAAACCATGGTTTATTACAGTTGACTGAAAATGCAACCCAATTCTATCAAAAATGGATCGCTCAATTGGACTATATCAATACTACCATGCGAGCCATCCGAAAAGTACAAAATGACTGCAATTTGTTACACACGTGTAACACCGAACCCGCAATTTTGGATAAATTGTACGATGGATACTGCTTCGATAAATTGGTACGCAATGACGGCCTCTACCAGTTTATCGTGTTTTTACCTGAACTTAAACTGACTTCTCGTATTACTATGCGTGATAATTTGAACAATTTTGATAAACGACAATATAAATTATATCTCTTTAACAATGAACAAAAGTTTAAAAAGAAAATTCGTTTGCAACTTGTATAAACTTAATATTTATAGTAAATTATATAAAGACATATCATCATCTTATTTAATATGGAACAAAATCAGCAAACCACTACTACTCAGCCTAAAGAAACTGTTGAAGAAGTTATGAAGGACCTTGAACAAAAAGTTAACCCAAAGACCATGCAGGAAGGTATTGCTTCTTTATTGACTGCTGTTAAAACAAATGATGCCTCTATTCTCTTAGGTCCCATGCAAAAGGGCGCTGAAGAATTTAAGGAGCGAACCGGACGTGAAATGACGTATGGGGAAATGCGTGCAATGTGGGGATAGATTACTATACCATTATATGTTTTGTGAAATTTTATTCTTTATATTATATATGAAATCTTTAAGAAGACGAATGCGTAGTAAGTGTACACGTAGTAGAAAATATAGTGGTCGTACACTTAATCGTCGTAAACTTAATAGTCGTAAACTTAATAGTCGTAAACTTAATAGTCGTAAACTTAAAGGCGGCTGAGGCGGTAACCCATTTTTAAGAGACACCGATCCTACCAAATTATTTGGTGGCTGAGGACAACCTATATTAATGGGTTAAAATATATACTTTATTTCTGGAATGATGTGTTGAAAGGTACAATACTTTTCTAAACTGATCAAGAAATTATATTACTTGTATAAATAATATAATTACAACGTTTTGTCTATCACTGTTTCTTTTGCAATATTTCTTATTATTTTCTCATAATTCTTATCCGATTCTTCTTTTGATGAACCACTCATCACATTACATATCATTTTCATATACTTGTCATTCTGCTTAGAATCAGGATTATTATACTCCGGATACACCTTTTGCCATTCACTTATCTGTTTCATATTTTTACTACCAATTATTTTTATCGCATTTGTTAGTTTCGTTTTATCTTCATCCTCTCTCTCCCAAGCATCTTGATCTTTTATATACAATACCTCTCTCTTAAAATCAGAACAGTGAATTGGCCTCTTATGTACATTTAAATCTGATAAACCATTTATAAATATCTGTGATATGCCTTCCACATATCCTAACCTCGCTGTATTCTCCAGATCCTTTAACTTTACCTTTAAAGAATCCACGAAATCCATTAAATTTATTGCATCTTTACATTGCTCATTCAAAAATACATTTAAATTAAAATGATTATTATTGTTGTTAGTTGTATTATTATTCGTTATCGACTTCCCCTCCTTTGCTAACTCAAACATCTTATTATTCTGTTCCAATAACAAATTTTGCAATTCTTGATTTTGCTTTATTAATTGCATTACTAACTCTGTTGTTATCTCCGGCGACTTTGTTTCATTTATTATTTGCTGTTCTTGCTTACATTTTTTTTTGTGCACTGACAAACTCTGTCTATGTGAAAATATTTTGCCGCAGCTGCATTTATGCTGGTCGTACTCTGTTGGTAATTTTATGTAAACATTTTCGAACTTTTTGTGTTTATCGGTTAATAAATGCCTTTCATATTGACTTTTGCGTGACGTTGAATAGTCACAAATTTTACATACAAATGTGTCCGAACTTTTGTCAACATTTAGTTCCAACTCGGTCGGTGATGGGGTAACGTGATGATTTATCATGTGATTTTCTAGCATTATTTTTTCTGTAAATCGCACCATACATTTTTTACAAACAAATTCTGGCTTGCATATAAGAGGTGGACTAGGGTTTAATGATGAATTAAGTATTTTATAATGTTCTTGTTCTTTTATACGAGCTTCCGTGTGGTTTTTACAATTATATGTCGCAATTTCAACCATTTCCCAGTTATCCCATCCACCATTCTCTCTTATTGTCTTGTATATTTTTTGATTATTGTTTAAATCTTTGCAGACCTGTTTGTGTTGATATTTGCGTTTAGTAAAATTCGTTGTATGACCAACATATACCTCAGAAATACTTTTGTCTAGACAACAAATCTTATAAATAATTGTCTTTGAATAATCTATCAGATCTTTTGGCATTCTATAATATATTTTGAGACTTTTTCTAAATAAAAATCTCAAAATATCTTATTCAGAATTTTTGTCCAATTTTTGCACATTTTTTTGAAAATTTTATCGTCACAATTTTTGCGTTATTTTTTCTGTGATTGTTACCATTATCGTCACAAATGACTTTTTTTCTGCATTTTTCAAGACTTTTTTAGACTTTCTGATTCTGGACATTTTAAAAATGTCCAAAATCGAAAACCCAATCACTTTTACAAAAAAAAATTGATGTGACTGAGAATTTTCACCAAAATAATCACTACAAAATTGTTACCATTTCTCCTAACAACTCAGAAATAATAATTTAAAGCATATTTTCGGCACAATTTTTCAGCAAAATAATATATATTATAATTTATATGAGTGATTATTTATTTAGACTAAATACCCCTAATATATCTAATCCACCACCTTATGATAACTCATTACCTGTTAAGGATTGTACTAATGGACAACCAAATGCAGAATATACCAATTATGGTGATGACAATGCATCTGTATTATATAGCATTTGGTCTGCAAATCAAAACACATTGGGAGCACAGTTTAGCATCCAACAAAATTTAGTTGCCGCTCCTGGAACTAATCCAATATGTCAGGGCCCAGCAAATATTTTTATTTTTAGACATGGAGAAAAATCAGCAGAATTACCAAATTATAGTTTAAACAATAATGGAATTTATCGGGCTAGCCAATTAGTTAACTTTATCAATTTGTTAGCTAAAGATGGATACCCTATTTCTTATATTGTTAGTTGTAATCCTTGTTGTTATAATACTAGTGATCCATCTATTAGAGCCACACAAACAGTAATGATGTCATCCTTTATGTTAAATATACCCACTTTTATTTATGGTGGATCTCAAGATTATGCACCAGTTTGTCAAGCATTATATCCTTATCCACCGAATAGTTCTCAAGTAGGACAATATGACGGACTTAATATAGTCATATGCTGGGAACACTCATCTATTCAACAATTATGTTTAAATATATTAAATACCGCGGGTCTTTATGGGCGTATACCAGTTGGTCCAACAAATAATGATACTAAATTATATGGAGACGCATTTTTCAATTTAACTAGCGTTTGCAAAGATGGTAAATATTTGTGTCCGGCTGATCCGTCTGCTCCTAACTATAACAGCGTTTATGATGTTACTCAACCAGATACACCGACTATTATAGGACCCAATTCTTATAAATATCCTTATTGGAATAACTACAACTTTGATAATGTCTACTGGTTTAAATTGGATAATACTACCAATTATTGGGATTTTCAAATATTTAGGCAACCATGTTATACGTGCTTTCCTAGTTGTGGTTTAGAAATAGGGTTATATCAACCCTTAAATACCCAATGTTCGTCTTCTTATCTTTATTACTCTAATACAGCTGGAGATCCAGCAGTTAGCGGACCTATTGAAAATAGCTGTGAAGTTCCTTCTGACTGGGCAGTATAAGTTTTATAAAAATAAAAAAAAATATAATAATATTATATTTTTATTATATAATTGAACAATGGCATCTAATAATTTCCTATTTAACCTAAACTTAAAAACTACATCTTCCTCAACTTCTACACCTATAACATTACCAGCAGAAAAGTGCAGTAACGGAACACCTATAGATGAATATGCTGGAACTGGAGTTTATGCATGGAAAGTTCTTTATAGTATTTGGGATAATTATCAATCCAGTACAGCTGCACAATTTTCATTACAACAGGCGATTACACAGGCGCCTGATAATAATCCGCCTACTCCTCCATGTGTCGGTCCTACTAATATTTTTGTTATTCGACATGGAGAAAAAAACACTGGTAGTGGCTGTTTAAACAATAATGGAATATATAGAGCATGTGAAATAGTGAATTTTGTTAATCAATTAGCCCAAGACGGATATCCCATCTCTTATATTATTAGTTGTAATCCATGCCCCTATAATACATCTAATCCTTCTATGAGAGAACCACAGACAGTATATCCAGCTGCATTTATGTTAAATATACCCATGTTCATTTACGGGTCTTCCAGTGATTTTATAGATGTTTGCAATCAGTTATTTAATATTTCTGACACAAACAATGGACAATTTAGCGGTACAAATGTGCTAATTTGTTGGGAACATGCCGCAATTCAACAATTATGTTTGAATATGTTAGATACTGCCGGTACTTTATCGCCTTCTAGACTTCCTAGTGGCATAACAACAGGTGATGCTTTTTTTAAATCTAAAAATCCATGCCCTGATGGTAATTATGTATATAATAATAGTGTTCCAGGATCGACTACTGTTTATTCACCGCCTGCATCAGGTACAATCCCGGGTGTAGGAGCAAATACACAATTTTATCCTTATTGGAACAATTATAATTTTGATCGTGTATTTTGGTTTTCTAGTAGTGCATCAACAAATTATGTATTTGATTTTAAAACATTTACAGAGGATTGTCCAACTTGTTTTCCTAGCAATCAAATTGCTATTGGTTTATACCAACCATTGCAAACGGAATGTAATTCTTCTTATCAATACTATAATAAAACACCAGCAAATTTAAATGTGGAAAATCTAAATCAACCTCCTAGTAGCTGGTCAATATAACTATAAATAATTTAAACATACAGTGATTGATTGGTCGCGACAAATTTCAATGTTAGATCGGGGACCTGCTTCAAAATAGATAGAAATTTCATATCACCTAGAATTTCAGCAACCTTTTCCATTTCTACGGTAATATTATTGATTTTTAAAATAGCCTTTACAAATTCACCCAAGAATATTTCCTTTTCTAAAGACATTTCATGCAACAATCGTTTGCAGTCTACATCTGAAGTACATTCACACCATTTCATTGTATAGTCAATTAAATCAAAATGCAGCGAATAGTCAATTCCTGTGTTGAAACCATTTATAAGCTCATGATTACTGTGTTTTTGATATGCATTATAAATATCAACAATACAATCTTTTACATCCGTGTTATCTGAATTAGGGTATGAAGCCCGTTTTTCTTCCGGAACTGTAATATTTGTAAAACAACTTAGAATAGAGACCAGATCTTTTGCCTCAAAATTTTTTAGCTTACCCGCATTTATCATATCAGCAAAAACCAGACAATGCACTTCCCTTATTTGACTTGCAATATGGCCTTTTGTTGTTAGTTGATTTTTTTCAATAAACCCAAATTGGGAAAGCATATCCAGAACCTTGTTTATATTTAATAGTAGTGTGGTTTCTGTTGCAACTAATTGTTTATTCAAATCATCTATTTCCTTATTTTTTGTATTTAATTTGGCAACAATTTCTGCATCCTTTTCTGCAGAAGGATATTGATCTAAAATTTGACGTATAACTCGATCAGCATCTTTTCTCTGTTTGTTTACACTAATTAGACGTTTTTGTTTAAATTCTAAATATTCTTCTGCTACGTGAATAGGTGTACGTGTATTTTCCAATGTAAGCGATATATTATCGACATCTAATTGCAGTTTTTGTAAGGATTGATATAATCCATTCATCTCACTATCAATATCGTTTTGTATCATGCTACGTTTGGCAAATTTTGTATAATCAGTTTCACCAATACTGATTAAATTCAGCAACAGATTATACGAGATTTTGAATTTTGATACCAATGTTTGAGGCTTACCTTTCATTATAGTTTTTAGTGTTAGTTGGTCCATATTTTTAAACAAGTTAGTCAAATGAATTACATGACCCACTGTGTCAATTCCTCTACGACCAGCTCGCCCGGCCATTTGCGTATATTCATGAGAATAGAGTGGTCTAAGTCCTGATCCGTCGAATTTGTTCAAATCAGTAAACAAGACTGTCTTAGTTGGCATGTTAATTCCAACAGCAAATGTTTCGGTAGCAAACAGCAACTTAATATATCCTTTTGCAAACAATAATTCAACCATTTCTCTTAAAACTGGCATGATACCTGCATGATGAATAGCTACTCCTTTTTCTAATAGTGAAATCATCTGCAAATATTCAGGTAAATTCAGATATTCCTGGTAATTCGGCAATTTACGAATAATTTGTTCACATTCACGTTTTACTATATAAGGCACTTTACTGTCATCTTCTAGCAAATTGGTCGTCATTTCTTTAGCACATTGTTCTAATGCCTTGCGACTTAGTACAAAACAAATGGCTGGCAACATATTTTGTTCAACCATATGTTTGGCTACTGTATTTAAAACGTGCTGTCTTTTTACAAAATGGTTTTTTTGCTCAAAAATATCAAGTACATTATATACCTTTTTGTAATTTGTATCACTGAAATTTCCCTTATTATCTTGTAATACATGCAATGAATTCGTGGTCTTCATTATTTCCATTTCCAATTGTTTATTTTTCAATATTTTAAAAATGCCTTGAGTACATGTGATAAACGAATAATGTGTTAATGGGACAACACGCTCATAAGTAGTGGTTAAATACACTTTTTTGTCGGATTTATAGTCAGCACTTTCACCTCTTGTTTCACACCATAATGCAAACTTTTCTGGAGAATCTAATGTTGCAGAAAGCATGACCATCTGAACGTGTCTAGGAAGCATCATAATGGTTTCCTCCCATACGCGACCACGATCTACGTCATTAATATAATGGACTTCATCGAAAATAATACATGCTAATTCTTTATCAAAGTCCATATTGAACATAGTGGCTGTGGTATTCGAATTATTATTTCCACTTCTAGCATAAAGCGTATTCATCAATATTTCTGTAGTCATAATCAATACATCGGCTTCAGGATTGCTTTTAATATCGCCTGTTAAAATACCAAATGATATGTGAGGAAATTTATTGGTAAATTCATAGAATTTTTGATTAGATAGGGCCTTGATTGGAGAAGTATAAATAACCTTTTTGCCTTGTTTAACAAAAAACTCAATTGCAAATTCAGCTGGCAATGTTTTACCAGAGCCAGTATGCGCAGTTACGAGGATATGGTCTCCTGAAACAATTGCTTCAATTGCAAATTTTTGAAAAGAACTCAATGGAAATGAGTACTTTTCAAAATAAGACGAATATATGGCTTCAGATGAAACAGGATAAGAGTTAGGACAGATTTTAACCATGATTATTGTAATATGACAAATAGTCTTTAAGTCTATTTTGTTATTGAAGTAAAATTCCATTTATCAAATAACTTGGGGAAGACAAATGGTTTGGGTCTTTTAAGAGGTAGACGTACAAACATTAATCCTATAATAATTAAAACGATACCAATATATTTGAATGGATCGGTAAAATATTCGCCTAAAAATATAATAGCCGCTACACTCTCAATTAATGCACTTAAACCGTCCCAAACAGCATTTACCAATAAAATTTGTGAACCTTGTAATGATCGTATTAGGTAATATATTACACCAATATAGCCGCCAACACCTACACAAAATGAGGAAAGCCCTCCTGAATTTGCAAATTTTTGGAAGCCAAAGTCACCAATAATCTCTGTTATTATCAATGCTCCAATATCCTGATAACTCATAATATATTATAATAAACAAAAATAACAGGGTTAATAATAAAAATAAAAATTACTTGCATCGTTGAATTCCACTATATGTAATTATACTATTATCTTCTGGAAAACAAGTGAATAATCTTTCTTCCGATACGCTATATTTTAGGTTTTCATCAAAATGTATAATAGATTGATAATTATCTGTATTCCAATTAGGTAAATTACTATTTCCTTCTGGATTTTCAAATTGATAATTATTTAACCCCTTCAATTTTGCTCCAATGGTTACAATACTTCTTATTAGTGATTGTATACACTCGTGCTCCCAGCAAATTAATACAGTTTTTCCATTAAAAAATTTATTTGTAAATATATTTTGGACAGCAATATCCGTTTGTGATTGTTCACCATATAAATAAAGAGGTATATCCATTAACCAAGAGGCTAAAGAAACTGTTTGCTCCTGATGCATACTGTGATAATCATATGCTGAAACAATAGCATGCACTCCGTGACCATTGTCATTAAGTCGTTCAATTAATTTTGGTACATAGGTGGATCGCAAAATACCATTACAATCCAATGCATGCTTAGACTTTATTTTTTCACCATGTCTAATAATAAATATATTGGCAGGTCCATTATTTGAAAACAAAAAATGTTTTGCTTGACTATTATGCGCTAACATGTGATTTTTATCTCTTATTTGTTTATATTCTGTGTGTAATTTATAAGTACTCGATTGTAAACTGGTAACTGGACATCCTTTTTTGTTACATTGTGGTTTAACAATATCAAACCCTTCTTTAAATGAATAATTACTAACAAAATATAAAATTACTAAAATAACTATTAAACTTGTAGTAAATAATACAATCTTTTTCATATAAATTATACATCTAAAATAATTTATTTTATTATAAGTATTTAACTAATATAAATATTTAACTAATATAGTATAACAATGGACATTATTGCAAATAAATATCAGTTATTAAATCAAATAAATAAGGGTTCATTTGGTCAAATATTCAGAGGAAAAAATAGTCGTACAGGAGAAATTGTAGCCATTAAACGAGAAAATAAGTCAGAGACAATAAAGGTATTGGTTTCGGAGGCAAAAATATATCAATACTTGGGAAAGCAAGATGGGTTTTTACAGTTGAAATGGTTTGGAACAGATGAAAAATATAATTATCTTGTTTTTGATTTATTAGGATATTCTTTAAAAGATACAATGGATACTTCTAAAATGTCATTTATTACGTGTTTAGAATTAGGCATACAAATTATTGAAAGAATAAAGGTTCTTCACGATCATCATTTACTGCATAGAGATATTAAACCAGACAATTTTGTCTTTGGTCAAGGCGAAAATACTAACAAATTATATCTAATTGACTTGGGATTTTGTAAACGGTTTAATTACAATGGCAAACACATTGAAGAAACATATAACAATAAATTAATAGGTTCACCTAATTTTGTTAGTTTGTTTATACACAAGGGTTGTCAGGCAAGTAGAAGAGATGATGTGATATCTGCAATCTATGTAATTGCATATATGATGTTGGGTAAATTAGATTGGTTCAATAGTCCTAATTTTGAAACGATGGTACAAGAAAAAGAGAATTTTAACACTAATCATATGCGTTTTACTTTTTTGAAAGATATGCTACATGATTGTTATAATTTATCGTTTGATGCAAAACCAGATTATGAATATTTAATATATATATTATCGCATGTATATAAAAAAGTGAACTTGTAAACAAGTTTATTTATTTTAAAATAATTTAAAGACAGTGCATATAATATAGTATAAAGAAATGTCAAGTAGTACAGCTGCTGTTTCATCTTCCACCGTGTCATCGTCTTCTTCAGAGAGATTTATTGGTCGTGTTAAGTGGTTTAATAATAAGGCTGGTTATGGTTTTGTAACTGTAACTGATGGCCCTAAGTCGGGTAGTGATGTCTTTGTGCATCATAGTTCTATTCAAGTGGACTCCGAGCAATACAAGTATTTGGTTCAAGGCGAGTACGTTGAGTTTAGTTTGTCCGATACCAAGACTGGTGATCACGAATATCAAGCTGGAGATGTGAGTGGAATTAAGGGAGGTAAGCTAATGTGTGAGACTAGACGTGATTTGCGTGTCGCGCGTTCGACATACAAGTCATCGAGACCTGACGCACAACAGGAGGAAACTTTGGAGCCTATCAAGATGCCTAGATCAGTTCGCACTCCTAGAGAGCAGGTTCATAATGCAGAGCCTAAGACCCCACGAGTTCGTGGTGCTGGGCCACGTGAAGAGGGAGAGTGGACACAAGTGGTGAGGTCGAAGAAGTCGGATCAGGACGATAGAAAGCCCTCTGCTGGTAGAGGCCGTGGACGCCCACCTCGTTCTAAGGAGGCGAAGTAAATATAAATAATTTGTTTAATAAATTTTTGATAATACATTTTGATAATACATTTTGATAATAAAATAGAAAATATATTTTTGTTATCAAAACAAAGAAGTTCAAATACTTATATGCTTTGCACTGCCTCTACCATGATTATATTTTTTTCTAGATTTCATTGCTAATTTGAATGCTTTTTTACTGTGATTGCAACCTTTTTCTAGTATATCAAAGTCGACAGCAGCTGATTTACCGCCAGTTATTGAACTGGCCAACCGAGCTAATCCCCATGATTGAGCAGTTTGATTTGGTCTGGAACCTGAAGAATAATATGCACCTTCACCTTTATTTACAATTTTGTTGAGAGCGTTCAATGAACAGCCCGTTTTATAAGCGAGCTCTTTAGATGGAGAAACATTACTTATTTTGTAGATTTTTTGAGCAGCGACAATATGATTAGATTTTTTATTAGGAAATGATGATAAACTCTTACGAGTATAGTACTTGTTTTGTTTATATAATTTTCTAGATTTCATAAGCATTTTAATTTGTTTAGACTTATCCTTTTTTGTTAGTGATTTAGGCAAATAACGCATGGGTACTTTCATATGCTTCATAATAATTATATATATTAAATAATTAATCAAGATATTTGCTAAAAACAATTTAAATATTAAATATGAATGTAGTATAACCATGGAAGAAACAAATATGCAGGATAATCCTTCAGAAACATTTACTGAAATTTTAAGCCAATTTTCAAATATAAACGATAGTTTAACCTTATTTAAAATGCAAATAAGTACACTACAACAAAAGGTTAAAAACGTAGAAAAAAATGTGAAAAAAGAGTTAAAAAACATGAAGAAAAACAGTAAAAAGGAGGTTTCGAAAGGTAAACGAGCGCCATCTGGATTTGCAAAACCAACAAAAGTAACCAAAGAGTTATGTGCTTTTATGGAAAAACCTGAAGGATCGGAGATTGCGCGTACTGAAGTAACAAGAGCATTGGTAAATTATATTAAATCAAATAATTTGTTAGAACAATATGATAAATCGAATGACCCAAATAACAAAATCAAAAACAAGATTATACCGGATAAGAAATTGAAAGATTTATTGGGTTTGCAAGATGATCAATTAGATAATTTAACATATTTTAATATTCAAAAATATATGAATAAACATTTTTTTTCACTTAAAACAGCAAATTCGGATGTTAATTTAACGGCATAAATATATATTCTTTATTTATATTAAAATGATTGTCAGATATCGTTCTGGTTACTTCAATGATCTAAGAGCTTATGGTTGTGTTCGCAAATTAGCTTATATTCCGCAGTCATATATCTATAATTTATCTCAAGTGGTGAATAATACAAATCAATGGCATAATTTTTTAAGAAAGATTTAAATAAAAAATAAAATACTAAAATACTAAAAATTATATGTTTGTTTTATCAAATATAAATATATAATTAATTTATGACGGAAAGTAATGTAGACGACAAATCAAATAATCGAATATTTGATTTTATTAAAGATCCAGAGAAATTAAAAATATTAATAAATGCAAATGAAATGTTAAATATACACAAGGACAATAGAAATAAAATTATTTTTGTATATAGTGCACCAAAGGTAGGATCAACTTCTATTGTTAGTTCATTAAGAATTTTTGGAGTAGATAAGTTTGTTATTATTCATATTCACGATGAAGAAATGTTGAGAGTATTAGGTCATATTGAAGGTATAACTATAAATGAGATAATTCTATTCAATAAATATTTAGGAAAAGAGGTATATGTGATAGATGTATTTAGAAGTCCAATTGAAAGAAAAATATCTGTATTTTTTGAAAAAATAGGTTCGTATCACTTTAATAATACAGATGATGCGGTAAATAAATATAATGTAAATAAAGTTATCAAAAGATTTAATAATATTTTTTCATATATAGGTGTTGGTGATCATTTTATTGATAGATATGGAATTAATATACCAGAACAATTTGATTTTAATAGTAGATATTTGTTATTGGAACAAAATGGTATTAAATATATTAAATTGCGTTTAAAAGATTCCAGTATTTGGGGTCCTATTTTGAGCAGTATATTTGGTACAAAGATATGTATTGTTAAGGACTATGAGAGTACTAACAAACCAATAAAAAATATTTATACTTTATTTAAATCGACTTATCGAATTCCTAAAAATTTTCTCGATGAAATTATGAATTGTAAATATTTACAATATTATTATTCCGAAGAAGAAAGAAATGCATATTTTAGTGAGTGGGTTAATAAAAGTGAAGACAATTATATTGGTTATACACCTGAACAATATGCGATGTATCAAGATATTACAATGGAAAATTCATATATAGATTATATCCAATTAGATCATTATATGGATGAAGGATGTATATGCAAGGCATGTGGGTTAAAACGAGCTGATATAGCTGCAAAAATAATGAGGGGTGTGGAAGTAACGGATAGAATAATACATGTTAATGCAAAGTCGGAATTTATTCATAAGCGTGAAGCACAAGTACAAGTACAAGTAAATAAAATAAACAAAGTCTTGCAAAATATTCCTGTAAAACCCAAGCAAAAAAATTTACGAAATCAATTATCTAATTTGGTAAAAAATAAGAATGCAAAATAACTATTTGTCTTTAGAATATAAATATTCAATTATATTTGAATAAATAATTAAAATTGCTAATCCTATTGGTAAAAATAATGGCTCATAATAATTAAGATAGGTCCATAACATTACAAATATTACAGGAAATATATGACTTCTTGGTATCATATCATAACATTTCGGTGTTCTGAAATAAATCCAAAACCCCGCACAAATAACAGAAATAATGACTTTATTATTAAATGAAATATAATTATCTAAAATCATAATTATATTATAATTATATAATAGTTATACATATGGATATATTTACTGGTTTATATTTGAAAACAACAAATCCTAATCTAACATTATCTCACTTTTTAAATCCTAAATTGCAGTTTAGAATTGTACTTTCAGATATATTTCATACAACAATTTATACATTGTTTTGTAATTTAGTTAGTTATATATTTTTTGGAAAATTATTATCTAAATCAATAAATATTAGACTAGTAGTTTCGCTGTTTATAATAATGTTTTTAGGATTTTTTGCACGTTTTTTACATGTCAAAGAAATATACAAGGCATATAATTATAACTTAGATAAAACTAGAACCCATTTGGATAAATTATATATAAGTTGGATTTTTATTTCGTAGATTATTTATTAGTATAAAAAATTGATATACTTTATTCATTTGTTAGTACATCAATTAATTAGAAGTATGAAAATAGAACTATTTTATTTTAAGGGCGAAGAATACCCTATTATTATAGGTAAAGATAGGGAAGAAAATTTTGCAATTATTGATGAAAGTGTAGATACAGATATTTGGTTCCATGTAGAAAACGAGCCATCTTGCCATGTTATTTTAAAGACCAATAACAAAAAAATTAGAGATATTCCATTGCAAGTAATAAAAAGATGTGCGTACAAGTGCAAAATAAATTCAAAGGCAAAAAGCAAGCGCACATGCAATATTATTTATACTCAAATAAAAAATGTAATA
>Ga0164296_1002549_pt1 | contig 17991 bp, 17 predicted proteins | sample GEODES057metaG_FD_113533 | JGI IMG/M metagenome (GOLD analysis project Ga0164296, IMG submission 113533) | Dystrophic lake water microbial communities from Trout Bog Lake, Wisconsin, USA - GEODES057 metaG | ecosystem: Environmental > Aquatic > Freshwater > Lake | place: USA: Trout Bog Lake...
ACGCTGTTCCTTGTCATTGGCGATCATGGAATGACATGGAAGGGTGATCACGGTGGCGCAACGCCGGAGGAAGTTGACTCTGCGCTATTTGCTACAATGGCGACACGAAATAGCGCAACTGGTTCACCAGCATCTAGCACAGCGGCGCACTCTTCACTAACACTGCCTCAAATTGATTTCGCTCCAACCATGGCGCTTCTTTTTGGTGTGCCTATTCCCTTCGGAAGTATTGGGCGCCTATCGCAACAGCTGTGGTCTCTTGCTGATGGCAAGCAGACGAGGTATGCGGCAGCGCTTCATGCGAATGCGCGGCAAGTGCATCGAGCTATGGACGCTTACGGAGCTGCGGGCGCATTTGCGGCATCCGATGTGGACATGCTGGATGCTCTGTTTAGGGGGTCGTCACACAGTGTGAGCGGCTCTGAAGCATTCTTGGAGGCGGCAGCGCGTGTAGCGCGCGCACAGTGGACGCAGTTCGATGCGCTGTCTATGGCTGCTGGCATCGCCGTCATGTGCCTGGCTCTTGGGCTCCATCGTGCGGCTTTGAGCTCACAGCTCGTTGGCAGCGCTTCCTCTGGGCAACTGCGCACCAGCGCAATTCTGGCGTGCGTTTGTGCCGGAGTACACGCATGTGGTGACTTTTCTGTGGCGTTTATGAAGGAGGAACATCAAATGGGCCACGCCTTGATGATCGCGATGACCTTCCTGAACACTTGCTCCGCTGTTTTGCATCGCTCGCACATTCGCTCTTCTTGCATTATTTTATGCTGCTCTATTGCCATCTGGGCGGTGTCCATGACCGGCGAATACAAGGCGACGCACACAGATCATACCTGCTCAACTAGCTGGTTCACACCCGCCTGCGCGCTGAACGCAGCACGCATGGCGCTCTCTATCTACATACCGCTGTTGATGCTTCCGCTTTCGATACTGTATACAGGCAAGACACGCTCGATCTCGTCTGTTGGGGCAGGGCTCTCATTTTGCTCATTCCTTGCAGTTGCTCTTCGCTGGTTGTCGCCCGCACACAGCGAACTGGCGCTTATAATTCTGCCACGACTTGTTTATATGCTAACTGTTGCTAATCTCGCCTTGGCCTGCTCTGGACGCGCGGTTGCTGGGTCCCAATCTCAAGCACATGTGCTAAACAGTGCTGCACGGCACCTGCTTGCAGCGCTGTCGCCGCTATTGCTGATGCTCACCGGTCGTCCATCCGCACTAATAGCTCTATTAACCGCGGGACAGCTAGCTGTCATTCTGGCCGCTCTACCGCATGAATCACGGACGGTGGACAAGTTGGTCGGCGCACCTTCGGAGTCAAGTGAAAGCATACCGCAAGGCAGTCACACTCCCTGGCAAGGTGTTTGGATAGCATGTGTCTTGCATGCCACAAGCAAGCAGCTGTTTAGCGCGACTGGACATCGGAGCAGCTTTGACGCGCTTCACTTTGCAGCTGCTTTCACTGGCTTCTCCCGCTTCAATTTTGCGCGCCAAGGCACGCTTCTAGCGCTTAATACCTGGGCCAACGAGCTCGTCACCGCTGCGCTGGTGCCACTTTTCGCCGGAGCTATCGCACACAACGGTGATGCTCCTGTTCTGTGGCGCTCGCTCGGTGTTGTGACGCTGACACGTAGTGCGCTGAGCGCCATGGATGCTACAGCCTCTGTTGTGGCAGCGGCTGCTTTGCGCCGTCATTTGCACGTGTGGTCACACTTTGCGCCAAAGTTCGTGTTCCAGACGCTTGCCATGCTTGTGGTTGACACGCTCCTTCTGATTCCTACGGCAGCCTTACTCACGACTCTGTCTTTGCGCCGCTCTCCGGCGGAGTGATCGTCGCCGCTTGCGCATTCTCCTCCAGTGCAGCACGCTGCATGGCACTCTTTGCACCCGGTCTCCACCGCTCAACGGTCTCCACTGGCCAGCGCCCTCCCCTATGCTTCGGGTACCCCTTCGGCATGTACACAGCGGGCTCGTAGTCGCTGATTGGATGGTCAAGCTGCTGTGCTGGTTCCTCAGCATCTGCGAATTGCTCGTACGAAGGGTATGCGTACATCCCGGGCGGCGTGTCGTCACTTGTAGGCGGCCAGTCGTTGATAGCGTGCAGCCAACCAAACCATTCCGGCGGCACGTCGTTAGCGCTGTACTCCTCCATGTTGACGTAGCGGACCCACCTGAAGCGAGTGCTCTGTGCATGCCGATTCTCGAAGTATGTGTTGCCGAAGCGATCCGTGCCCACGAAGTAGCCACCTTGGTGCTTGGAAGACCACCTGTTGGCGATGACGCGCAGGCGAAGAGTGAAACCGCACTCTCATTGCACAGGTGAATGCTGTGCGCACCAGAGATTGCCATCCAGCCATGGCTTGGCAGCGAGCGAGCGCCAGCTTGACTGCGCAGCTCGCACAAGCCGCCTCGCGATGGTACTCATGTGGGGGAGGAGGAGTCGGGAGACGTACCAAGGGTCCACTGAGGCGGGAGTATGTACTCTGCTCGATGCCAAGATTGCATTGTTACATCGCCATCTTGCCAGACAAGCATAGGTTCACTTTCGTCTGCAGCGTGGGATTTTCTAGCGCTGCAGCGACGCGCTCCTTGTCATTGAGCTGCTTGTTCACTGCGTGCTCTGAGCTGTGACTCCCCGGCGAGACGTAGATGTCAACTTTGAAGCGCCGCGGCAGTGCGCGCAGCAGCTGCACGCGCACGCAGAGGCCTATGAGTGTCGCCATGCTGCAGTGACTCACTGTCGGCGTGAAATACACTCTGCGCAGCGGGTGTCAGTGCCAACAAGTGCCACCAGGCACAGCGCAACCAACCAACGCACTCGACTCTATTCCCCGCGTCGTCCACGTGTATATTCTCCTCAGTTATGACATTCAGCTGCAAGGCACAGGTGTGAGCGCACACGTAGAGGCAGTGCAAGCGGCAGCTAGACAGCTTTCACGGACCTGCTCGAGCGTGTACGGGTGCTCTGGGTCGGAAATGTTGCGCAGGTGCTCAAATATCTCGCCCGCGTCGAAGGCCTCGCGCTGGTCGTTGTCCGCAGCTGTTACTTCAGCCTTTGGGCGGCGCGGCGCTCGACGACGAAACACGACAGGCGCCGGGTTGTCCACACGCAAGCCGCCGCCGCCGTTCATGCGCGCACTCTACGACACGTGGTACATTCAGGTGCAGCGGCGTCGCAGGGTAGGGATGGGTCTGAATCGCTCTGCGAGGGGAGCTTCCTACAGGTGGAGGAGCCGCCCGTGACATCACCACGGTACTGTACGAGATGGTCTTTCTTGTTGAGTCTGTAGCCATCACTTGCATTGTCTGGTCCTGACAACATGCTTCTATGCCTCCTCTACTGCGCTGCCATCTCATGCCCATCCTCAACTGCTGCGGGCCCTTGCGACGACTGGCCGATGGGGCCTCCACCAGCGCGCGGAGAGCCTGGGTCCGCCTCTGCAGGAACAACGAGGTGTTGCTGTGTCGATGGCTCGTCCACATCCCCACCTCCACCCCCGGGGTTGAATCCCTCCAATGCACGCATCACAGAGTCCTCCACCAACGGAGGCTGTCCGCCTGGCGCAACAGCCTCCTCCGCGATCTCCATCGCCACCTGTGCAGGCACCACAGGGGCAGCTGCGGCGGGTGGGGCAGGAGGCTCTGCCTGCTGCTGCTCACGCGCCTTACGCGTTGACTCCGCTTCTGGCCATTTTTTCTGGTCGTAGCCCGGCACGGGCGATTTGAAGACCTGACCAGGCGGTGTCACCACATCCGTGCGGCCTAGCGCTCCATCACCGCCATCGGCGCCGGCAGGTTGAATCTCGCCCGCATTCAGCGGACCTGAACCTGCAGGCGGCTCGCCACACGCCTCCTCAGCCACAGGCACCATTTCATCCCCTGGCAGCTGCTTCGCATCAGCTGGATGCACTACTTTGGGAGGCGAGGGCGTCTGTTCCGCCACCAGGTCGGAGTCGCCTGCGCTGAGTTGCGCACCCTCCTTCTCCTTCTCCTCCACGTCAGCAGACGCAGACTCGTCAGCAGCAGATGTGAGGCGCTCCAGAAGCTCCGCCTTGCGACCTGCATTGAAGCACAAGACGCCGTAGGATTGAGGATGCAAAAAGGTTGTGGTTGTTGTCGCGTCGAGGCGCACCGTCAGTAGACAATCCTTTGCGCTTAAGCTCCTTCTTCAGCTTCGCGACCTGCGATAGTTGTGGAGAGATGAGCTCGTGCGCGTCAAGCGAGAGCTTGAGACCCACCGTCATGCTCTTGAGGTCGCCCCCGCCGCCGGATGAAGCAGGCTTCTTGACACCGCCGCCGCGTCTGGTCGACCGTGTCATATGTGCCAACCGAGAGGATGAGGCGCGAAAATCGCTCGATGGCCTATGGGGCTTCTGCAAGGCCCTCAGAGAAGAGTCCAAGGGCCCTCTTGTGACGTTGCTCTAGGTCACAGCGGCAGCATTTGCGAACATGGCCGTATCCCTTGTGGCTGCCCAGTAGGCGGCGTGTGCAACGCTCATGACGATGGACGCGCACAAGAACATCCTTGGGCAGCCCAGCCGTTGAGTGACTATGCCTCCCAAGAGCTGTCCGAAGAAGGAGCCCAGACTGTTGAGTGCCTGGAATAGACCCTGATACGTGGACACTAAGTCCTGGCTCGGCGCCAGCGCTCGCATATAACCGTTCGATATCTGCCAGAAGAGGCCAAACGTGACGCCGTGCAGCAATTGCACAGGCATCACTGCCCACGGGCTCCGCAGGAGAGGTAGGCCAGCATAGAGGAGCAATCGTATCCAGAAACACGCCAGGACGAGAGAGAAACATTGGCGGTAACCGCCGAGAGCGGTCTGGATGTCGCCTGCGCGTGCGAAGACACCAACCTCACTGATGCACGTGCATGTCAAAGCCAGGCCCATGAGTGCTCCGCCGCCACCCATGTTACGAAGCATGACAAAAAGAAAAGTGTCCATGACGCCTCCAGCAGCGCCAGCTACGAGGAACAGGGCGCAGTGAACTAAGGCGCCAGGCGTGGCACGTAGGGATCGCCACAACCGAGCAGCGACTTGCAACACGCCCATCCGCGTATCTCCTGCCCGGGACTCAGAATCGTGGCATGCACCATTTGGCGCACCATCCAGCAGCTCTACCGTGTCTTCCTCACCACCCGAACCCTCGTCCTCATCCCCCGGCTGCTTTAATCGCACTGCAGCAGCGACTGCGAACACGTTGCACAGAACGTGTCCAACATACGGAGCTGCGAGTCGAAGTCTTCCGGTGGTGAAGTCTTCAATAAAGCCGATGCCGGGAGCGAACACGAAGCCCCACGATACAGCCCCCCAGAGCCTCTGTTTCCCGTAGTCTGCGAATGGACGCTTTGCGCGACTGAGTGTCAAGCCAATAGCCGCATCAGCCAGCGGGACAGCTGGCGAAAATGTTCCCTCTGTGACCAGCACCAGCGGCAGCAGAATAGACAGCTTCGGCGGACAGGCAGGCAGGAAACAGTGCAAGATGGTGCTGACCAGCGCAGTCGCACAGAGTATCTCCCTATGGGCGTGCCAGGCGTCGGCTAGTGCCGTCCAGGCAGGCATGCTGAGCGCCCCTATGAGCGGGCTGAAGCCCGTCAGAACGCCTATCTGCGCGGCGTTGAGGCCCATATTGGCATAGACGACCGGAAGAAAGGCGTAATAGCATGCCTGCGACGCTGCACTGAAGAAGCACCAGATCTTGGCTGGCAACAGCGGCCAGTCGATTTCGACGCGGCCCATGATGGGGCAGGTCACGTCCCTGCGCCCTGGCGCGCTGGACGCCCCATCGCGCTCTCCCGGGGCGTCCACTGAGTGCTCAGCCAGAGCTACCCCCTTCCAAGGGGGCCGGGCCCTTGCGTGGCATCACGGACGCCCTCTCGCAGGAGCGAGGGTGGTGTGCAGGGCAGGCTGCTTTTGCGGACCAGCCTCGCGGGCGGCAGGCGCGGGACGCGCACGCGTCGAGAAGGAGCTCACTTCACTTCGTCAAACTGGCGCCCCCAGGCAAAGAGCCCGCTGCAAGGCGAGGTGAGATGATGGACGTCGACGGTGCTGCGCCACGCGACGGAGCCTCACAGAAGGGCAACCGCAAGCGCAAGCTGGTTGAGGCTGCGCACGGCGGGCAGGAGTCAGCACAGGAGTCGCCGACAGCGGAGGTGCGTGTTGCAACCCCCAGCCGACGCCGCACGTCTGCGCTACGCTGTTGTATGCGCTCGCGGCGTGGGCACTACAGGCGCTGCCGGCGTGTTGCCTGGGCGCTGTGGGCTTCGTGCAGGAGAGGGCACAGGAAGCAACTTCCCAGGCGAACGAACAGTGTATCCGGCGGCCGGCCCGCGCCGTCAGCCTCTCGTGTCGCCCACGCCCACGTGCTGAGTCGCTGTTCTGGTGTGATGCGCGTACTGAGCAGGCCAACCGGTGGGTGTCTGCGCTGCTGGACGCGACGCAGCGGATGCGAGCTCCCGACCCGCCGTTCAACGACCTGCGCGTCATCCTGCGCCGCAGCGCGCACCAGCTGGGCGAGCTGGCCAAAGAAGGTGCGCGCTGGACGCGTAAAGACCAGCCGTCGCGGGTCGCCTGGACCACTCGCACTTGTTTGGTCTCATTGTTTCGTCTGCAACAGACGAGAAAGTGGACGACGTCGTCCGCGCCGGCGCCGTGGAGGCCCTCGTGCCGCTGCTCACACTGCGCACGGAGCTGAACGCGCGAGACGGACAGGCTGTGCCGAGGTGCGTGCGCCGCCCTCCCCCTTCTCCCTCGAAGGCGCCAGCCTTGGCCTCATACACACGACGCCGCCTCCTGCGCAGTGCAGCTCTCGTACTAACACACACAACACATGCACACAGTGGCGATGATTTCGAGAAGGAAGCGTGCTTCGCGCTGGGTCTCATGGCCATCAAGCAGCCTCACCAGCAACGCATCGCCGACGCCGGCGCACTGCCTGGCCTAGTGGCTCTCATCAAGCGGCTCCCGCCGCCACACATGGTGCCTGCTCCAGGCAGCACTGCCGGCGGCGTGGCTCGCCGTGCGGCTGACGCGATTACGAACCTGGCGCACGAGAACTTGTCCATCAAATCCAGAGTTCGTACCGAGGGCGGCATCCCGCCGCTGGTGGCCCTGCTTGAGTCGCCAGACAATAAGGTGCAACGCGCTGCTGCGGGCGCGCTGCGCACGCTTGCGTTCAAGAACGAGGAGAACAAGAATGTGATTGTGGAGGCTGGTGCACTGCCACATCTCATCTACATGGTCCGAGACCCTGATGTGGACGTCCACTATGAGGCCATCGGCGTGCTGGGCAACCTGGTGCATAGCAGTCCAGCCATCAAGCGCCGCGTCCTGGACGAGGGCGCCCTGCAACCCGTCATTGGGCTGCTGTCTAGCAAATGCACGGAGTCACAGCGTGAGGCGGCCCTCCTGCTCGGCCAGTTCGCAACCACACCGGGCTCAGACCCGGACTACAAAGTGCGCATCGTGCAACGCGGCGCAGTGCGCCCACTCATCGAGATGCTGTACCGGGACGACCCACAGCTGCGCGAGATGGCCGCTTTTGCGCTGGGCCGCCTGGCACAGAACGGAGACAACCAAGCTGGCGTCTGCCATGCGGGTGGACTGCGTCCGTTGCTTGACCTGCTGGAGGACAAGAACGGGAGCTTGCAGCACAACGCGGCATTTGCCCTGTACGGCCTGGCCGACAACGAGGACAATGTCGCCGAGATGGTGAAAGAGGGCGCTGTCCAGCGCCTTCTGGATGCCGAGCCGGCACTGCAGGCCAGCAAGGACTGCGTGGCGAAGACGATCAAGCGGCTGGAGGATAAGTGCCGCGACAAAGCCCTGCAGTACTTGACGTACCTGCTCCGCCCCGTGACGCGCGCCACCGCTGTGGAACGCGAGCTGCAGCGTCGTGTGGCAGTTGCGCTGGCGCATCTATGCCAGCCGCAAGATGCACACAACATCTTCGCCAACAAAAGCGGCCTCGAAGTCCTGCTGGAGATGCTCACCGTCGCGAAGCCGTACCCGGACCCGACGCCGCCGCCGTCTCCAGAGCCGGCCACACATGAGCGCGATGACAAAGTTGCTGGTGAAGACCCTGGCCCTGAACCCGTAGTGCTGGCTGCTCCGATGTCAGGCGCAGCTCGTGACGCCTTAGCGCAGCGCGATGCTGCACGTGCACTGGTCGTGCTCGCCACACAGAAGCTGCACCAGTCCGTGTGGGATGTAGCCCCTGCTGCGCCTGAGCCACAGCGGCCTGAGGAGCGGCTGACGCTGCCTGAGCACTACGTGAACAACCCGATGAGCAGCGATGTGACGTTCGTGGTTGATGGCCAGGACTTCTACGCGCACCGCATCGCTCTGCAGGCTGCGTCGGACACATTCCGCGCCATGTTTGAGGGCGGGTACCGCGAAGCGCAGCGCGACAGTGGCGCCAAGATCGAGATCCCAAACATCAGCCGTCCTGTGTTTGAGGCCATGATGCGGTGCATCTACACCGGCACGATTGAGGTGACCAGCGAGATCGCGTTCGACCTGCTGCGCGCATGCGACCAGTACCTACTCCCGGTGCCCAAGCGCCTGTGCGAAGCATGCATCAGTGAGTGCATCACAGTGCACAACTTGATGCAGATCTACGACATGGCGGAAACGTACCACGCACAGGGCCTCGGCCACGCGTGCGTGCTGTACGCCGTGAAGAACTACACACAGTTTGTGGAGGCACACGGAGTCGCGGGTTTCACAGACGCGATCACCCGCATGCAAGGCACCGCGCGCGCCTACTTCCAGGCTGCTCTCAAGCCAAAGCCAGCAGCGCCCGGCGAGGATGTGCTCATGCCTGATGCCGCCCCACAGCAGCCACTGCCTGCCGGCTTGGCTCAGCTGCTAGCGCCGCCGCTGCAGCTCGTTGCTGTGCCCGCAGCTGTGCCTCCTCCCGTGGCCGCCGCTGCTGCCGGCGCTGGGGCCGTGGCTGGGGGTTTTGTACCGCCAGTGAATGACGTGCAGCAGCCATAGAGCGCAGCGATGCGCGCAAGAGACTAGTCCCAGGAGGTGACGACAGTGAATCGATGACGATGAGAAAGCTTTTGCTCTCTGCCCTGCCCAACACATGAGCCACTGCGCGTGTGGAACAGACACAGAGAGACGCAAGCCGCGACCTATGCAAACGACGTAGAGGAGTCTTGGATTGCGAAGCTCCGATGAGCTGACTCTTAAGAAGATCTTGCAATGTCCACATCACCGCGTCGTCTCCTCGTTCATCGATTCCACTATTCAATCCATCATCCCATTCCCTTCATATCAGAACAAGCCTTCAAATATGCTGTCGTCGTAGGTGTCAGTGGCGCAATGCTGCCCGCTGCCATCATTCGTGCCGTCACTGCCTGTCGGCCGCGATGATGGCGCTGTCATCTCCGGCGTGCGCGCCTGCATCGGCAGCGGATGCGGCGCTCCATACTGGGGCATCGTCATGGCACGCGCAGGCGCTGTGGCTTGCAGGATCGAAACAGGGTCGGGGCCAAGAGCAGCCCCGCGGCTCGCAACCGCAGTCATCACCGCAGACACTGTCGGCCCCGTGGCCGGTCGTTTCGCAGCCTGGCGCGCAGTCTCTGCTGATGGCACTGGAGGCGCGACTGCCGCGCGCTTTGTGCCTGCAGCCTGCATCGGCGCAGGCGTGGCACGTTGCTGTTGCTGCGGCTGCGGCGGAGGCGGTGCTGCCGGCGCCGGCGCTTTCCACTCCCACACGTGTGTTGCGTCTCGACCCACAACGGTGTCAAAAATAAGGCCCGCCACGAGCTGCAGGGGCCCGCTGGGAGGCACTGTCGCATTGACGCGAATGGTGAGCAGGTGCTCGCCACGCTGCACGCTAGCGCGCTGCCAATGGAGCAGCGTGTCATCATGGCGCGAACCCACAAGCAGAGTGGCATGAGAGGCTGCCCCGCTGCCAGCGGGCGCGTTCTCTCCCGTAGCAAGTGGATTGCTGCGCAGATGTACCTTGAACTCGATGTCCGCGCCAGGGCGGATGACCACGTTGCTGATCGCAGGCTCGATCTGCACACTCACGCGCGGCGTGCGTGCCGCAGCAGCCTTGAGCGTGTTGCCGAACGGGTACATGCGCCCTGTCACCTGCTCTAATTTGCGCGGATCCGCCGCCTGCAGCTTATCCAGCGATGTGAATCCAGCGCTGATGAGTGCACGTGACAGAACGGGCCCGATGCCATCGAACTGGCGCGCAACGCCCAGCGCATTGTCCCACATGCGCAGCTCGCAGGAGCGGGCGAGCACGAGGCTGTGCGCCGACGCAGACAGGCGGCGGTCATGCAGGCATGCGGCAGCGACGCAGCGACAGATACGGCCGCCGTGTCGGAGGACATCGTCAGCCTCCATGCGCAGCGTGTGGATGGCGCTCACCGCATCATTTGGGCTGTCGCTCAGCGCGTCTTGCACAAGCAAGAACAGCTTCTGCGACGCAGTGGTCACAACCTTCGCATTCTTGGCCGGCTGGCTTCCGTCCAGGAGCGGGTATCGCACTTTGGAAATGAGCTGCTTCAGCGTCGTCTTCTCGTTGTGGCGCAGAACTACCCACGAAAACTCCGCCGCGCGGCTAAGCAGGAAGAGCACATCAGGCGCGCCTGCATGCGGTGGCAGCGTCTGCACCTGGCGCACAGTGTTAAAGCACACATAGCGGCGCGCCATCTCCTGGCCAGGCGGCAGCGGCGCCAACAGGAAGCCCTCTGCATCAATGGATGCCACGCACTTTGCATCTTTCAGCGCGCCGCAGGCTTGCACGAGCAGTGCATTAGCATGCGCCTCCACGCGCGCAGGCGGCACTCCAGCCGGCAAGCCATACTTGTGTGGCGCTGCACACATGCGATGCCACAGGAAAGAAGCCTTGAACCACACGACGGCTTGAGAGATGTCGCTGATGGTGCCAGCCACAACTTCTGAATTGATGTGCTCCTCCAGCGCGTTTGCCAGGCGGGACTCGACGCAGTCAAGACCAGTGGCAAGGTGCTGGTACGCCGCCACGCGATGGCGCTCTGTCATGATGACTCCAAGGCCGCGGTCATCGAACTGCGGGCGCCCTGCGCGACCAATCATCTGCAAGATGGCGGCGCGTGGGTACTCCTTGTACTCACTCTTGTCGTACTGCCGGGTGCCTTTGACGATGACCACGCGCGCAGGCAAATTTACGCCTTGCGCCAGCGTGCTTGTCGTGCACAGGACTGTCAGCGCGCCGCTTCGAAACAGGGCCTCGACGCGACTGCGGTCACTGCCAGACAGGCCAGCACTGTGGTAGCCCACACCGCAGCGAAGGCATGATACCAGCTGCGGCGTATCACATGCAGACGCTGCATCGCTCAGCGCGCGTGCCGCCTGAGCTGTGGCGATGAACGGATGTGGCGGTCCGCCGTGCGTGCCCGCGCCTGACGGGATGGTATCAACCAGCTGGCGGCATGCCTCCTCGGCGCCCTTGCGGGAGCTGCAGAAGACAAGCACTGGAAATCGGCCGCCCTCGTTGTAGTGCGTCACAACCTTCGGAAGCACGTACTTGAGATTGCGTTCAAAGAGGAAGTCGTTGCTTGCAGGGCTGTAGCCGTGAACGACCACATCCAGCGCAGTAGCACGATACTCGTCGCCGAAAGAACAAGCGAGGTATCCTTGCGGTCCGCCACCAAGCCAAGATGCAACATCGCCGACATTCGGGATGGTGGCAGACACACCGACGCATCGCAGCCGGCTGAGCAGTGACGCCGCCAGCTGAGGCAGTCGCGATAAGAGCTTGAGTCGCGACACCACGGCTTCGAGCGCAGGTCCGCGGTCATCGCCTAGTGAGTGCACTTCATCCAGGAGAAGCAAGCCGACGTCCGCGAGGAAAGACATGCCGTCTCTGCCTTTGTTGCGCCGCGTGACGGAGTCGAACTTCTCGGGCGTCGTTAAAATGATGTCCGCATCGCGCAGGGGATGGCCAGAGGCAGAGGCTGTGTCGGTGTCACCTGTCAGCTCCAAGCACCGGAGGCCAAGAGGTCCGAAACGCGCGGTCCAGTCACTGCACCGCTCCTGCACCAGCGCCTGTGTGACAAGCGAGAGGTGACAAAGGGTTGGCCGTTCAGAAGCGGCGAGCAATGATGCAAAAAGTACACGGGCAGCACTTCGGGTTGAACACACCCGCATAGGAGCTATGTACACAGCCTTGACGTGACCTGGACGACGCACGAAGCGGCCGCTCGCGTCTACTGCGCCGGAGGCCACTTGCAGGCGGCAGAGGGCAAGATCGAACAGGACCGTCTTCCCTGCTCCGGTAGGCGCACTGACAGCCAGCGACGCGTCGCTGGCGAAGGCTGCGTCGAACATGTCACTCTGCATGGAATTGAACCTGTGGAGGAAGCGAGTAGAGACATAGACAGAGTAAAAGTGCATCAATGGCTTTTGAACACAGTTTGAAGGCGAAATGTCAAGATCATGACGAACCAACGGAAGCCAAACACCTGGCGGAAGCATGATGGCAGCTCGGACACGCTGCGCACTGCATCGCGACTGTCGCCTCGACACGGGCGCTCTGAACCAGGTGCTCCTCGAAGACGAGCGTCTTGCGGCCACATGGGCAGACCTCACGAGCAGGAGGCACCTCAGCTACGTCCACGTGGTATGTGATTATCGCAAGCAGGAGACGGTCACGGAAATACACGACACGGCGGCGGCGGTGGTGGTGGCTTCAAGTGTATTGGCGGAGGGACCGTGAAGAACGTACTCGGCCGTAACTGTGACTGGAGTTTCGTCGGTCTACAGTCCTGAGTTTCGAACAGCCCAGGAATTCGGCTTGACGCCCACAAAGACTCGTGTGCCGTCGCTCTCGACGTCTGTTGCCGAACGTGCAACTCGCTTCACCTTTGTGCATTGAACCCAGACACGTGTGGCAGACGCTGCGTCAGGGAACGCAGTCGCCCAGTTTTGCAAGCTTGCGGCGCGCACAAGACAGCACCGGTGGTTGAAAGGCAACACACCAGAGGCTTGTCCTCCCTCTCATCAGGTGGTCTCTCTGGCCAACTCAGCTTGCTCGCCTGGTAGCCCCAATATAGGCCTATCATCGCTGCGGCAGCCACGGGGGCGAACAGAACCAGCACTGCGTGCGTGAGAGACGTCATGCGCCACTGTCGGCTGCTGTTGGCTGTTGGTGTCGATTCGTCGCGATGCCGACGCTCATGGGGCCCGCCACGCGCGCGCTCACAGCGTCGGTGGTCCACGTGGACAACAGGCTCCGGAAACGCGTGTTTTGTGGGCGTAGGACGATGACATCAGCATGCGTCAATGGTTGAATTCCATTTGCAATCGTCTCTTGCGAGTGTGTGCTAGAAGTACATTCATCTAGTCTCTTTTCTCTTACTGTATAGAGGAGTGCGCTTATCCAAAGGGCTTGGAAGCGCCAGCGGTGGAACAGTCTCAGGGGGGGTCAGCTACTGCGTTCAGCCACAGCTGTGAGCTGTGTGCTTTTGAGCGCAGGCGTCATGAAGGAAACTGCTCCGTTACGCGGAGCCGCTGTCATCGTCGTCGGTGGCTGAAGCAGGTGCGGCGGTGATGGTCAAGGCATCGTCAGGCCGCTGCCACTGGCAAAAGGACTCCCAGCCGGGTCGTGTGTACCCATTTGAGGCAGCCATGCGCTCTTCCCGGATGCTGCTGTGACGGCCACATCCGAAGAGCTGTCGCCCAGTCACTGGGTCGAATGGCCGGTAGCCCGTCTTGCACACTGGGAAAGGCAACTCTGTCAGCCCTGGTGCAGCCCAGATGGCGAGCGCGGCTGCTACCGCTGACGCTTGCGCGTGCGCAACTTCACCGCCAGCGACGTAGCCCCAATGCTCCGAGCTCACAGACTTGACTGGGAAGCCACAGATGAAGCCGTACGGCACCCGATGTGTGGTCGAGTGCCGTGACAAAGCTCAGCAGCTGGGCAGCAAGCCGGGGTCATCACCATGCACGCGGTCAGGCGCTGTTCCCCGGCCTGTTTGGTGGTGCATGAGCCCTCCACCACTTGCTTGGTGAGCCAGGCCACCAGCGCGGTTGCGGCTTGACCGTGCCGGCGTGCAGTTCAACTCCGCATGTAGTCTTCGTGCCAGGGCTTCATCATCATCTGCAGCTGGCAACGGCGCCACCCGCACTGGCGCAACCAGCACAGCCCCCAGGCCGGCACCGCCACCGCTGTCTTCGCTATTGCTTGCCGCTGGAGTAACTGGTGTCCTCGCCTTGCGTGGAGGTGCTGACGGAGACGCGGGTCCAGCGCCAGCAGCGCCAGCAGGGGTGGCCGCCACCCGTGGGCGCTTGACGGTTGGTTGAGGCGGCGGCGGCACGCCTCTCGGCGACTTTGGCCCCACCTTTGCGGCTGTCCGCGGTGAGCACAGCGGCGGTGGCTGGACTGCTGGTTGTGTCCCGGTTGGAGAGCGCGGCATGGGCGGCGGTTGGTGGTGCTCTTCGCCTCCGGCTGCCCGGTGCGCGCCGAAACCAACCTTGCCGGTGTCGTGCTTGAACACGTGCACGACGTGCACTCTGGCGAAGAGGGAAAAACGGGAGCAAAGGGGTGTCAGGACGACCGTTTGCACGCGCATTGAGTAGACGTCGGCTGTGGTGAAGAGCGGACAGGCCCGGCGAGCGGGCAGCAACCCACCCAGGTCGCAATGCGTGCCCACTCCCCGCACTCTCAACTCGGAAGGCGGCGTGCAAGCGCATCCCAGGCGCGGCGCAGCGCGGGGGTGCGCACCCTTCGCTTCCGGAGGCATTCCTCTGCAGGGCACTGGCGAGGCGCTGCAGCGGGGACGCCGACACCGCGTCCACGTCCACTTTTGCCACGAACGCCGGAACGCCCTGCTCAGCACGCCAGCGGTTCAGGAGCAGATGGCCCGCCATTCTAAGGGCGAGCACGCGCTACACCCAAAAGCTTGTTGCCCACGCGCGCTAAACACCCCCCACGTGAGTGTGTCTCCCCTTCCCTGTGAGCAGTCCCCCAATTGCTTCCCCGAAGCGGCGGACCCTGCCTCTTAAATGCCGCGTCATCAGTTGCTGGCCGCCACTGCGGCAGTTTGAGCCTTCGCCAACGCGCTTGCGACGCGGCAGCCTCATGACGGTGGGCGAGCTCGCGGTGCTGCAACGCCTGAGCGACCCGCTCGACAAGCACATTTACCTGCGGGACCTTCGCTCCACGGACGAGCAGGCTTTCTTCCGCCTCCTGCTTGCGCACAGCGACTCTCTTCTGCCGGTCGTCTACACGCCGACAGTGGGCCTTGCAGCGCAGCAGTACCACGAGTTGCCGGAGGTGCAGCCTGCGTTCGGGCTGTACATAACCTCAGACGACGCAGGGCACGTGGTCGATGTCCTCCGCAGGTGGCCAAAGCTGGTGCGTCTCTGTTTTTCATCTCTCTCTCCCTCACTTCTCGCGACGGCATGCCACCCGCGGGGCTGTCAGTATGGTGGTCCCGCCCCGGGGGCATATGCGCAGAGAAGAGCAAGAAGTGGTTATGCTGACAAGGTCTACCGTCCAACTGTCCACCCGCAGCGCTCCGTCCGGATAGTGGTCCTCACCGACGGCGAACGCGTCCTCGGTCTCGGCGACCTCGGCGCCGGTGGACTGGCTATAAGCGAGGGGAAGTCGTTGCTATACACAGTGGCAGCAGGCGTTCCACCTGACTGGTGCCTGCCGCTCTGTTTGGACGTGGGGACGAACAACGCGAGCTTACGTAACGATCCTGGATACAAAGGCCTGCGGCGAGCAAGGCTGCGAGGACCGACGTATGAGGCGCTGGTGGAGGAGGTGGTGCAAGGCTTGAAGACCGTACTCCGCCATGTCGTGCTCCAGTGGGAGGACTTTGGCGCGGAGAACGCGTTCCGGCTGCTCGAAATACATCGACACCGGACGTGCTGCTTCAATGACGACATCCAGGGCACAGCAGCTGTTGCCGTGGCTGGTCTCTTGAGCGGCTTGAGGGCAGCTGGGGTAGCACCGCAAAACGCACGCCTCTTGTTCCTGGGCGCGGGGGAAGCAGGTACAGGCATCGGGCAGCTGTGGGTGCAGTACTTGCAGGCGCGTCGCGGGATGGATGCGCGTTCAGCGAGGCAGACATGCTGGTTCATGGACAGTCAAGGCCTCGTGTGCGCTTCACGCCGCGGTGGTGAAGCGGCCATGGCACATCACAAGCGCCAGTTTGCACATACCGGTGTCGTGCACATCACGGACGTGCTGGCTGCTGTGCGGCAATTCAAGCCACATGCGCTGGTGGGCGTCTCCGCCCAGCCAGGTGCTTTCAATGCCGACGTTCTGGCCGCGATGGCAGCACAGCAGCCGCGTCCAATCATCATGCCACTCAGCAATCCGACGAGCTTGTCGGAGTGCACTGCGGAAGAGGCGTTCAAGGGGACGAAGTATAGCTGCCTCTTTGCTTCAGGCTCGCCCTTTGATGCGGTTTCCATGCCTGATGGACGCAAGCTGCTCCCCAGCCAAGCGAACAACGCGTACGTGTTTCCAGCCCTTGGCTTAGGCGCCTCATTGGCGCAGGCGACGAGCTTGCCGGACGACACGTTCCTGCTTGCTGCTGAAGTCCTGGCCAGCCTCGTGTCCGAAGACCGCCTTCATGCAGGCATCCTCTTCCCGCCCATCGCCGGCGTGCGGGACTGCAGCGCACGCATCGCTGCTGCGGTTGCGGCCCACTCGGTCGCTGGCGGCCGTGGGATTGCGCCAGCCGGAGTGGCAACTGCAGGGGGATGGGAAGCGTATGTTAGAGCTCACATGTGGCACCCGCAGCCAGAACAGCTGGCAGCGAAGCTGTAGAGCCACCGCTGCTGGGTGCATTCGGAATATTGTGTGCTGCTGTAGCGCTTGGGTGTACTTTATAGAAGAAGCTACTGCCAGTGATTGCCCCGTCATCATCGTTCACCCGTGGCTCAATTCGCCGTTCCTATGTGTCGCTCTTGTGACATCCTGAATTACGCCTGAGCCCCGTGAACTGAGCCCGGGGCTTGCGCATATGTCCACTGGCAGACGGCAGCCATGGCCTTCGCCAGGCGTCTTCACACGCCCACCGTGGATTATCCCGCCGTTCATGGTGTCAACCAGCAACCCGCCGCCACAGCAGCAACAGCCGCCGCACGGCTGGTGGGCGTACACGCACAGCAGCACCCATCAAATAGCGCCTGCTCACTGGTCCTGGCAACACGCGCCTGGCGTGGCGCCTCACGAACCAAATGCATTTGTTGGTGACGATGACACGCTCGGCGGCGAAGACGAAGACTGCTTCGAACTACAGCTAACAGACGAGTGGGCAGCTCGATTCGCAGCAATGGAGCTCCGCCGAGAGCAACGTGCGTCACAACCCTCCTTGTTCGTGCATGCCTTGCTGCCCATGCGGTAGTACACGCGATGCTGACATGCAGCTGACATGCGTGTTGTTGTCATTGCTTACAGGGAAGAAGGCGGAGAAGGCCAAAGACAGAGCTGAGCGGAAAGCCGCTCTGCGCGCAGAACAGCAGCAGCAGCCACCTGGCACTGGATAATGATGTCGCACTGTGGTGGGGTTTCTAGGAGAAAGTGAAGCGTGTGTTTTGAGGGTGTTCCCAGGCCAACGGAGTACGAGGTTTTGATCGATGGCGGCATAACGGCGGCCCCCTCCCTGCACGCATGGCTCTGCGCGCCAGATGCCTCACCTACGTGCTTGTCCTCGCCAGCACGGGCATTTTGGCGGCTGCGGGTCACAGATCGGGCAACAATGGGGCATCGCAAGCAACTGCCGGTAATGTCGCCGCGATTCCAGCGACGCTGGATGACCTTCCGAAGCTTGGTGTCAATGGCCTGCCTGTTCTCACTGTCGATGGCCGAGTCTGCCGTTTCCCCTGGACCGGACCATCCGGAGCTCGTCACAGTAACTGCGCCACTCTGTCAGCCACTGATAGCGATGACACGCGTCTCTGGTGTAAGGATGTCAACGATCTGTGGGGTATATGTGCAGCACCCAAGGCATCATCATCC
>Ga0164296_1002551_pt1 | contig 17980 bp, 20 predicted proteins | sample GEODES057metaG_FD_113533 | JGI IMG/M metagenome (GOLD analysis project Ga0164296, IMG submission 113533) | Dystrophic lake water microbial communities from Trout Bog Lake, Wisconsin, USA - GEODES057 metaG | ecosystem: Environmental > Aquatic > Freshwater > Lake | place: USA: Trout Bog Lake...
CGTCAGAGGTGACGACTGCACATGGGCGAGGCCCAGGGCCCGCCCCGCAGCGGCGAGCTCGTCGAAGACGGCGGGCTCGGCGTACCGAGCCACCGGAAGGTGATCCTTGGTGGGCCGCAGGTACTGCCCGATCGTGACCAATGAGACGCCGACCGCATGGAGATCGGCCAAGGTCGCACGGACCTCGTCATCGGTCTCTCCCAGACCGAGCATCAGCCCTGACTTGGCAACCAACCCTCGTTCGAAAGCTCGGGCCAAGACCGTGAGCGATCGGACGTACCCAGCCGACGGCCGAACCGCCCGCTGCAACCGAGCCACCGTCTCGATGTTGTGGTTGAGCACGTCGGGTTGGGCGTCGAAGATCAGCTCGAGCGAGGCGAGGTCGCCCTTGCAATCCGAGATGAGCACCTCCACCGCGGTGTCCGGGCGACGCCGCTTGATGGCGCGGATGGTGTCGGCGATGGCACCAGCGCCCCCGTCGGGCAGGTCATCGCGCGCCACGCAGGTCACCACGGCGTGGGCCAGCCCCATGCGCTCGACCGCCTCTGCCACCCTCTCGGGCTCGGTTGGGTCGAGTGCCTCTGGCTTGCGGGTGTCAATCAGGCAGAACCCGCAGGCTCTGGTGCAGCGCTCGCCATTGATCATGAACGTCGCCGTGCCATCGGCCCAGCACTCGAAGATGTTGGGGCAGCCCGCCTCCTCACAGACGGTCACCAAGCCAAGATCGCTCACGACGCCATGCGTGGTGGAGTACTCAGCGCCAAGGTTCACTGGAACGCGCAGCCACGAGGGCTTGCGTGTGGCCAGCGGCAGCCCCGCGTCGGGATCGACGCCAGCAGCCCTCAGCCGGCGGCGTGCCATCGGCTCCAAGGAGAGCGCTCGATCACCCACGGGGATGACGATCTCTGTCGACGCCGTCTCGATCGGCCGGCCGGGCAGCAACGTCGACGCCAGCGTGCGGGCGAGGAGGAGCCCGACCTCCCCCACCATCGCCGTGAGCCCCAGTGCCGCCAAGGACGTCACCGGGTGCTCCGGAATCCCGCACGGCACGATGGCGTCGAACAGCGAGAGGTCGATATCCACGTTGAGCGCGATTCCATGCATGGTTCGGCGAGCCCCATCGACCACCTCAGTACGAACACCCACCGCGGCAACCTTGGCTGGCCGCCCCCCATCGATCCCCACCCAGACCCCAGGGTGTCCATCGAGACGGCCAATGCCGCCAGGAACGTTCCCGTCGAAGAGCGCCGCCACGGTGGCGATGGCGGCGTCTTCGAGCAGTCCGACATGGGCGCGTGCCGCCCCCGGATGATCATCGATGGTGATGATGGGATAGGCCACCACCTGGCCGGGGCCATGGAGCGTGACGTCACCGCCTCGATCCGTCTCGATCAGCGTGGCCTCGATGCTGGCGGGATCCACGAGCACATGCGCCGCCTCGGCCCGGCGTCCCATGGTGATGGTCCGCGGATGTTCGACCATGAGGAGGTAGTCCTCTCCCGACGCCAGGAGGGCACGCTGGAAGTCGTAGGCCTCGAGGTAGGAGACGCGGCCGACGTGTCGAATCCGCAGTGGCTCCATCAGAGCTGCGCCAACCAGTCCTGCGTGCTGAGCAAGGTCGCGATCCGCGCCAGGAATCCTGCCGCGCGCGACGCGTCGATGGCTCGAGCATCGAAGCTGAGGCCGACGACGCCAATCGAGCGGATGGCAACCGACTCTCCCCCATCCTCGCTCACCACCACGACAGGTCGCCGCACCACGCTGTCGACGCTCAAGATCGCGACCTGCGGCTCCACGATCACCGGGATCGAGAAGATCACGTCGGCTGAAGGGCTCCGCATCACGGTGAACGTCCCGTTCATGAGGTCATCGACGCTCAGCTGCTGTGCTCGAGCGCGATCGGCCACCTCGGTCAATCGTCGCGCCAGCCCACGGAGGGCGAGATCCTGTGCAGCCTGGACGACAGGTACTGCGAGGCCACGGTCGAGCTCGACCCCCACCCCGATGTTGCGATCGGCATGCTCCACCAGCTCGGCCCCATCGAAGGCGGCGTTGAGCTCAGGGAACTCCGCCAGTGCTTCGACGGCGGCGCGGACAGCAAAGACGAAGGGATCGAGCGGGACGCCGTCGGCCACGGCCGCCTTGGCCACCGAGGAGCCGAGCGCTCGTTCGACTGCGTCGTAGTGTGCTTCGACCGCCACGAAGCCGACCGGACCGCCGACCATCGGTGCACTCAGCGCGGGACCAGAACCCTCACTCGGGGCTCCCCCGAGTGCGGCGAACTCCGCGTCGCCTCGGGTCACGCGACCACCAGGGCCCGTCCCCGCAACCCCGCGGGGATCGACCCCCGCTCGCTCGAGGACCTGGCGGGCGAAGGGCGACGTGATGGCACCACTGGCCCCGGCCGCACTCGTCGACGGAGGAGGAGCGACTGGCGTGCCCGCCGGCGGGGCAGTTGCCGAGGGGGCAGGCTCCGCCGTGGCGTCCGGCGTGGCAGTGGTGGGAGCGGGTGCTCCATCACCATCCCCGATCACGGCGAGCCGCTGGCCCACCGTCACGGTGTCGCCCTCCTCGACCAGGATCTCCGTCAGAACGCCGGCGAAGGGCGATGGGAGCTCGGAATCGACCTTGTCCGTGGAGACCTCGCAGAGCGCCTCATCACGCCCAACGGCATCGCCGACCTTCTTGAACCACTGGATGATGATGCCCTCGGTGACGGACTCACCGAGTGAGGGGAGGGTCACGTCAGCCAACGTGGAGCCCCCTTCCGGTCAGCGCCAGCATGGTCTCGCCGAAGGTCTCGGAGAGCGAGGGGTGCGGCTGGATGAACTCGGCCACCTCGGCGACGGTCGCCTCCCAGTTGACGGCGAGATAGCCCGCACCGAGCTGTTCGGTGACCCATGGACCGACCATGTGGACGCCGAGGACTCGACCCGCTGAACCATCTGGGCGCTTCTCCGCCACCACCTTGACCATCCCCTCGGTGTCGCCGATGATCCGAGCGCGGCCATTGCCACCGAACGGGTCCTTCTTGGTGATCACGTTGAAGCCCTGGGCCACCGCCTGTGCCTCGGTGAGGCCAGCGAAGGCCACCTCAGGGTGGCAGTAGATGGCCCATGGGACTCGCTCATAGTCGACGGGGAGCGGGCTCTCCCCAAGGATGTCCTTGATGGCCACGATGGCCTCCGCAAAGCCGACGTGGGCGAGCTGCGGGGAGTTCGCGACGACATCACCCACGGCATAGACGCCGGGAGCGGCGGTCCGCATGAGCGGATCCGTGACGACAAACCCGCGCTCATCGATGACGACCTCGACGCCCTCGGCAATGAGGCCCTCGGTGCGCGGACGTCGTCCGACCGACACGACCACCATCTCGACCTCGAGGGGATCTTTCCCCTCGATGGCCAGGGTGGTCGAACTGCCGTCCGCCGCCGGCGTGTGGCCCGTGACGGTGGCACCGGTGACCATGGCGATCTTGCGCTTCTTGAACGACCGGGCGACCGCAGAGATCACGTCCGCATCACAGCTGGCCAAGATGGAGTCGAGGCCTTCAACGATGGTGACGGTGACGCCGAGATCGGAGAGCATGGAGGCGAATTCACATCCGATCGCCCCACCGCCGATCACGGCGGCCGACGACGGAAGGTGGTCGAGCGCCAAGAACTCATCCGAGGTCACGACCAAGGTGCCGTCCACCTCGAGCCCAGGAAGCGTCCTCGGCACGGAGCCCGCGGCGAGGATCACCGAGGCGCCACGCAGCACGGCCCCGTCGTCCTGCCCGCCGGTCACTCGAACGAGGTGATCTGCCTCGAGCTGGCCCGTCCCATCGAGGACGGTCACGCTTCGGTTCTTGAGCGTCCCTGCGAGTCCCTTGAACAGGAGATCGACGACGCCAGCCTTGCGCCCTTGGCTGACAGAGAAGTCGATGGTGGCGGCGGGACTCTCGATCCCAAAAGCGGCAGCGTCGTTCACCGTGCGCCACACCGCCGCCGTCTCCAAGAACTCCTTGGCGGGAATGCACCCTCGATGCAGGCAGGTACCCCCCACCTTGTCTTGCTCGATCAACGCGACATCAAGTCCTGCGGCGGCGCCATAGAGCGCTGCGGCGTAGCCCCCCGGACCTCCCCCGATGATCACGACATCGTGAGAAGCTGGCTCGCCAGGCATCTGGACCGTCCCTTCTGGCACTTCGTGAGCGCCCGTTCGTCATCCCTGATGCTACCGAGTCCGGTGGCCGCCTCGTCCAACCGCCTCAGCCAGGAGAGTGGGTGCCCTGCTGGGTTCGAGCAGCCTCCGTCGCGAGCTCGTCGACGACGTCGTTCCACCGGTCGCCTGAGTGACCCTTGACCCAGGTGAAGGCGATGCGCTTCGTCTCGTCGAGCGCCACCTCGATGAGCTGCTCCCACAGGTCGCGATTGGCCACTGGCTTGCCCTGGCTATTCTTCCAGCCTCGACGCTTCCAGCCAGCCCACCAACGGTCCGTGAAGCACTTCACCACATAGGTGGAGTCACTGATGATCTCGATGTCGTCGTCATCGCACCACCGGAGTGCCTCGAGCGCAGCGGTGATCTCCATGCGCTGGTTCGTCGTCGCCGGATCAGCGCCAGAGGCGCACGCTCCTCCCGGCACGGCCCAGCCCCATCCGCCGGGGCCGGGATTTCCGAGACACGAGCCGTCGGTGTAGATCCTGGTGGTCACCTCGGCGCCCAGGCATCGGGCTGCTGCGTCAGTGCCACGATTGACGCCGGGAGGTTGCCGGTTGCCACCTGCTCGAGCGTCACGTTGTCCAACACGTCGCGCAAGGCTGCCCGAACCGCAACCCACACGTCTTGGAGGTGCTCTGCCGCCCCCTGATAGGTCGTCACCTCTGGCCGCTCGCCCCGGATCTCGGCCAGCGGGCCCACCAACGCTCGGATCACGTCGGCGATGGTGATCTCTGATGCGGGTCGAGCAAGCCGATAGCCGCCCTCCGAACCACGCTGGCTCACCACGAGACCGGCCCGGCGGAGATCGTTCAAGATGGCGCCCAAGAACCTCGACGGAAGGCCTTGGCCCTGCGCCAGCTCCTCAGCGGTTCGGGGCTCTCCTGCGCTGGCGAGCGCCAAGAGCGCCCGAACTCCGTAGTCAGCCTTGGCGGGGATGTGCATCCACTGATTCTGCACCCTTGGACACCACGCCGGGGAATCCTCGACGTGGACGGTGCCGACGCCACGTAGCCTCGGACCATGGAACTGCACCTCACGGGCGACGAGGCCGCCGACTCGCTCCTCTCCACCAACCCGCTTGCACTGCTCCTCGGGATGGTGCTCGACCAACAGATCCCCCTCGAGTGGGCATTCACGGGTCCCTCGACCTTGGCTGCTCGGCTCGGCCATGACCTTGACGCCACCGAGCTGGCCGCCATGGACCCCACTGCGTTCGCCGCGCTCTTCACGGCCAAGCCGGCGCTTCATCGATACCCCGGCTCGATGGCGACCCGCTGCCAGTCGGTGTGCCAGGTGATCGTCGATGAATACGACGGCGACGCAGCGGCCATCTGGGAGACGGCGCCCGACGGCGCCGCCCTGCTCAAGAGGATGAAGGCGCTGCCGGGGTTCGGCGACATGAAGGCCAAGATCTTCATCGCCCTGCTCGGCAAGCAATGCGAACTGTCCGTCCCGGGCTGGCAGGATGTCGCCGCTCCCTACTCTGAGCCAGGCTCGCACCGATCGGTGGCCGACATCGTCGACCCTGCCAGCCTGGAGGCCGTCCGAGCGTTCAAGGCCGCCATGAAGCAGGCTGCCAAGGCCGCAACGTGATGGACCTCGCGCGTCGATCGCTCTACCTGTGCACCCCAGACCGCCCAGACCTCGATGCCTTCGTCGCAGCAGCCATCGAGGGCGGCGTCGACATCGTCCAGCTCCGTGACAAGGAGCTCGATGCACGAGGGATCCTGCGCGCGGGGGCGCGAGTGGCGGCCGTGTGTCGGGACGCGCACGTTCCCTTCATCTTGAACGACCGACCCGACCTTGCGCTGGCGCTCGGTGCCGATGGCGTCCATGTCGGGCAGGACGACGCACCCGTGGCGCTGTGCCGAACGATCCTCGGGCCGGAGGCCATCATCGGGCTCTCGACCCATGCCCCAGCGGAGCTCGATGTCGCCATCACCGAGGCCGCGTCCTACCTCTCCGCAGGACCGGTCGAGGCAACCCCCACCAAGCCCGGACGAGAGGGCACTGGCGTGGACTACGCGCGCCTCGCTCTTGCGACATCGCCTGTCCCTGTCTTCGTGACCGGCGGCGTCACCGTCGAGACCATCCCTGCCCTTGGGGCAGCGGGAGTTCGCCACTTCGTCGTCGTGCGCGCCCTCACCGAGGCCGCCGACCCTGCGGCAGCCGCCGCGCAGCTCCGGCACGCAATCGACCAGCTCGACTAGCGCTGACGATCGAGCCAGCCGAGCACGGTCGCCACCATCCTCGGATCCGAGCGGAGCCAGTGACCTGCCCCCGCAACGATCCGAAGCTCGGCTCGCCCATCCGCACCACGAACGAGCTCTCGCGCTGCACGCTCGGGCACCACGGCATCGTCGGCGCCGTGGACGATCATGATCCGTCGCGGCGGGATCGACGCAATGGCATCCATGGGATCGATGGCGAGCACGTCAGCGACCAACGCGTCAGGATCGGCCAGAGGCGTGACACCCACGACACCGGCGCGATGGCAGGCGTCGGCGAAGACCTCTGGCGGACCGCACCAGCTCGAGAGGTCTGCAGGGGTCGCCAGTGCTGCAACTCCGCGGATCCGCTCATCGCCCGCCGCCGTCCGCAGCGCAAGCGCACCCCCGAACCCGAAGCCGACCAGCGAGATGCCCTTGCGGTCACCGATCAGCTCGTTGATCACCGCCGTGAGATCGTCGCACCAGCCAGAGGCTGAGAAGGTACCTGGTGAGCCCCCGACCCCGCGAAGCGATGCCACCGCCACCGTCCAGCCAGACTCACTCGCGATCCGCTCAGCGAGCTCCGGAAGGAGCCGTGACGCGAGCTTTCCGCCTCCCCTGCTGAGGGGCAGACCGTGGCAGAGCAACAGCAAGCGCTCGACGTCCAGCGCCCTCGGGGGTGACGCAACCTCGACCTCGAGAGGTCCGGCGGGCCCAACCACCGTCCGATGGACGAGGCTTGCCGCGCTCGACGGTGCGGTCGTGCTCAGATTCCGAGCTGCTCCGCAATCAGCTCACGGTGGTACGCCGGGTCGCCAAGAAGGAGCTCCGAGGACTTCGCTCGCTTGAAGTAGAGGTGCGCGTGGTGCTCCCACGTGAAGCCGATCCCACCATGGATCTGAATGTTCTCGCCTGCGGCGTGGAAGTAGGCGTCCGAGCAGTAGGACTTCGCCAGGCTCGACACGATGGGCAGCTCGTCGTTGTCCTCCGCCGCCGCCCAGCCGGCGTAGTACGCCGCCGACTTCGCCGACTCGACCTCGAGGAGCATGTCCGCGCACTTGTGCTTGATGGCCTGGAAGCTTCCGATCGGACGACCGAACTGGATGCGGTTCTTGGCGTAGTCCACCGACTGGTCGAGCACACGCTGCGCGCCGCCGACCTCCTCGGCTGCCAGCGCAACGCAGGCGAGCTGGAGCGTCTTGGTCAGCCCAGCGGCAGCACCGCCATCGGTTCCAATCAGCGTGGCCGGGGTGTTCTCGAAGACGAGCTCCGCTTGCTTGCGTGTCTGGTCCATGGTCGACAGCGGCGTCCGGGTGAGTCCAGCCGCCTCACCGTCGACGGCGAAGAGGCTCAGCCCTGCATCGGTGCGGGCGGCCACGAGGATCAAGGAGGCCAGGTGGCCATCGATCACGAAGCGCTTCGTGCCGTTGAGCACCCATCCATCGCCCGAGCGGGTCGCCGGCAGCTCGATGGCGTCGAGCTCCCACTTGCCCGAAGGCTCGGTGGTGGCGAGGGTGGCGATGGTCTCGCCGGCCGCGATCCCCGGAAGGTAGGCCGCCTTGGCTGCGTCATCGCCGCTTGTCAGCAACGCGTTGGTTGCGAGGGCGACGGTCGAGAAATAGGGGGCGCACAGCAGTGCCGCACCCATCTCCTCGAGCACCACGATCAACTCGACGTAGCTGAAGCCCGATCCACCGAACTCCTCGGGGATGATCAATCCGAGCAGGCCCAGCTGCTCAGCCATCTGCGACCAGACCTCAGGGTCGTAGCCGTCGGTGGTCGCCATCAGGCGACGAACCTCGGTCTCCGGAGACTTCTCTTGCAGGAACCGGCTGACCATCCGGCGCAGCTCGTCCTGCTCCTCGTTGAAGGCGAAGTTCATCTGGCGTCCCTCTTCCTCGATCTGTGGTGTCCACAACGATGGCGCTGCAACGGCGTCGCGCCGGTGTTCGGTTTACTACAGCAGAGGCCCCCGAGACCAACGCAGAACCTTGGCAGTGGGCTCCGGCGTCGATGTGGGATCCTGACCACATGCTGACCAGCGAGATTATCTATGAAGACGCACGAGCCGAGCTCCACCAAACCGTGGTCGGTCCGTTCGAGAACAATGTCTACGTGCTGCGGTGCCGACGCACCGGCGACGCCGTCCTCGTCGACGCCGCCGACGAGCACGACTTCCTCCTGGAGCTCTCGCGCGGACTTGGGGTTCGGAGGGTGCTCGAGACCCATGGGCACCACGATCACATCCAAGCCGTGCCCGCCATGCGCGATGCCGGCATCGAGGTCTCGGTGACCGCAGCCGATGCGGCCATGCTCCCGAGCTACGACCTCGTCCTCGAGGACGACGTGATCATCGAGGTCGGTGACCTGAGGGTTCGCACCATCCTCACCCCTGGCCACACCCCGGGCTCGATCTGCTTCGCCGTCGAGGGCACACCGCTGCTGTTGACCGGCGACACGCTCTTCCCTGGAGGACCGGGCAACACCTCGTTCGAGCACTCCAGCTTCGAGACGATCATCACCTCGATCGACGATCGGCTCTTTCGTCCCTATGGCGCTGACACGCTGGTCCTCCCGGGCCACGGTGTCTCGACGACCTTGGGGGCCGAGCGACCCCACCTCGACAAGTGGGTCGAGCGCGGCTGGTGACCGCACCGGTCGCAATTCCTGACTGAAACGCTAGTATTTCAGTCGTGACTACTCCGCTCCTCGAGATCATCGATCTCCACGCCACTGCAGATGACACCGAGATCCTCAAGGGCGTCTCTCTGCGCGTCGACGCCGGCGAGGTGCACGCCCTCATGGGACCGAACGGCGCAGGCAAGTCCACGTTGGCCTCGGTGCTCATGGGAAGTCCCAGCTACGTCGTCACTGCGGGCACCATCCGCTTCCAAGGCGAGGACGTGACCAGCTGGAGCGCCGACGAGCGCTCTAAGGCCGGGATGTTCCTCGCCTTCCAGCACCCCGAGGCCATCGGCGGCGTGTCGGTCACCCAGTTCCTCCGCCAAGCCGTCGCCGCACGGCGAGGGATCGACGAGCTCAGTGTGCTCGAGGTGCGCCTCGAGATGATGGAGTGGATGGAGCAGCTCAAGATGGACCCCGCCTTCGCCGAGCGCCATCTCAACGAGGGCTTCTCCGGCGGAGAGCGCAAGCGCAATGAGATCCTTCAGATGGCGATGCTCGAGCCGACCCTGGCCATCATGGACGAGACGGACTCGGGGCTCGACATCGATGCGCTCCAGATCGTCGCCGACGGTGTCGCCACCGTTCGAGCCAAGCGCCCAGAGCTCGGCATCGTGGTGGTGACCCACTATCAGCGACTCCTGGCCCAGCTTGCCCCTGACGTCGTCCACCTCTTGGTCGACGGTCGCATCGTCGCCTCCGGCGGCCCGGAGCTCGCCGCCACCATCGAGGCCGATGGCTACGAGCAGTGGAAGGCGTGAGATGACCCAGGACCTTGACGTCGCCCTCCTCAAGAAGGACTTTCCGCTCCTCGACCAAGAGGTGAACGGACGCCGGATCATCTACCTCGACTCGGCTGCATCCTCGCTGCCTCCTCATCCGGTGATCGCGGCCATGGACCACTACTACGAGACGACCCATGCCAACGTCCACCGTGGCGTCTACGCGACCGCGGAGGAGGCGACCCGTCTCTTCGAAGACACACGGCGCGTGGTGGGGCAGTTCCTTGGCGCACCCGACCCAGCCCAGGAGATCGTCTTCACCAAGAACACGACCGAGTCGATCAACCTCCTGGCCCACTCCTGGGGACGAGCCAACCTTGTGGAAGGTGACGTCGTGGTGCTCTCGATCATGGAGCACCATGCCAACATCGTCCCGTGGCAGATGCTCGCCAGCGAGCGCGGCATCGAGATCCGCTGGATCGGCATCGACGACGACGGGCGACTCGACCTCGATGACCTCGAGACGATCGTGGATGGCGCCAAGCTCGTGAGCGTCACGGCGATGTCCAATGTGCTCGGCACCATCACCCCGCTGCCCACCGTGATCGAGGCCAGCCACCGAGCCGGCGCCCTCGTCCACGTCGACGGCGCCCAGGCGGTCCCCCACCTGCCGACCAACGTGGCTGACCTCGACGTGGACTTCCTGTCGTTCTCCGCCCACAAGGCGCTCGGGCCAACGGGCATCGGCGTGCTCTATGGCAAGGCAGCGCTGCTCGACGCCATGCCTCCCTTCCTGGGAGGCGGCGGGATGATCCTTGACGTGCGGACTGACCGATTCTTGGCCGCCGAGGCACCGCAGCGCTTCGAGGCGGGCACGCCCCCCATCGCCGAGGCGATCGGTCTGGCCGAGGGAATCCGCTACATCGAGGGTGTGGGGATCGACGCCATCCGTGCCCACGAGAAGCAGCTGACCGCCTATGCGCTCTCCTCGCTCGCCGATCACTTCGGCGACTCGGTGACCGTCCACGGCCCTCCCGCCGGCGACGATCGAGGTGGCGTGCTCTCCCTCACCGTCGAGGGCGTCCACTCCCACGACGTAGCGCAGATCCTCGACTCTGTCGGCGTCTGCGTCCGCCCGGGCCATCACTGCGCGAAGCCGCTGATGCGCCACCTTGGGGTGGCTGCCACCGCTCGAGCATCCTTCGGTCTCTACAACGACGAGGCCGACGTCGACGTCCTCGTCGAAGGTCTCGCACAGGCCACTACGATGTTTGCGTGAACAACACCCCGGTGCACCATGGCTGACCTCGAAGAGCTCTACCGCGAGATCATCCTTGATCACTATCGATCACCGCGGAACCGCGGCGAGCTCACGGATCCCGCTGCGCATCGTGCCGAGGGATTCAACCCACTCTGCGGCGATGAGGTCCTCATCACGATCATCGTGGACGACGGCGTCCTCACGGACATCAAGATCTCCGGACAGGGCTGCTCGATCAGCCAATCTTCGGCATCGCTGATGTCGGCTGCCGTCAAGGGAAAGCCCGTCAGCGACGTGCGGCAGCTCATCGATACCTTCAAGACCCTCATGACGGTCCATGGTGCCCAGCTCGAGGAGTCGGACGTCGAGATCGAGCCGGTGGACCTCCGATCACTTGGGGAGCTCGCCGCTCTCCAAGGTGTCGTGAAGTTCCCCATGCGCATCAAGTGCGCCACACTCGGGTGGAACACGCTCACCCAATGCCTCGACGACGCGTCGCTCTAGCGACCCGCCTTCGGTGACGGCCTGACGCTCATGCCGGCGGGCATGGCGTTGGATCGAACGGCGGCAGTGTCGTGGTGGTCGGCGCCGGACTTGGCGTCCCTCCCGACGACCCCTGCGTGGTGGACGGCTGCAGTGGCTGCGTCGTTGGCGTGATGGTGGGTGGCGGCACGGATTCGAGCGAGGTGTTCGGCGGCGGCGTGGCGGGCGTCGTGAGCTGGCTGCCGAAGATCGAGACCAGCATCTGCTGGGCCGAGGGCTGATCGACGAAGAGCACGTCACCCCATGGGCTGACGTAGCCGACCGAGGTGGTGGGCAGCGTCTGGGTCGACAAGGTGGCCGGGTTGAGCGAGTGGAAGTGGTAGACGAGGTCGAGGAGGTCGAGCAGCGACATCGACGAGTCGAGCGTCACGCCCTGCGGGATCGCTCCCAAGAAGGCGTTGAGCGTGAAGGGGTTGACCTTCGACTTGGCGGCATCGACCAGTGACCGCAGGTACGTCCCCTGTCGGTGGATGCGCCCGAAGTCGCTCGTACCATCAGAGAGCCACTGGCCGTTGACCTCGTACTCGAAGTGGCGACTTCGCGCGACGGCGAGCGCTTGGGTGCCATTGAGAAGCTGGCATCCCGGCGTCGTGATGCTCAATCCCGAATAGGCGTCCCGGGCGGGATAGGGGAAGTTCATCCAGACCCCACCGAGCGCGTCGGTTGCGCCAACGAAGCCACCAAAACCGACCTGGACCACGTGATTGATCGGGATGCCGAAGTTCGACTGGATCAGGTTGACCAATGAGGCGGGTCCAGCCCCGTAGGCGGTGTTGATGCGGTTGAACTGACCGTTCTGAGACGCCAGAGGGCCCATGGACACGAGCGTGTCCCGGGGGATCGAGATGATCTGGACGGTGCCTGCCGCCGGATCGAGGTGCCAGATCTGGTCGACGTCGCTTCGCTGACCGGTCACCTGGTTGGCGCCGGCCTGAGCCGCCATGGCGCCAGTCAGGCCAGCGCGGGAGTCGGAGCCGATGACCAAGATGTTGATGGGTTGACCCGACACCGTTGGGGTCAGATCAGAGACGGTCACCTTCTGGATCTGGCCGTAGCGGTAGGAGAGGTACCAATACGACCCGCCGACGAACGCGAGGAGCACCACCGCCACGACCCCGAGGACCAGGATCGCCCGCCGTCGCAAGGTTCGGCTCGACCGCCGCCGTCGCGTGGGTTCACGGCGCGCGATCTCTGCACCGAGCGCATCGAGGCCGCCCTGATTCGCCGTGGCACCCGCCGACCTTCGAGGCGGCGTCTCTTGTCGAGCGCGAGAGGACCGGGAGCGGCGAGACGATCCGATCTCCCCGCCAAGACGGCGCAGCCCGTCAAGCTCGTCTCGGCGCGGGGCGCGGGGGTCGTCGGGGCCACTCATCGCTCAGGAACCTACCAATGAGGATGCAGGCTCAGGGGGCACCACCACGGCGCCTCAGCGACTGCTCAGGTGAACGCGGCGTACCCGGTCGACTCGAGCTCCTTGGCGAGCTCGGGGCCTCCGGTGGCCTGGATGGCACCGTGGGCGAGCACGTGGATCACGTCGGCGTGAAGCTCATCGAGGAGCCGATTGAAGTGCGTGATGGCCAGAACGCCGAGCCCCCACTCTGTGGTGGCGAGCTCGACACGACGGGCGACCGCACCGAGTGCGTCCACGTCAAGGCCTGAGTCGATCTCGTCCAGGATGGCGAATGCCGGTCGGATGGCGGCGAGCTGGACCACCTCGTTGCGCTTGGACTCGCCGCCAGAGAGGTCAACGTTGAGTGGGCGTTCGAGCAGGTCCTCACGGAGCCCGACGGCACTCGCCTCGAGGCCGATCAGGCTCGTGACGTCACCCGCGGGAACGCCCGCAGCCACCATGGCATCGGCCAGGGAGACGCCAGGAACTTCGATCGGCTGCTGCAGGGCCAAGAACAGGCCAGCTCGGGCGCGCTCATGGACCGGAGCATCCACAAGCTCCACGCCGTCGATGGTGATCGAGCCGCCGGTGATCGTCGTGCCAGGGCGGCCCATCAGCGCATGGGCGAGCGTCGACTTGCCCGATCCGTTCGGCCCCATGATGACGTGGACCTCGCCGCTCCTGACCTCGAGGGTCACGCCCTTCAATATCTCGCGGTTTCCCACTGAGGCCGTCAAGTCCTTGATGCTCAGCACGTGCTCGCTCACGGGACCTCCACCTCGATGACGCCGTCGACGATGGTCACGTCGTAGGTCGCCACAGGCTTGGTTGCCGGCAACGACATCGCCGCACCAGTCTTCAGATCGAAGGTGGCGCCATGACGGGCGCACTCGATCTCGCACTCCGCCGGAAGGATCTCCCCCTCGGAGAGCGAGAAGTCCTCATGGCTGCAGCGGTCAGCCACGCAGTAGACGTCGTCGCCGATGCGGGCGAGCGCAAGACGTTGCCCCTCGACGTCGAAGCGCTTCGCGGTCCCTTCGGCCAGCTCGTCGAGGCGGCAGAGCGGAAGCGTGGTCATGACAGGACGATCCCTTCGAGGCGGCGCTCGATCTCATTGGCAACCAGATCGAGTGCGCCGGGCACCTCGGTCCGATCGAGCAGGTCTCGGAAGAAGCCGCGGATCAAGAGGCGCTCTGCCACCGCCGGCTCGATGCCGCGGGACTCGAGGTAGTACTGCTGCTCCTCGTTGATCGGTCCCACCGTCGAGGCGTGCGAGCACCGCACGTCGTTCTCGGCGATGTCGAGGTTTGGGACGCTGTCGGCGTGCGCCGACTCGGAGAGCACGAGGTTGTGGTTCGTCTGCATGGCATCAGAGCGAACGGCACCGTTGCGGACCTTGATGAGGCCGGAGTACACCGAGCGGGCGCTCCCGGTCACGGCCCCCTTGCACAGCAGATCGCTGATGGTCTTCGGCGCCGCGTGGTCCTGCTTGGTCCGCAGGTCGTGGATCTGGTCTCCCTCGCCGAGGTAGGTCGAGCGCAGCACGCTCGATGCCCCGACGCCGGCGAGCGTGGTGTCAGTGCGGCACCGGTCGTAGGCAGCGCCCAGCCCAGCGGTGAACTCCGACACGGTGCCGTCGCGGCCAACTGACGCCTCGACGGTGGCGAGGTGCCAGGCACCGTGATCGAGCGTCTGGATGGTGCCGTAGCGAAGGTGACCACCGTCGTCGACCCGCAGCTCGGTGACCGGAACGTTCAGCGTCGAGGCATCGCCGCCAACGAAGAGTTCGACGATGGTCGCCGACGCTCCGTCGGCTACGTGGACGACCACTCTCGAGTAGGTCGCGCCGGGGCCGACCGTGTGCGCCACCACGATGGGGGTCGCCACGAGCTGTCCTCGACCGACCTCGATGACGAGGCCGTCCGACAGCCGAGAGGTGTTGAGCGCCACGATCGCCTCATCATCGCCGGCGATGGCACCGAGCAGGCGTGCACCATCGGGGTGCTCGCTCAGCCGCGTGATGGAGGTTCCCGCCGGGAGATCGGAAGGGATCGACGCACCAGCGCTGGTGACGGTGACCACACAGCCAGCAAGACCGGGGCTCGCCACAGCAGGGGCGCCAGTGGGAGCGACCTCGAGGCGGGCGCGGTCGAGGTCACCGATCGGCGAGTAGCGCCAGACCTCGTCGCTGGCCTCGGGAAGGCCCAGCGCCTCAAACGAGACGGCAGCGTCGTGGCGGCGATCCACGAGCCATGACGGCCCACCGAGCGCAGTCGTCGCTTCGGAGGTCTGTGGGGGCACGCCGGATCCTTTCGTGGCCAGACCGAGGCGGTCTTGGGCCTCTTGAAGTGTAGTTGCACTCGTTGGTGGCTCATCCGGCCCTTGCACGTGTGCTCCCCTAGGCTCTGTGCGCTGTCGACCATCAAGGAGCATGACCATGGCCACTGACTTTTCATCCTCCGTCTTCTCGATCGAGCATGACGGTCCTGTTGCCACCTTGTGGCTCGACCGCGAGGAGGCCCGCAATGCCATGGGGCCCGACTTCTGGCGCGACCTTCCTGTGGCGATGGCGGCGCTCGATGCCGACGACGAGGTCCGAGCGATCGTGATCGCCGCCAAGGGGCCGCACTTCTCCGTTGGGCTCGACCTCAAGGCGATGAGCGGAACCCTGATGGGCAGCGGGAACTCCGACGCTGCGCCGTCGAGCTCGGCAACCAAGAATGCGGCCCTCTATCGGCAGATCCGTTCGATGCAGGCGTCCGTCACCTCTGTGGCCGACTGCACGAAGCCGGTGATCGCCGCCGTCCACGGCTACTGCATCGGTGGCGGTGTCGACCTGATCGCCGCCTGCGACATCCGCCTCTCGTCGTTCGACGCCGTCTACTCGGTGCGAGAGGCCAAGGTGGCCATCGTGGCCGACATCGGAAGCCTTCAGCGCCTGCCGGCCATCATCGGCATCGGACACGTCAACGAGCTCGCCCTGACCGGCAAGGACATCACGGCTGAGCGGGCAGCGGCCATCGGTCTGGTCAACGACGCCGTGGGAAGCCCTGCAGAGGTCCTGCATCGAGCTCGTGCGATGGCCGCAGAGATCGCCGCAAACTCACCGCTCGCCGTCCAAGGCACGAAGGCTGTCTTGGCCGCCTCCGCCTCCAAGACGGTCGAGGAGGGCCTCGAGTTCGTGGCGATGTGGAACGCGCTCTACATCAACTCCAACGACCTGCTCGAGGCGATGACCTCGTTCGTGGAGAAGCGGCCGGGGAACTACACCGGCACGTGAGCAGCGAGCTCAGCGACCGAAGCGCCACCACTTTCGACCCTGGCTCTTCGCTTCCTTCTCCTCTCGAGCACGGGCCTCGGCAAGCGCGTCAGGAGCGATGTCGTTGACGATCTCCTCGGCAGAGGCCAGCACCGAGGTGATGTCGCCGGCGGGGAGATCGGGCTCATCCTCGATCTTCGGCTCGACCAATGAGCCATGCACCCATCCGACGTCGGCGAGCCGCGGAGCGAACGACGCACATCCCTCAGGGCAGCGCCACGGAGCCTCGGGCGCGAGGTCGAGCTCGCAGAACCGAGCGACCTCCCCAGAGTCGTAGGTCCTCGACTGGAAGTGCTTGCACTCTTCACGCATGGCCATGGCCCCATGCTGCCACCTGCGTCCGTCGCCTGGCGACCAAGATCTGAGTTCATCGCATCGACCTCAGTAAGGTTGATGCATGGCGCGAACCGACATCGAGATCAGCACGGCACCGCTGAGCGACCTGGAGGTCGAGCAGGCAGCCGTCGTGGCCGCTCGGGCCTTCCAGAACGACCCGTTCTTCGTCCACCTGACGGCGAAGCCGATGCTCCGATCCCGGGGGCTGGCGCTCTTCGTGAGGGCAACGTTGAAGAACCTCGGTCCTGGTGGACACATCTACACCGCCCGGCGACAGGGCGAGATTGTTGGCGTGGCGGCCTGGGTTGAGCCCGAGAAGTACCCCTACCCCGCCAAGGAGCAGGTCAAGCAGATGCTGGGAAGCGCCCGGGCGATGGCACCTCGACCCATGTCCCTGTTGACCGGCCTGAAGTACATCACGGCCATCGAGAAGGCACACCCGCATGAGCCCATCTGGTACCTCCCCCTCCTCGTGGTCGACCCCTCGGTGCAGCGATCAGGGGTCGGCGGCATGCTCCTCGCTCCCACCCTCGAGCTCAGCGACGAGCAAGGGCTGGACACCTACCTCGAGACGCAGAACGAGGACAACCTCGCCTATTACGGTCGGTTCGGCTACGAGGTCATCGAGGTCTTGCGGCCAGTCCCAAGCGGACCGCCGCTGTGGACCTTGCGCCGCGCGTCGAAGGCGCGATGACCAACGGCGTCGATGACCAAGCGGGGCGCTGGCCTGAGGCGTCTCGGCGCACCCACTTCGCACAAGAGCGGACCCTGCTTGCGTGGTGGCGAACGGGCATCGGCGTCGCTGCGGTCGCCCTTGGCATCGGAGGGCTCGTCCCCAAGCTCAGCGGACTCCCGAAGGAGCGCTTCATCCTCTTGGGCGTCGGCTACGGAGTGCTGGCCTTGATCTTTGTGATCGGTGGCTCGATCAGAGATCGCGCGTCTCGTCGTGCGCTCGCCTCGAACGACTTCGCGGAGCTCTCACCGACGGCCGTGACCCTGATCACGAGCGTCGCCAGCATCCTGATCATCTTGACGGTGGTGGCGTTCCTCTAGAGCAGCCACGTGAAGCGGCTCCGGGCGACCGACAGTTGCCGACCCGCGGCGATCGTCAGCCGATCGAACCTTCCATCTGGAGCTCAATCAGGCGGCTCCACTCCACGGCGTACTCCATCGGGAGCGTCCGGGTCACCGGCTCGATGAAGCCGTTGACGATCATGCCCATGGCTTGGCTCTCAGAGAGGCCCCGACTCATCAGGTAGAACAGCTGATCGTCACCGACCTTCGAGACGGTGGCCTCGTGACCGATCGACG
>Ga0164296_1002552_pt1 | contig 17979 bp, 24 predicted proteins | sample GEODES057metaG_FD_113533 | JGI IMG/M metagenome (GOLD analysis project Ga0164296, IMG submission 113533) | Dystrophic lake water microbial communities from Trout Bog Lake, Wisconsin, USA - GEODES057 metaG | ecosystem: Environmental > Aquatic > Freshwater > Lake | place: USA: Trout Bog Lake...
CTAAATCTGCCAAACGATCACCAACTGCCGCCAGCCAACCTGCTTCAACAGTTCGTGCGGCCTTCTTAACTTGATTGTGTACAGCATCTTTGGCCTGCACACTAGGCAAACAAGCAATCCAACCAAATTCATTTTCTTTAACTGTGTCACTGCCTAACAGGCTATTGACTTTGGTTAAGAATTCGTTTTCGCCTTCAATAGCTACAAACACTAGACGCTTGTAATACTTGCGAATTTCTTCTGCACGAGCAATATCTTCAGGCTCGATTTTAAGTACCTTAGTATCAGGGATAACCATTTTATTGTCTAATGTATAAAGCATTAGAGTTTTGTTGGCCTGTTTGGTATACATATATACGCCATCGTCGGCGTAAACAGCTTCGGGAACTTTAAGGTATTCTCCGTTAACTCGTTGAGCCGCACAGGCTAGTTCTAATACCTGCTGGGTAGGAAAATCTTTTGGTTGCATATCGCTCTCTGTATGAGTTAATATACAAGTATTTTACATGAAAATGAGTTCTTTGTCAAGTCGATCCAAATGATAATAGACTTTTTTGGCTATTCGTTTGGTTATTTCATTTAGCCCAAAATGCTCGATGTATGCGCGAAGCATTGGGCTAGACAAATTGGGTCCTGTACGCATCTTGCTCATTCTGCTAATTCTACTCAAATTTCTACGAGCTCGATCTTTATCCATAGTCCTTAATAATTCGATAGCTATGCTTACACTATAGGCATCCATTTCATCGTAATTGGATAGGTATTCGTTGTACGGACTAAAATTAGCTGTGTAGTAATCATGAAAATCTCTACGCATACTTTGATATTGATGACGATATTCATGCACTACTGCATCGTATATCTCTATAAGAAAACTAGTTACTTGATGCTGTCCAAATTCTTCATCACCATTTAGATTATGATGGACAACAACTTCGATAGGAGTTTCTCCATGCAAGTCGCTTTCGCTATCATAGTATGCCATAACATACCACTTGTCGGGATCCCACCCTTTTTCTCTTTTAGTTTTGATTACTAAATCGAAATCATTCTTTTTGAATGTACGTCTAGTTAATGCTATCAATTTTTTGAAATTTGTTAACTCAGGACTCTTTTCTCGAACTGTTTTGCATACTTCGTTAACGCGATCGAGAATGATATTCATGCTATAACCTATAAGTTACTCGGCCCTTGGTTAAGTCATATGGACTAACTTCTAGCCTAACATTATCACCTAGGATAATGCGAATTTTGTTTTGCTTCAATTTACCGCCTAAGTAGCATAATAGTGTGTTGGGCATATTTTCTACTTTTACTCTAAACATATTGCCGGGCAATACTTCTTCGACAGACCCTGTCAATTCTATAATGTCGTCTTTATTGCTCATCTTTTACTTTTGTTAGGCTCCATGAGCCGTCTCCATTATCTTCCCAATTAAGTGTATCGCCTTCTTTCCATCCAGCTTTTTCTAAAAAATCCTCAGGGAACGGAAGAATACAATCTCCAGTTTCGGGATCTTCTTCTAAGGTTATAGTCCATGTTGTCATTTTGTTTCCTCTTAGGATCAATTTTAACACTAGATATTTATAAAGTCAATAGCTCTGACAAATTTTTTTATAGTCTATAAATATTTTCATGTTAACTACACCTAAACAATATCTATATTTGGTAGTGGATCAAACCAATAAATGTGTGCTTGCCAATACAACAAGTGCTAGCACAGCTAATGCAGTTTCTGCTGGTATAATCAATAGCAGTCCTATGGTTATTTGGTTTCCTTATCTTGTCAACAATCATGATATTGTCAAATATAATATTGATGAAAATATTAATTATAAACTAATTAAACAAAGTAAACCTGGTAGGTCTCTTACAGATTGGAACACTTACGAACCTGTGGAAAAAACTCCCTCTGGTAGGAAATTTGATTTGATTGAAATGGATGACGATCTCATTGATTCTCAATGGATTGCTCGTAGGAAACTGGCTAGCTTTAGGGCACAGCTCATAACAGATCTAGAAGGAATATGTGAGCGATTTATAGCCCAATCTGTAACTAGTTGTTTTGATGAGTTATTATTTCCATACTTACAAAAACAATTAGAGCTATCAGATCCTACCAATGACTTTTATTCTCCTGGATTGCAAGAATGGGCGTTGATAAACAATGTATCTGCAAAAACAGCGTATCAAGAACTTAAGATGAAATACGATTCTGCTAGTATTAATTTAATACGAGTTCATGCTATGTGGACCAAATTTGTCAACAAATTCAATAGTATATCATTGGAAGATAATATTACAAAACAACAACTATTTGAAAAAATGGAAACTCAATTTATGTTTGGCGAAGTATGAAATCTTTGATAATAGGAACAACTTTCTCTCTCAAAGATATAATAGAGCAACGACCTGACTTAAAAATATTTTCTGAAATTTCTAATCTAGCAAGCGGGAGTTGGTTAGTTGACAGAACTTCCAGTGTACAATTACCGTTTAACACAGTTTTATTAGACAAGTATACACTTCCTGATTTTGATAAAATTCCTAATCTTGAGTTAGAAGAATGTTGTAACAACCGAGTATTAGAACTTATGGCTCTGGATAAAAAGATCTATTTTTTATACAGTGGTGGCATAGATTCTACTCTAGCTCTTGTAGCATTTATTAAATCGGGAATTACACTTAAAAATATTGTGGTAGTTTGCAACGATCATAGTATTAGAGAAAACCCAAATTTTTATTACTCAAGTATAAGATCTTATTTTGAGTTAATGTCTACTGAACTATTCATGCAACAACTCAAAACACAATCAATTGATGGAATAATATTAAGTTCAGAGCATGGTGATTCACTGTATGGCAATGACTATAGCTCTATAGCATTTGAATCATTAGGAGTACAGTTTCTTGAAAAACCTGCCACTAGAGAAAACTTACTAAGATTATTTCATTCGAAGGGATTATCTACTCAAAGTGCCGCCTGCTGGTTTGATTTATATTCAACTAATCTAAAACTATCACCAAGGACTATAGAAACTGTTTATGATTTTTTGTGGTGGGTTGGATTTAATTGGAGATGGCAATGGTGCGGAGAAAAAATTAAATTGCGAACTGGACTTGATCCAGAAATCTATACGTTTTTTAGTTCGGAACAATTACAAAAATGGGCCGTAAATCACAAACAATCAGTAATACAAAAAAAACAGATTTTAAAAAAGACTATAAACAAATAATTTTAGATTATACTAAAGACCGAGAATACTTTGATTCAAAAATCAAACATGTTTCTTTTAGTATATATTATCTAGCTAATTCTTATCTAGCTATAGAGTCAAACGGTACAAAACTTCACAAGTTAGATTATCAGATAGCTAACTATTATCGGGAAGATAATTTTATATCTCAATGGATTAAAAATAATTAATCATCTCCCCAAGGAACAGAAAACCAACCCAATCGGTTAAGATCCTTTTCAACTTCTTCAGTGACCTCACCTTCGGGTACATACTTAGTACGTTCAAAATACTCGTCATCCTCTTTACCGTCAATACTCAAACCGCCTCTAATGCCAGAACAGTACCAGTCCATGTAGTCTCCGCCTTTGCCCTGCCAATCAGCAACTAACCCGCCAGCACTACGCCAGCTACGGCTCCACAAGTCTTGTTTGGGATCTTGTCTAAGTGCAGGAAAAGTTTCTCTAGGGCACCAGCGCATATTACAAAATGCCGCATAGATATTTTGAGCATAGTCGTCTCGAGTACGGATCTTGTTTAGGATCTCGGCATCTTGCCAAATATCTTCTTCTAAGTCTCTCATTTATGAAAGTTACCTTGCAAGCAATGTCTTACTTCGTGTCCAACAGTGTGAAAGTTTGCAGTAGGACTAGTAATAACAGTACACTCACTATGATTCCAGTTCCAAAAACTACATGCTTCTACACTATATGTAAAATCACCTAATCCTCTTGCACGGCTTTCAGTTCGGCAAGTTTGATTGATATTAGCACTAGTACGAAATGTAACATTAACATTATTGGTTATATTATGAGTCATATCAAATTGTTGATGAGGATCTTCATAATATGCCATTGTATTACATGATACAACTGCTAAAACTATTGCCAATGCCTTTTTCATACTTGCCTTTCTGTGCCTGTTAAAATGGTGTGGACGGGAAGATTCGAACTTCCAAAGTCACTCAATGAGCTAGACCCGTTCCCTCCGTTCAGCTGGTGGACAGCTTACTAGGAGGAGGTTTACCAAGTTACACTCACGTCCACGTAGTTATTATAATGCTATTTGTATTTTATGTCAATCGTATTCGAACTAGTTTGAGCTTTACTAGTAGTTTGGTAAATGCGTAGGTTGCATCGATTTCCCAAAACTTTATTCCAAAATTGGCTCTTCCTGGATATTTATGATGTGTGTTGTGGAATCCTTCTCCCCAAGTTACTAGCCCAATTAAAAGATTATTTTGGCTAGTGTCCTTAGTATTGTGTAAACGATAATTTGAAAAGTAATCAGAATGTGTATACCAATTTACAAGGTGCCCGGCAATCATGTTCAAAACCATAGGATATACAACCCCGTAGAAGAAATAATCAATACCTAAAGTAGCCCATAGGAATCCGTAGACAAAGATTACCAAATAATAATGCTTGTGAATAAATTTATTAAATTTACTTTGGGCTAGCCTACGCATACCTTGTGTACTGACTTTTGGATATTTTCCAATTACATATTTCAAAACATCTCTAGCACTATGCGGATCTCTATCAGTATCCGAATATTTGTGATGTGCTCGGTGTACTAGAACCCAACTAATAGGACTGCCCGTACCGCCAACACTAGCAAAGAATTTACCTAACACTTCTAATAAAGGGTGCATGTCTACCGCACGATGTGTAATGCTTCTATGAAATGTAAGGCTCACACCGAACCCAAAAATTAAGAAATACATAGTAACAGTTAAGGCAAGCATTGTCCAGCTGAATTGAATAACGGGTAAAGATACAATCATAGCGAGGTATGCAGAGATTGTAAGTATCTGCAAGTTCTTTAATCTGTTGACATTAAAAAGATTTTTCATCTACGTTTCCAGTAGTCTAACAACGATTCGTTGCCCGAATATATAATACGTTGCCAACAAGTGTCATCGCATTCGTTAGGACATGTTAGATACATGTAGTTATCTGATTTGAAATCAATATTGTACTCTTTGAAATGTGTGATCATCCAATCATCCCAATTATCTGTTTGTCTACTGATAAAATACAGTTTACAGTCTGTATTTTGTTCTAGCCATTCGATTTGGCTACGAGCAGTTAACCCCATGCTAGGGCTAACTTTGCGTAAAAACTGTTTTTTGTTATTGCATTTCCAAACACGATTGTGTATACGGTACGCACCTTTTGGCCAGCAATCTCGTTCACTTATACTAGAGCATACTTCAGGAACATTGTTGTCATCAAAATAGATACTAAGTGCTACAGGCTGAATAAAATTAAATTCTTTTTTGCTGTAGTTTTTCCAAAGTCTGTGACTATGGTCGGTATAGTGCTGTTCACGCAATTGATCAAACAACTCATCGTGAACTGGGTCGGTGCCCGGAACCCATGTTACTGTACGCATAATCTTTTTAAAAATGTATTATACTCTTCGTGGAAGGATCCAGTCCAAGGCAGGTTATCAAATTCTCTAAATACTTCGTGTTTAAATATATCAGATTTTTCAATTACTTCGAACCCGTGATACTTAGGACGCAGTTCTAATTTAAAAGGACTGTGTTCGTTGTATATAATACCTTTACTCGAATGACTTCCTAGCTTACCTGGATGTTTGTTATCTGCTAGTTCTTTCATTCGATTACAAGTTAAGAACCCACCCCACATGCTCGGTATGTACCAGTTGAAATGTGGTGTGCCATAGATGTTATTATTTTTAAAATAATTTACTAACGCATATTCGTATTCATATATAGCCACATCCCATGTATTATCTTCTTTCTTTACTATGTAAGGATGTCCATCTCCGCATAATACAGTCCCATCTAATTTTCCTATAGCATAAGCAGTTGGTGAATAATGATACATACAAGATTTCATAGACTTAGCTATGTCTAATATTTTTCCCGATTTAACAAAATTGTCAAAATCGATATCTATTATTAACGGATTTAAATTTTTCAAATCACAAAAATCGGATGCGTATTTAAAATCATGTGGATTATAGTAAGGATTCATTCTTACTATAACTGGAGTTATATCGATACCTAAAGATAGAAATACACTTAATGCATACTCGCTATCTATTCCTCCGCTATATAGCATGTAAAGTCTACCTTGTTTAAGACTGTATATTTCCTCGGCTGCTCTACAGCTTTCTATAAAATAATTGTCAAATTTAGCTGGCAATGGATCTATGTTTAAAGTCCAAGACGACCCTTCTCCTACCTGACGCATGTAATTATTCTTTACTATCGGAATCATTATAGGATTTGCTTTTTAGATTTTTCAAGTACCATTGCCCCCAATCGTACATTTGTTCCTCATACTTGTTAATCATTTTTTTCAATGGAAAGAATGGACGTTTAATTTTTTCAACTGCGGCAATATCTTCTTTATATACATCAATGGCTTTTTCCCATTCAGTTCGCATGTTTTGGTCTATCCATGGAGAATAATAAAACTGTATTTCTAAAGTAAAACCGAACTCAGTGTCTTTGTTTTTTGGAACTGCCCTGGCAATTATTAATTTTCCTGGTTCTATCTCAATAGCAAAACTAGGGTATATAAAAACCCAATAGCCTACATTTAATCCGTTAATGTTTGTATTTTTTTGAACAGAGCAACCATTTTCTAAAGTTTGCTCAATATTATCTAAAGGAGTTTCTAAACTTTGTCTCGGATGTATTCCATCTTGCCTTATGTGTAAAACATCAGTAAATTGTTCCATCATCCATAAGTAGCTACCAGAACTTTCTATTCTAACAGTTTTAACATATTCTAAATCAGTCATTAATTTTAATGCTTGCACCCATTCAGAACTTTCAAGTTCTTTAAAGTTTTGAAATAAAAACCCAGATTGTCCAAGTTCTAAATCTCCATAGTGGGGTAACTTATAAAAATGATTCCTGCAAGGATCGTTTTGATTATCTAAAGGTTTACCTTCGTTGTCCCAAGCAAACCCGTGCATTTTGCACACTACAGTTTTTACAATATCACCTGGTTCTTGCATGATATATCCACGATGAGGACACTCTCTGGACTTCAAAGAATATGTATTGTTGTTGTTAAAAATAATTTTATCTTCAACAACAAAATGTCCATTCTTTAATGCCGATACATGTGCGTATATATTTGGAGGATTTTTAAACATTCGATGCATCTCTGATTATAAAATTTTGATTTATATGGTTTGGCGAAAAGAATTTATTAACAAGTTCAATTACAATATTTTTATCAAATTCTTTACAACTAAAAACATCTAAATATATATGCCTAGGAACATCTACAAAATGAGCTGAGATGTTACTTGTTACAATAAGCTGGTACAGACTAAAACCTTCTTTTTCTGGAATTCCTATAGCAGTTTTTTCAATCCAAGGATCCCCAACTGCTACCATGTCTATTGATTCAACTAACTTCTTAACAAACAATTTAATATTATCTTTATTTGTCATTTTGTCTAAATTGCAATTTCCGCAATCCAACATCAAATGATACCCCCAATATACAGTCATATTAACCCCTTTATAAAATCATAGTATTTTACTTTACAATAGCCGTTAAAGTCAAGATCATCGACTAAGTCTATTTTATAATGTAATTTTTAAATATTTCACAAAATTCAGATTTTGTCCATTCGTAAGATTTTTTATGCTTGTAACCTTCTTTTCGTACAAGAAGTGATCTTATTTTTGATTTTACCAAATCTGAATAGTTTGATCTTATTTTTTTTCTATATTCAATATTAAATAATTTTTGTTTGTATTCATTCCATGTTCCTTCATTAGATTCTGGAAACATTGAATACATTATTTCTATTGTATATAAAAACAAATCAATTTTATTAACTGCCGGATATGTATATTCTATAAAATAATCCCATTCATTAGAAAAAGCAAACTTATCGTCGATAATTAAATCATCACCGTCGCCGATTAAATGATTTCCGCATATTAATGTGCCGTTGTTTTTTTCTGTATATTCTGCGGCAAACATTACATGAGGTAAATTATATGCAGGACTGTTAAATCTTTTATATATTTTTTCTTCTAAACAATTTAAAAATTGATCATCTGTTAATATTATTTCTATAGGAGTAATCTTCAATTCTTTGCATACTTTATAGGCATATTTACTTTCTACTTCGTTAGCATATAATACAATAATAGGTGTTATTGGAATGTTATGTTTATGAAATGCCCTCAACACAAATTCAGAATCACTGCCCCCGCTTAAACCAAGATATAAGTTCGAATATTTACTACCAATTTCCTTCACCGTCATTTCAACTGCTTGGCCAAAATTCATTTTTTTAAAAGGATAAGGGGTTATTAACAACTCAAAATCTACAGTTGGATTTACAATTCGGTTACTTAAGTTAGTACCGAGCCAATTATTTTTTGTTATCATCATAATTCAAGGTGCCTAAATTCGCCGATGGTATAGGGTTTACTAGCAATTCCGTTTATGCCTATCAACTTATTATCTTTAAATCTATAAAGTCCTGGATTAGTTTTAACTAGGTTATCTAGATGCTGGAACCATCTATGCTGATTAGGGTGGTTCGATTTGTTAAACCAATCGTCCTTTACTGATAGTATGATGCTACCTTTAGTTTTATCATTGCCAAAGTTTGCCAAATTCTCTTGAGGGTATATTACTCCATCTACCATTTTCTTTGTTAAGAATCTATAATATTTGCCACGGTGGTGTACTACAAAAGGACCCGATGTGTTTAAGTCGTCTTGAGATAATAATCTAGGATCATCTGCATTTATTGTTTTAATAAATTTTAATAGCAAGTGTCCTTGTTTAATAGATATCTTAGGACATTCACGACTAGTGAAAAACGGTTCATCGTAAAAGTTATCAAATTTACTTACAAGTGTTTTACGATTTATATACTGTCGCATGTTTAAGTCAATAGAATTATCTACAAAGCGAATAGAATACTTGTTGTCTTCAAGGGTCATGACTGGTTTGTCAAACCCCCAAATATAACATACAGTTTTTCCTTGCTCAGTTAATGTCATATGGTCTTTTATACTTGATTTTAGGATATGTGATCTTACAGCACTTGGCCACTGACCACCAGGGCCTTGATTGTACAAATGATGATGCTCCAAATGAAATTCGTCGCCGTACATATTAATAACTAAATCGCTAATATCAAACAGTCTAAATTTAGTTCTTAGCTTAGTGAGGTCCAATGTCTTAACAAACGGAATCGCGGCATTAAAAACTTCTTGGTTAAATTTGTTTGAATTTTTATCATTGGCTTTTGAGTTATTAAAAGTACAAATTTCATTTAGATGAATGTTATTGTTTAAGAATGTTCTTAGTACAGTATGACTATCGATGCCTCCGCTATATAACAACACCAAATAATCATATTTGTTTCTTAATTGTATTGCACGTTCTGCATACAAGTCATAGATATCTTCAGTTGGCTCAGTAGTCCAATCCTGTTGAGACATTACATCTTCATTATAAATGAATTGTATTTTATCCATGTCACCATTGGCAAATCGATAAGCCTCAAACTTACTTAAAGTTTTAACATTTCCGATTTGATAATAACCATGTTTAGTAAATTCAATATCTTCGTCAAAAAACATGTTAACCTTGCTCGTCCATTTCTTTAATCAGAGTTAATTGTTCAGTTTCATCTAATACAGGCGGAGGAGTATCTGATAAAATTATATCTCCTTGAGGTATGAAGTTTGCAACTGGACCTAGCAAATAATACTTTTTCCAAACTTTGAATCCTAGTAGTCCTCTGTATTTGTTAAAGTTTAAAAATTTAGGATCTAAAGACTGGATAAGATTAAACAAATCGCTTTGCATCATTTCCCAAATTTTTGTACCTGAGTGATGATTGTAGAACCATGCATCATGTTTTCCTAAGAACATACGATCAGGTTTACCTGCTTGAAAAGAATATTTCTTTAACACAGGATAAATTGCCGGAACAATGCCACGTTCGTATAAACTTAGATTTGGAGGACTCACTAATTCAGACATAGGAAACTTTTTATAACGTTCATCATTCAAAGGCATACCATTATATATTTCAATATTTTCTGGACGCATTAAGAACCTAGCAGTTACGTGTGCCTGCTTTATAATCATTTCAGGTAGTTGCGGGCTGTGGTAAAAGAACACAGGATTTGTATTAGGATGTTTTACTGAATCGTATTTGTTATTGTAAATATTATCCTGAAACAAAATATAGAATCTTCCTTTGTGTATCCCTAGTTTAGGTTTATCTATACCTTGCACAATGGCAATACGTTTTCCAGATTCTGCAATACGTTTTAAATGCAAATACTTGTCTAAATTGTATCTGCCGGCCATAGTTGGATGCATCCAATCGTTACCTTTGATTAACCAATCATCAGCTTTGTAGTTTAGCATATCTTCAAAGTAATCATGAAGTGTTACTTTAATCTGAGGATACTCTAATCTAATTTTTTCTAGCCACGGAAGCTGTGTATGAAAAGTTTCATCAATGGTATTTGTTACATCGTGATTGCTAGGATTGGATTTCCAGTCTCGTAGACCTTCTAACGGAGCGCTACCGACTACTTCATCGACATGTAATCCATTATTAACAAATGCATAAAACATATTAGTGCTATCTGCACCGCCACTACAAAACAATAGAACATAATCATATTCTTCTCGTATTTGCTTTGCTCTAATAGCATAAAGCTCATCTAGAGATTGCGTAGGTTCTTTAGTCCAATCACACGCAGAGAATTCCTTGTCGTTAAACGTCCAAGACATTTCTTTTTTTAACTGCTGTGCTTTGAACATAGCAGGAATTTTTTCGTAGAACTTTTCTGTACCTACAGTATAATACCCTAAATCATCGATCATCGTAATATTCCTATATCTCTTCTATACCTGTATTGACCTACATGTTGTTTATCTAAATAATCATATAGAGTCTTGCTTGCTTGTTCGTGTGTCGTATCCCATGTAGTAACTACAGAATGTTTGATTCTAAATTGTTCTGTACCTTCTAACCCTAAAATAATATTATCGGGGCAAGGATTCAATTTAGGTAAAAATGACGCCGGCCAATTCCAATCATAAAGTGTGTTTACTAATCTTATTGTAACACATTTTTTATCATTATGTACAATATCTGGAATAGGACTATCTGTGCTACATGCTAAAAATAAATCTGCAATATTGTTTTCTATAGATCCTAAAATTACTTGCAACTCTGGATCCCCTGCTCTTGTGTTTATTTCTAACACAACTGGCACATCGTTTTCATCTACCCCGATTCCTAGAAACATAATGCCCTTGTAAACATATCCATGATCTTTTAGATAATTTATTATCTTATCTGCATATTCATGGACTCTAGGATCGACGTCGTCGACATTATAAGCTCCCATACTAACACAATTAAATCCAAGATCTCCATCTTCTATTTTTTTATAATCTCTAGCGGTACCTAAATATTTCCAACCAGTTGCATTAGACACTAAATGATACGAATATTCTCTTTTTAAGTTTACAAACTTTTCAAGATGGATATTTGTGTTTAATGGTATATTAGTTACTCGGGGAGCGGCTTCTACTCGATCACTGAATAACTCTAGATAAACTTCATTATAATTTTCATCATTTACAATGCAAGTTTGTCTTCCATATTGATATCTATAATTAAGTTTAACTACAAATGGTCTGGGAATATTTTTAAAGTTTTCGTATAGATATTTGCCGTCAACTTGCTCACCCGGGCTAACTGGTATTCCCAACTTGGTTAACATTTTTTTTGTAAAATTTTTATCTAATTCAAGCCCTGTTAGTTTTTCAGATACAAAGAAATAAGGAATACCTAGCTCTTTCAATCCATTGTGCAGTGCGCTACAACTAGGGACTGGAATACCCGATGCTAAAAGAAAATCCACTTTGTCTTTGCCAATCTCGCTGAGTATATGCTGAGCTAGCTCGTCTGACAATTTTTCGTAAGGTATTTCTAAAGGCCTTGTATGATAAACAGATGTTTCCTCTAGTGCTTTATTAGCGCCATAATGGAATACATTATCCACACCGGCCGTGTTGGTAAACAGTTGAGCTAGATGATGGAAACTAGAAGTAGATGATAGTACTCCAATATTCATGTATGTCCTTTATTTTTAGTTATTTACCCTATGCTTATCGGGGCCAAAACTTTTTGTTACCAATCGATTTTATAATTGGACATACAGTTAAGAATGAAATCTTGAACTGATTTATCGTTCATGTAGAGCACATTGTACTGGCTATCAAGTCCAAATCTATAATTTGGAGATTGTGCAGTATCTATATTAGATAAATCTTGAAACATCATAACACTTGCACCAAGTGATCCTATTTTTAATTTAAAATAAAAATACCAATCGTTTTTATCCAAATCGTGTATATATTTCCTTGAAGCCATTTTGTAAGTTGCTGGCCCCATTTCAACTATCTTTTCGCCATTATTGTTATTATTCATACTCCATTTCTGATAATCTGGACTATTGAACCAATTGATTGCATAATCTTCCACTACTGATTTAACATCAATTCTATCATTGAGATAGATCGCGCATCGCATCGCACAATTAACATATTTTAAATTAAAAATTTGCCACCAAAAGAAATCGTGCAATGTGTGTACAGGAACATTGCTAGTTTGGATATTCTTAACAATCTTTGCATACCACTGTTCGGCAAATTCAGGATTATTATCTAGCTGAAAATTGTGTATGCCTGTTCTTGCAGAATCTCTTATTTCAAAATGTTTTAAAATAATGTCTTTATAATTAGAATAGTGTGCTGTATTAAACTTGCTTTTTAAGTTTTGCAAATTAGTTTTAGATTCGGCGGATAGTGTTTCGCAATAATAATCGTAGTGTTGATACAAATCTAAACTAAACAACATACCAAACAAGCAGTCGCCTTCGTCTGCTGTAATAGGACGATATCCTTTTTCAATTAAATCATCATACTTGTGTGTACTAGAATTAACTATGTTAAATTTGCCCCAAATGAACTTGTTCCAAAATACAGGATTTTCTATAACACTTTGTTTGTTAGCCGCTATTGTAATGCTCTTTAGTTCTTCGTTAGATAAATTTTTTATCAGAGCACTAAGGGCTAGTGTGCTATCGATGCCGCCACTGTACATGAGGGCAAACTGTTGACCTTGTTGTATTAGGCTTTTAATTTCTAAAGCTCTTTGGTCAGTAACTTCTGTGAATGTTTTATTGAACAAAGAATCGTACTCGGGCAATGCGTATCTATCGGGTATTGTTTGTTGCCACGGTAAACTCCATTCGCCTAGTCTTGCTACAAATCTGTTTGGATTATATTTTTTAGCAAGGTCAATCATGAACTGCCCACCGTCAGACGATTGAGATCTAACATCTCTCCAAAATTCTCGTTGACCAGGATTGATTACTATGTTGCTGAATAACAAGGGTTCATTCATTTAACAAGCCCAAAATGTAATAGTATCTTTTAATAGATTTTGGTCAACTGTGGGTGCGGTAATTCCAGCCGCAGAATAAAACAATGATCTGAAATTAGCATTGTCCGTTTGCGAATAGTCGATCCATGCTTGATCTATGTTTGCTCTAGCTTCTTGTAAACTAGAAGAATGATACAGTATATTTTTTATTTCATGCATCATACCTCTTGGTGCAGTAGTGGGATCAAATTTAGTTTTAAATTCCTCAGGCGCATTATCAGGAAAAAACTCTTCTAAGTATTTTGATTCAGGCCACAAATTTTTATAAGACTCGGCAATGGTAATTGCATGTACACATTGTAAAACAAATAATGCGTATTCTTGGAGATCTAATACTGCTTGTCTTCTATCATCGGTTGCATATTCTGTGCTCCAACCTTTGTGTACTATGTTGTTTTGTTTTAGGAATGCCATACTAGCACTTTGCTTAATACTGCTCATAGAACTAGCACCATAATTTGCTTCGTTTCGATTATGTTCTGTTCCATAATTTAAACAATTTTCATTTGTAAGCTCATCTGCTTTTAATATGTAAGCTACATTGATAATCTTGGAAGATAATATTCTTCCAGTTTCAAATAGTAGCCACGGATCTAAGTTGTCTACAATTAAAAATCGATCAAGCGGTGGCGCAAACAAAGCATATCTGTTTGGAGAGTTTTTATTTGATGGATAGTATTCAGCCCAAGGTCTGTTCATGTCAATATTTAACTATAAAAAACTCAAGCCAAAAAAAAAGGACCCAACGGTCCTTTTTTAATTAATCAAATATTATTTTGATTTGATTTGATCTACTAGACCTGGGGTAAAGTAGTTTTCAAATTTAGAATAAACAACTTTAGTAGCTTCTGCAAAACGAGCTTGTTCTTCAGCATCCATCTTAACAACTTCGATTCCATCTGCTTCTGCACGAGCTTGTACCAATGCAATATCTTCGATACTGATAGTACGTTCGTGACGTGCGGCTACCTTAGCACTTTCAGCAACTACAGCTTGTAGCTCTGGGCTTAGTGTATTCCAGAAATCAGTACCAACTAGGATACTAGTTAAGAATAAACTATGCTCTGTGTGGTTAATAACTTTAGAAACTTTATCATGTCCCAAAGCATAAACACGTGGGTAAGTGCTTTCGCCAACTGTAACATTAGCTGAACCTAAGTTCTCTGATAATTCTTCTAGTTCCATTGGAACTACATCAGCACCTAGTGTCTTAAATGTTTCAATAGCTACTGGGCTGAAGCTAGTACGCATTTTCATGCCACGTAGGTCTTCGATCTTAGCAACTGTTTCGTTACCTGGGATAATACGGAATCCACCACTATATGTGAATGCCAATCCTTTTACTTTCTTTGACTCTTGCAAACTGTCTAACAAACTTGCACCAACTTCACTTTCAAATACGCGAGTAGCGTGATCGTGATCTTTAAACAAGAATGGCAAATCTAAAGCGTAAAAATCTTTGTTGATTTTACCTAGTGTAATTGTGTAAGTTTGGCTCATTTGAATTGCGCCTGAGTCTAGCAAATCTACTAGACTATGCTTGTCAACTACAACACCGTTGTTATACTTTTCAGCATATTCGCTCATAGTCATAACTTCAATTTCTAGTTGTTCTGGTGCGCGAGCATTTACTTCGTCTGCAAATACTTTAGCGGCACGAATAAACAATTCGATTGGTTCGTGTGCTAGTACCCATTTTACATGTTTTTTGTTCATTTGGAATCTCCAATTATTTAACGTTAAATTTTCGTAGGGCATGACTCCTACCATTTATTTAGCTGTTTCGGAATCCTCATCTTGGGCAATAGCCCTGCCATAGTCACTAGCATTCCAGCTACGTTCATGGAAATAATAAAGTACGCTGTTAACTACTAGTGCAAAACTAACAACTCCTAACCCTACCCACGGATTACCGCTAGATATCCAGCCGCCAAAAAAGTTTGTAATAGTTACTAATATACGCCAAGTGATAACTTTAGCTAGACTACGTGGGATCTTTTCTTCTACTTTTGTCTTTAGGTTAAACATATAATCCTCCTTATAAAGTTAATTATCGGTGCAGGCTACTAGATGTATTCTATTCTGGCCAGAACAATTCATAAATGTATGGCGATGTCTAGTGTCGACCCAATAGCTATGTCCAGTAGCAGGCAAGTATTGCATAATACCTGCATCGGGGAAACACATATAATTTTGGTCGTTTGTTATGACTGGAAGGTGTATTCTTGGCTGAAAATCTTTGTGTACACTATAGCAGGTCCTAGTAGGAATCAACATCAAGCGAGTTCTATAAACAGGTACTTCTAAAGAATTTAACCATGCTTCTATTGCAGTGCCTTTAAGAAAAGGATTGATATATTTGTAATCTTGTTCAGCTAAAGTAATGCCAATTTGATGAACTCTACCGCAAGATTCATACCAATCTCCTACATTAGGATCTCTTACCTGTATAGCTAGTTGATTAATATTGTTTTTAAATGGTGTATTTTTGATTAAATCTTCGCATTCTTTTACTATATTATCAAAATCTGAGAATATGTTTAGTTGTCTAATCATACAGTATTTACATCTAGCGAGAGGCTAAATATAAAAAACGGAGATTTAACATGCCATTCTACCAATATGTAACTTTTACAAGACCGGACACCTTGACTCCATGGTGGCACGAATCTGGAGATCCGTCTATAGATACACGCACTCAAGTAAAAACAGCACAGTCCTCAGTGTTTTATTCATCCATATCGCCTTCGGAAACTGTTAGTTCTGATAACTTAACCAAAGTAGTCACTACAGTTTTTAATAGTCCCCAAGCATACTTAGATTATAGAACTGCTCTCAAAGCTAGCGACCCTGAAATTTTTACCAAGAGAAATAGGTTTTTGATTGCCACTAAACAATCAATGCTTGTTGAATGGAACGAAGATCCTTCGGCTCCTAGAAATTTAATTTCTAAAACAATACCAGGCAAGCCTGTTGAATACGGTAGTACTACATTACCTGGCGGCTTAACAATTAATTAATATGTTGTTCCCTGATTACTTGTTTAAGTAAAGGGAACATATTTCTTGCCCACAGTCTGCATCCCTCTTCGGTTGCATGTCCGCCTTCAGTTCCAATATCGAATTGACGATGTTCGTTATCTTTTGGAATATTCTTAGCCCAGTGCCCATAATAATATGCGCTGTATTTTGCAGACACTTGTTCTGCTTCTTCCTTAGACCAGATTATATTATTTGAAACAAATACAGTTGGAATATTATGGTGTTTTAAATAGCTCAAGATCTTTTCTGAATCTTCTATATTAGAAGATTTATTTCTATCGTTAGGGCCCGGCTCAAATATTACAATTTTTGTATTGCTATTAGTATTCGATTCCAACCGATTCAGCATCCATACTGGTTTGTCTCCATCTATACCGCCGTTGATAACTTTAGCATCGATGTTATCTTGTTTAAAAAGTTCGTTAAGAGTTTTTGTATATGCTTGCCCTGCATTTTTACAATTAGTATTACTAGTACCTAATGCGTAGATTTCAAAACCAAACGCATTCGCAGATACAAAAAGAAGTAAGGGCACAATGGCCCTTACATTAAACATACCAAATTTCCTTAAAACCTTCGTCTTCGGTTGGCTCATCCCAATTAGATATCATCGAGTCGATAACATTCTTTGGAATGTTCTTGCCTGGACGGCTTGCCAAACGACGAGCAAGTTCTTCTGGTTCTGGAGTGCGAAACACTACCGCAATATGTTCGTAGTCAGGTAACATACGGAACTTCTTTTCTCGGCTGGAAATAGACACACTAGTTTGATCCCAGATAATGTCCTTGCCCGCATCTCGTGCTTCGTTAACTTCATCAGCCATCATCTTTACAGCGTGTGGCATAAAGTCCTTGAATACTTCGTTGTAAGTCTTGCCAATATCGTGTGCGTGTGCATCTACAAACTTGTCTGTAGATATGTATGCACAATTCTTGGCCCATGCTTGAGCATTAACCCAAGTAGACTTTCCAGATCCTGGTACACCGATTAATTGATAACACTTCATTTCTTGGTACTCCTTGCTATCTCTAACAATTCAATTAAATTTTTAACTTGCGACTCTAAGCCTTCGATTCGTTCTGCGGCTTCGTCTAACAAATTAGCAATCTTATCGGGCTTGCCTTCTGTAACTGCCAGTCTACCTGGAATCTGCCTGCGTATCTCTGCCCGCTTATAAAGCCGAAATACGAG
>Ga0164296_1002553_pt1 | contig 17975 bp, 14 predicted proteins | sample GEODES057metaG_FD_113533 | JGI IMG/M metagenome (GOLD analysis project Ga0164296, IMG submission 113533) | Dystrophic lake water microbial communities from Trout Bog Lake, Wisconsin, USA - GEODES057 metaG | ecosystem: Environmental > Aquatic > Freshwater > Lake | place: USA: Trout Bog Lake...
GCGATGGGCCAAGCCCGTATGGCCGGCCAGGGCGCATCAAAGGCAGCGTGAACATTCCGGCGGCAAGCCTGTTCGACCCGGTCGACAACACGTTATTGGCCGCGGATGTGTTGCGCGCCCGCTTCGCGGATATCGGTGCCCTGGACAAGCGGGTGATCGTTTATTGCGGTGGCGGCATTGCCGCGAGTGCGGACGCCCTGGCGCTGACGATGCTGGGACATACCGACGTGGCGATTTACGATGCATCGCTGTCCGAATGGGCATCGCGCGCCGATTTGCCAATGGAAACCGGCTGACCAGCGACGGCAATTGCCGCGAGGATGACCGCGGCATCACCGATATGGTTGGCCAGCAACAGTACCAGCCGGGCATCCAGGCGGCGTGATTGTTCGGGCGACAGATCGCGGTGCGCTTCCATCAACGCTGCAAAGACTGCATCGGGGTCGCTGAGGTTGGGCTCAATGTTCAACATGCGCAGGCCGCCTCCATCGCGCGTTGCAACCGCGCTGGATCGTGCCGGCGCCAGCGCCCGGCGATGTGCTGATCCGGCCGCAGCAATACAACTGTACCGGGTTGGGCATCGTAGCGGGACGCCGCCAATCCCTGTGCATCATGCAGTGCACCGGGATGCGGGGTGGCGGTCACAAACACGGTGTGCAACGGCGCGCCGGCAACTGGCGGCTCGAATCGCAATTGGATGAAATGACCGGTGGCGAGATGGCGCAGGAGCCAATCCTCCGCGCCGTCGCACAGCACCGGGGCATCAACCGCCGGCGCGCCAGGCGGGACGCCACCCGCCCAAAGATCGGTATCGGCTGTGGTCAGGGGCGAGGTCGTTAACACCGCCGGCCGCGACAAGCGGCCGGAATTGACCAAACTACGAGCGAACGGAAATTCTGCTGCCAACTCCAGCACCGCATCACGATAGGCGCGTGCGGCCTCGCTCTTGGGGGTGATGAAGTCCGTGCTGCGGGTTGAGTTGAGGATGTTTTCGTCATTGGCCGGCACCCGTTCGGCGTCGTAACTATCGAGCAGGGCCTCCGGCGCTGCGCCGCGCAAAACCAGATCCAACTTCCAGCACAGATTATCCGCATCCTGCACCCCGGCATTGCCGCCGCGGGCGCCAAACGGGCTGACCTGATGCGCGGCATCGCCGAGGAACAGCACCCGCCCGTGCCGAAAGCGCTCCAACCGCCGGCAGCGGAACGTGTAGATACTGACCCATTCCAGGTCGAAGGCGACATCCGGCCCCAGCATGGCGCGTACGCGGGCGCGCACGCGCTCCGGATCGCGCTCAACCTCGGGGTCAGCGTCCCATCCGAGTTGGAAATCGATCCGCCAGACATGATCGGCCTGACGGTGCAAGAGCACGGAGCCGCCGTGGTGAAACGGGGGATCGAACCAAAACCAGCGTTCTGGCGGGAATGGCGCCTGCATGGTGACATCCGCAATGAGAAAACGGTCACGGAAGACCTTGCCAACGAAAGGTAGACCGAGTGTTTCGCGTACAAAACTTCGGGCACCATCGGCGGCAAGCACCCAGTTCGCCTGCAGATCGTAGCAACCACTGGGGGTTTGCACGGCGATAGAGACCGCATCGGCGTCCTGTGTCAGCCCGACCGCCTTGTGCTTCCAACGGAGGTCTACCAGGCCAGTCGCATGGCAAGCCTCTACCAGCCATTCTTCGAGATAATATTGTTGCAAATTGACGAAAGCGGGGAAGCCGTGCCCGGTTTCTGGCAGCAAGTCAAAATCGAAGACCTGTCGGTCGCCAAAAAACACCCGGCCACGGTTCCAAACCACGCCTTTTTCCATCAGCCGTGTGCCGAGGCCCAGCCGATCGTAAATCTCTAAGGTACGTTTGGCATAGCAAATCGCCCGACTGCCGACGCTGACGGTGTCATCATCATCGACGACCACTACGGGCTGGCCGCGACGGGCGAGATCGAGGGCGGCCGTTAAGCCGACCATGCCGCCGCCAACCACGACGATCGGGTGGCGTTCCCCGGCGACACCCAGCGGGGCGGCGGCGTAGCGCGGCGAGGCGTACGGCATCGTCGGCCTAGCGTTGGATTTCGCCGCTTTGCGCGGCCTTGTGCTCCAGCGCCTGCCACATCTCGACATCGCGCTCAGCCGTCCAGATGCGAGGCGTATCGATCCCCATCGCTTCGTCATAGGCACGGGAGACGTTGAAGGGCATGCAGTGTTCGAAAATCACCCAGTTGCCGAAGCGAGGGCGCATCGCCTCCATCGTGTGCAGATAGATATCGTGCAGGTCCTGCCCTTTGGCGACGCCGGCGTTGACCAGCGCGAACAGAGTGGCGGTGAAGTCATCCGTGCCGTCCAATGCTTCGGCAACCGCTTTCGCGTTCAGGAGCGCCGCGCCGCGCCCGGGCACCATTTTCTCCGCCCCAAGCGCGCGCAGTTTGCTGATCGTGTCTGGCCAGTCGGTAAAATGCGCGTCGCCGCAATATGGCGTGGCGCCGTATTCAACGGTATCGCCGGCAAACAGGACCTTTTCTTTCGGCAGCCAGACCACGGTATCCCCGGCGGTATGGGCGCGGCCGATATGGATGATCTGGACCTCTCGCTCCCCCAACCACAAGGTCATCCGCTCGTGGAAAGTCTGGGTTGGCCATGTGAGGCCAGGGATGCCGTCGCGTCCCCGGAACAGGCGGGGAAAACGGCCAATTTCGCTATCCATATCCTGCTGGCCACGCTCGACTATCATGTGCCGGGTGACATCGGAGGAAATGATGGAGTGGGCGGGATAGCCGCTTGCCCCCAGGACACGTACGGCGTGGTAGTGCGAGAGCACGATCGTCCGCACCGGCTTATCGGTCACACGGGCAACCATCGCCTGCACGTCGGCCGCCATGGTCGGGGTGGCCTGGGCGTCAATGACGATCACACCGTCCGGGCCAACGATGATGCCGGAATTCGGGTCTCCTTCGGCGGTGTATGCGTACAGCCCTTCCCCCAGTTCGTCGAACGAGACTTGTTTGTCAGCGAGGTCGTTGGTGGACGCAAAACCCGACATTTCTGGCTCCCTTTACGCTTGCGGTCTTTCCCGGCGCTTCTACCATAGCCGCGTCAGCAATGAACCACGGAGAAACACGTTATGGACACCCTGCTGCCGACAGCCCATCGGATCGCCTCGCTCCTCAAGGCGCGCCGCGCCACGGTCACGGTTGCTGAAAGCTCCGCAGGCGGACTGATTTCTGCGGCCCTGCTGGCTGTGCCTGGGGCGTCTGCCTATTTTCTTGGTGGAACGGTGGTTTATACCCGCCGCGCCCGCCGCGAATTGCTCGGGCTGACCGATGATCAGATGGCCGCCGTGCCACCTGGCACCGAGGCCTTAGCGTTGTTGCTGGCCGGGGCAGTGCGCGAGCAACTTGATACCGATTGGGGCATTGCCGAGATTGGCGCCACTGGCCCAACCGGCACGAGCTACGGTTACGGCGCTGGGCATGCGTGCGTCGCCGTTGTTGGGCCGGACGTGCAGGCGTCGCTGACGCTGGAAACAGGGCTGTCCGACCGGGAGGCCAATATGCGACACTTCGCGCAAGCGCTGCTTGGCCTGTTCGAGCAACAATTACAGTTGATAGGTTGAGACAAGCGCTTACACGCCGATTTGATTGCAGCTAGGACTGAATTATGACCCAGCGCGCCCTTCATGAGAGAGACCGGAATGTCTGACACCGCCCCCGAGACCGTGCCCGCAGCCGTGCCGCAAATGCCGCTGTTTTTTTCCCACGTGGCCGGCGTGAACCCGAGCGAGACCCCAGACCTGCGGCTGGACCGTAGCACCGGCTACCGGTTTGCCGCCGCGGCGCAATGGATCCCGATCGGGTTGGCGGAGTTTGAGGCGGCGGGGCGTTGCTACCCGATCCTGTTTACCGCAGGACCGGACCCAGTGCCGGTGGTGCTGGTAGGCTTGGATGCGCGCGGAAACCTGTTCATCGACAAGAACGGTGCCTGGCGGCCCGACACCTACGTGCCGGCTTATGTGCGCAGCTTTCCGTTCGTGCTGATCGATGACCAGAGCAGCGGTACGACCTATATCGGGATGGAAACGGGGGCCGAAGCATTCGGCAATCCGGATGGCGCGCGGATGTTTGAGGATGGCAAGCCCACGCAGGTGCTAAATGACGCGGTGGCGCTATGCACATCCTCGCGCGCGAATATCAACGCGGCTACGGCGATGGCCCGGGCGCTGGCGGCCGAGGGCTTGCTAGAGGAAGAGGAAGCGGCGGTGACGTTTACCGGCGGTGGCGAGTTACGGGTGCGTGGCTTTCAGTTGCTGCGTGCCGATCGGCTGGCGGCCGTGAGCGATGCGACCTTCCTGGAATGGCGCCAGCGCGGGTGGCTCGGGGCGATCTACGCACATCTACATTCGGCAGGCTCCTGGGCACGGCTGATCGAGTTGGCGTCGGTCGATGTGTCGGCGGCACCTGGTTGACCATATCGGACGGTCCGCAAAGCTGAGGCACGGTTCTTGCGTGGCCTGGGATAGTTTTTGCGACTGAGGCTGCATTTCGTCTCTAGAGTGTCAGGACCGTTCGTCTATGCTCAAAAAACAGGCATATGTTGCTGGTGGGTCACCCGAGGCCTACGACGAAATGCTGCAGGCCGATGGCACGCCGCGGCCGCAATATGCTGAGCTGACGCAGTGGCTGGAGGGGCAGACGCGCGAGGGATTTCGTCATAAGCAGCAGGAAGCCGATGCGATCTTTCGCCGCAGCGGCATTACCTTTGCCGTTTATGGCGATGCCGCCGCCAGCGAGCGGCTTATACCGTTCGACTTGATCCCACGTATCCTGGCAGCCTCCGAGTGGCGGTTTTTGCAGCGAGGCATTGAGCAGCGGGTACGTGCGCTGAACACTTTTCTGTATGACATCTATCATCGGCAGGAAATTGTGCGGGCTGGGCGTATTCCGGCCGAGATGGTAACCGGCAACTCGGCCTTTCTGCCCGAAATGATGGGATTTGACCCGCCGCGCAATGTCTACGCCCACATTATAGGCACTGATATTGTGCGCACCGGTGCCGGCGGGTTTTTCGTGCTGGAGGACAACCTGCGCACACCATCCGGCGTGTCCTACATGCTGGAAAATCGCGAAGCGATGATGCGGCTGTTCCCGGAATTGTTCGCGGCCCATCGTGTGGCGCAGATTGAGCAATATCCGGAGTTGCTGCGCCAGACATTGGAGAGCGTGGCCCCAGCGCAGTGCGACGGAGATCCCACCATCGCGGTGCTGACACCAGGCATGTTTAACTCGGCGTATTTTGAGCACGCGTTTCTGGCGGACCAGATGGGTGTTGAACTGGTGATGGGCAGCGATTTGATCGTGGAGGATGGGGCGTTGTTCATGCGCACCATCCGCGGCCGCGAGCAAGTGCATGTGCTGTATCGCCGGATCGACGATGATTTCATCGACCCGTTGAACTTTCGGGCTGACAGCCTGCTCGGCGTGCCCGGACTATTCGATCTGTATCGTGCCGGTAAGGTGACGTTGGTGAATGCGCCCGGGACGGGCATTGCGGATGACAAAGCTATTTATGCCTATGTGCCGGAAATCATAGAGTTTTATACCGGCGAAAAGCCGATCCTGAACAATGTTCCGACCTTTCGTTGCGCGGTGGATGATGAATGCACCCATGTGCTCGACAATCTACAGGACCTCGTGGTGAAGGAAGTGCACGGGTCTGGCGGCTATGGGATGTTAATCGGCCCGCACGCCAGCAAAACACAACGGCGGGAGTTCGCCACCCGGATCCAAGCTAATCCCGGCAACTACATCGCCCAGCCGACGTTGTCGCTCTCCACATGTCCGTCGTTTGAGAGCAACGGCATCGGTCCGCGCCATGTCGATTTGCGGCCGTTTGTGCTGATTGGCGACCAGATCCGCATTACGCCTGGCGGGTTGACACGGGTGGCGTTGAAGAAGGGATCTCTGGTGGTCAATTCGAGCCAAGGGGGCGGAACCAAGGACACTTGGGTCCTGGAGGACTGAGATGCTGGGCCGAACCGCTGCAAGCTTGTTCTGGATGTCGCGCTACATGGAGCGTGCCGAGAATATCGCCCGGCTGACCGAGGTCGGCTACCGAAGCGCATTTATGTTTTATTGCGACGGCGGCCACCGAGAGGATTGGCGATCCATTCTTGTTGCTGCTGGCTGCCTGGACGCGTTCGAGGCCAAAAAGCGGCCGGCGACACCGGAGGCGATCCGAGCGTTTCTGTTGCTGGACCGCGACCACCCCTCCTCGGTCCGATCCTGCGTGGAAATCGCGCGCAACAATGCGCGCTCCGTGCGCACGGCACTGACCAGTGAGATGTGGGAGGCGTTGAACTCGACCTGGAACGAGTTGTCCGATTTGCAACCGGAACGCATCGGGCCGGCGAGGCTGCCGGAGTTTTTGGATTGGGTACGGCAACGCTCGGCGATGTTCAGGGGTGCGACGATTGGCACGCTGCTGCGCACCGAGGGCTTTCATTTCAGCCAGATCGGCGCCTTTCTGGAGCGTGCCGACAACACGGCACGCATTTTGAAGATGAAATATGCAGTGTTGCTGCCGGGAACCGGCAGCAGCGACCGCAATGCCTATCAGTGGGAAACCATTCTGCGCTCGGTGTCTGCGCATCGTTCCTATCGGCACTTTTTTCAGGAGAGCTATCAGCCGAACAACATCGCCGAGTTTCTGATCTTGCGGCAGGAAATGCCGCGCAGTCTGCGGTATTGCACCGATCAGGTGCAGGCGTCGTTGGCCAGCCTGCTGGAGTTGACCGAACGCGGGCAGGTGAGCCTGGCGCTGGCGGGTGCGCGCTACGGCAAGTTGACCCAATTGCGGGTTGACGCGCTGCTGCGGGATGGGCTCGGCGCGTTTCTCGATCAGTTTATCATCGATTCTGCCGAGATGGCCGATGCCGTCGCGGACGAATTTCACTTCGTTTAGAGAGCGAACCCGTGCGCATCGCAATCTCGCATCAGAGCGAATACACCTATGACCGCGACGGTGGCACGACGGTGCAGGCGCTGCGCCTGAGTCCGCCACGCAACGCCGGGCAGTCGATCGAAACCTGGCGGATTAGTGCGCCCGGGATCGAGACAGCGGCGTGCTATACCGATGCATTCGGTAATGTCGTGTATCTGATCGCCTCCAATGGCGAAGCGGGGCCGTTGGTGATTTCGGCTGAGGGGGTTGTGCATACTAGCGACACGGCCGGCATTGTCGGCTTTACCGACGAGGCAGCATCGCCGGCGGTCTATTTGCGGGAAACGCGGCTCACTAAGCCCAATGCGGCGATTGCAGCGATGGCGCAGTCCGTGCTTGTAGACATTGACGGCGTGACGGATGAGATGAACACGCTGCACGGGTTGATGGCGGCGATCCATGCGCAGGTGGCGTATGAAATCAGCACCACGCATTCGGCCACTTCCGCCGCTGAGGCGTTCGCCGGCAAGCGGGGCGTGTGCCAGGATCATGCGCATATTTTCATCAGCGCCGCACGGCTGCTGGGTATCCCGAGCCGCTATGTGACGGGCTATTTGTTGACCGATGGCACAGATGCCGAGGCCGCCCATCATGCCTGGGCGGAGGCGTTGGTGCCGCTTTTGGGCTGGGTTGGCTTTGATCCCGCGAACAAGACCTGCCCGACGGAACGCTATATTCGTTTAGCTGTGGGGCTCGATGCCGCCATCGCCGCGCCGATCCGCGGTGTGCGGCGCGGGCCGGGAGCGGAGACGCTGGTGGTAACGGTTGCGGTGCGGCAGGCAATCGAGCAGGCACCGCAGCAGTAACATTTCGCAAAATGTTAGTGGTATGCCAATGACTTGCGGGAAAAAATTGACGTACGTATAAGGTCGTTCTGTTTGTCATGCCGAATTGGCGGTTGGCCGGCCATCATCGACCCAATCGGTGGATGCAACAGGATTTTGAACAGCATGTCCGCGTCACTAAGCCCGCAGGTGCATTTGCCCTCCCATCTGCGCGTGCTTGAGGCTGAAGCCATTCATATTCTGCGCGAAGTCGTGGGGCAGGCGCGGGCGCCGGTGCTGATGTATTCCATCGGCAAGGACAGTTCGGTTCTGCTGCATTTGTGCCGCAAGGCGTTCTATCCTGGCGTGCCGCCATTTCCGCTGTTGCATATCGACACGCGCTGGAAGTTCCGCGACATGATCGCCTTTCGCGACAAAATAGTGCGCGCGTTTGGGCTGGATTTGCGGGTTTATACCAACCCGGATGGCATTCGCGACAACGTTAATCCGTTCGACAATGACAGCGTGTTCTACAATGCGGTGATGAAGACGGAGGCGCTGAAGCAGGCACTGACCGCAGGCAAATACGATGCCGCCATCGGCGGGGCGCGGCGCGATGAGGAGCGATCCCGCGCCAAGGAACGGATTTTTTCTATCCGCGGTCCAGGTCAGACCTGGGACCCCAAGCGACAGCGGCCGGAATTGTGGAGTGTGTACAACGGCCAATTGGCGGCGGGCGAAACGTTGCGGGTGTTTCCCCTGTCCAACTGGACCGAGTTGGATGTGTGGACCTATATCGAGGCGGAGGGCATCGATGTCGTGCCGTTGTATTTCGCCAAAATGCGCCCGACAGTGGAGCGTGATGGCAGCTTGATTGTGGTGGACGATGACCGGTTTCGGTTCCGGCCGGGCGAGCAACCGGTTGATCGGTTGGTGCGTTTCCGCTCGTTGGGGTGTTATCCGTATAGTGCGGCGGTAACCTCGCCGGCAGCGACGATTGCCGAGATTGTCGCCGAAATGCATACGACCCGCGAATCCGAACGCGCCGGCCGGCTGATTGATCAGGACCAGGAATCCTCAATGGAAAGGAAGAAGCGGGAGGGATATTTCTGATGCCCAACTCGCTTTTGCGTGTGTTGACCTGTGGCAGCGTCGACGACGGGAAATCCACCCTGATCGGCCGGATGCTGTATGAGTGCGGGCGTATCCCCGACGATGTGCAGGCGGCATTGGAACGCGACAGCCGTCGCTATGGCACGGTGCCCGGCGGTATCGATTACGCGCTGCTGGTTGATGGCCTGGCGGCCGAGCGAGAGCAGGGCATTACCATCGATGTCGCTTATCGCTACTTCGAGACTGCAAACCGCCGGTTCATTCTGGCTGATACGCCTGGGCATGAGCAGTACACGCGCAACATGGTCACTGGCGCTTCGACCGCCGACCTCGCCGTGTTGCTGGTCGATGCGCGCAAAGGGTTGCTAAACCAAACGCGCCGACATGCGACGATCGCCTCCATGCTGGGGATTAAGCAGGTGGTGTTGGCCGTTAACAAAATGGACCTGATCGATTTCGACCAGTCCCAGTTCGCCGCGATTGTTGCTGACTTCGCGGCGTTCGCGGCGCAGCTGGGCGGGATGGATGTGACCGCGATCCCGGTTTGCGCCGTGGCGGGTGACAACGTGCTGGCGCCAACAGAGCGGATGCCGTGGTATGATGGCGGCAGCCTGCTGGCGGCGCTGGAAAAGGCCACTCCACGTGCTGCCGCGACCGAGGCGGCGTTTCGGATGCCGGTGCAATATGTGAACCGGCCAGACCTGGATTTCCGCGGTTTTGCTGGCACGATTGCCGCGGGGCGTATTCGGCCGGGCAACAAGATCACCAACGTGCAATCCCGCGTGACCGCAACGGTGACACGGGTGGTGACGATGGACGGCGATCTGACGCAGGCCCTGGCCGGGGATGCGGTGACGTTGGTGCTGGATCAGGAAATCGATATCTCGCGCGGGGACGTGCTGGCGACCATCCCTTTGCCGGAAACGTCCGATCATATTTTGGCCCGGTTGGCTTGGTTTGACGAGGCGCCGCTGTTTCAGGGGCGGTCGTATTTACTGCTGATTGGCACCCGGCTGGTCGCAGCAACGGTTTCCACGATCGCTCACGTGCTGGATGTCGACACATTGGCCGAAATGCCGGCGCGGGAGCTGAAATTCAACGAGATCGGGCAGGTGACGCTAGCGCTGAGCCAGCCGATTGTGTTTGAGACTTACCAGCAGAACCATGCGTTGGGCGGCTTCATCCTTATCGACCGGGTTAGCCGCAACACGGTCGCCGCCGGGATGATTGTTGGCACCGACAGGATCGCATCCGACGTGCATTGGCATCAATTGACCGTCGATAAGGCGGCACGATCGGCCTTGAAGGGTCAGCGGCCGGCGGTTTTGTGGTTTACCGGGCTGTCCGGTGCCGGGAAATCGACCATCGCGAATTTGGTGGAGAACCGGCTGCATACGTTGGGCCGGCATACGATCCTGCTGGATGGCGACAATGTGCGGCGTGGGCTGAACCGTGATCTGGGGTTTAGCGAGGCCGACCGGGTGGAGAATATTCGCCGGGTGGCTGAGGTGGCGCGGCTCTGCGTGGATGCCGGGTTGATCGTATTGGTATCCTTCATTTCCCCGTACCGTGCTGAGCGACTGCTGGCACGAGAGCGTGTGGCGGAGAACGAGTTTCTGGAGGTCTATGTCGACACTCCGGTTGATGAATGCCGCCGCCGTGATCCTAAGGGGCTGTATGCCAAGGCGGATGCCGGGCAGATCCGTAATTTCACCGGCGTGGATGCGCCCTATGAGGCACCGCTGACGCCGGAGGTGCATCTCACCACGATCGACGCTCCGCCAGAGGCGCTGGCCGATCAGGTGGTTGGAGAATTGCGGCGGCGCGGTATGATCGATTGATCTGTCGATAGGAGTGGTGATGGCTGAGTCCCCGGCTGCACAGTTTCGCGCCGATTACCGGCCCCCTGCTTTCTTGGTCGATACGGTCGATCTGCGCTTTGACCTAGATCCCGAAGCGACCGTGGTGCGGTCGCGGCTGGCGATGCGCCGTAATCCGGCCGCCGATGCACCGGAGGCGACGTTGCGGCTGGATGGTGACCACCTGACCCTGTTGGCGGTGGCGTTGGATGGGCGGACGCTCACCCGCGGCGAGTACGTGTTGCATGGAGACGGCACGCTGGAGTTGGCAGCGGTGCCAGCGCGGTTCGTGCTGGAGATCGAGACCTATATCTCGCCGCAAGCCAATACAGCGTTGAGCGGATTGTACGTTTCGGGTGGGGCGTTTTTCACCCAATGCGAAGCGCAAGGATTTCGCCGCATCACCTATCTGCCGGATAGACCGGATGTGATGGCGGTTTATTCAACAACCTTGATCGGCGATGCGGCACGTTATCCGGTGCTGCTATCCAATGGTAATTTGGCGGGATCGGGGCGGATCGGTGACCGGCATTGGACACGGTGGGTCGATCCGCACCCGAAGCCATCGTATTTGTTCGCCCTGGTAGCCGGAGACCTGATTGCGGTCAGCGATCAGTTTGTTACCCGATCTGGCCGCGAGGTGGCCCTGACGATTTGGGTACGCGATGGCGACCAGGACCGCTGCGACCATGCCATGCAGGCGCTAAAAGCCTCCATGCGCTGGGATGAGGACGTGTACGGGCTGGAATATGACCTCGACATATTCAACATCGCCGCTGTGTCGGACTTCAACATGGGGGCGATGGAGAATAAGGGCCTCAACATCTTCAACACCAAATATGTGTTGGCGCGCCCGGAAACCGCCACTGATGGCGAGTTGGAGGCGGTTGAGGCGGTGGTGGCGCACGAGTATTTCCACAATTGGACCGGGAACCGGATCACCTGCCGCGACTGGTTCCAACTCTCGCTCAAGGAAGGGTTGACGGTTTTCCGCGACCAGCAGTTCTCCGCCGACCGTGGCAGCGCGGCGTTGCAACGCATCCGCGAGGCGCGGCGACTGCGCACCGCACAATACCCGGAGGATGCCGGGCCGTTGGCGCATCCGGTGCGCCCGGAGAGCTACAGGGCGGTGGATAACCTCTACACGACGACGGTGTATGAGAAAGGCGCCGAGATTGTCCGCATGCTACATACTGTGCTGGGGGTTGCCGGTTTCCGACGTGGCATGGATCTTTACGTTGCGCGGCACGACAATCAGGCCGCGACAATTGAAGATTTTCTGCACGCGATGCAGGATGCCGCCGGTGATAGCGCGGATATCATGCGCTTTCTGGCCTGGTACAGCCGGCCAGGCACGCCGGAGTTAGCGATTTCAGACACCTACTTGCCGGATCAAGCGCGCTACATCCTGACCGTGCGACAGGTTGGCACGCCACTCCCGATCCCGTTGAAAATGGGGCTGCTCGCGCATGATGGGCGGGCATTAACCACACGGACGGTGGTGGTGGATGCGGCAGAAACCAGTATTACCTTTGATGATATTACGGCGGCGCCAGTGCCATCGCTGTTGCGAGGGTTTTCCGCACCGGTGAAGCTGAGCGGCCAGCCACGCAGCCAACTCTTGTTCCTGGCTCAGTATGACACCGACAGTTTTGTGCGATGGGACGCCACACAACAGGTGGCTATGTCGGTGATCCTGGCACATGTGACCGGTGAGGATGCGGCGGAGGCACTGGGTGGCTTGGCCGCAGGGTTGGCAACGGCGTTGCGCTCGGCGGCTGATCCGGCATTGGTGGCGGAGTTGTTGGCACTGCCGGCGGCGTCCGTCGTGGCAGATCAAATGACCGCTGTGGACCCGGTTTTGGTTTACCAGGCGCGCCAGCAGGTGCGATGCGCGCTCGCGATCCAGTTACAGGATGTGTTGCAGGCCACGTGCGATCGGTTGATCGCGGCAGACACGAGCGGGCAGCGGGCGCTGCGGAATGGGTGCCTGGCTTATCTGGTGACGTTTGGCCATGCCGGACTTGAGCGGGCGGCGGCTCAATTTGCCGCCCAGACCAATATGACGGATGTGCTGGCGGCGCTGGAGTTGCTGGTAGAGCAGGACAATCCGCATCGGGATGCGGCACTTACCGCGTTTTACGCGCGATGGCGGGCGGACCCGCTGGTGCTGGATAAATGGTTTAGCGTGCAGGCGGCCTCGCCGCATGCGCAAACCAGCAGCTTGGTGAAAGCCCTCTATACGCATGCGGATTTCAGCCTGCGGAACCCCAATCGCGTGCGCGCGTTACTTGGCGCGTTTAGCGGTAATGCGGTGCATTTCCATGCCATTGACGGATCCGGTTACCAATTCCTGGCGGATGCGGTGATCGCGGTCGATCGGGATAACGGCCAGACCGCCGCGCGGTTGGTGACGCCGTTGACCAATTGGCGACGCTATGAACCGGAGCGTTCGGCGCTGATGCGGGCGACGCTGGAACGCATCGCGGCGCAACCGGGGCTGAGCGGCGATACCGGGGAAAAAGTGGCAAAAGCGTTGGCCTGACAGCAACGTGCGCACGAATTTGCTTGCAACCACGCGAGGAATTTGTTAGTTAATTTGACTATGACAACGCCCCCTGCCCCACCAAGCGTGATGGATGCTCTGCCAGAGTTGGCACGATCCCTTGGCTTGATTGTGGCTGGATTAGCCGAAGTGGTGGCGCGGCGATTTTTGCGCGATCCGGCCTTTATCGGGTTGATCGTACCCTTGTGGCACTGGCTGCATCGGTCGGCACGGCGCTTTGAGCGCATTGTGTTACGGCATGACGCGCCTCGACGCCACCGGACGGCGTATGCCGGCACCGCGCGGCGAACCAGCGTTCGGCTGCCACGTCGGAAGGCCTGGCTGGTGCAGGCGCTGGGCTACGAGGCCGCCGGCTATGGACTACAATTGGAGCATCTGCTGAGCACGCCGGAGATGCAGGCCGTGCTGGCATCGGTGCCAGCAGCCGGACGGATTTTGCACCCGCTCTGCCGGATGCTCGGCGTAGCGCCGCCGGCCAAGGTAGAGCGGGCAGTGCCGGCCGCTCAGGCATCGCGCGCGGCACCGCTATCGCTACCGGCAGCGGTGCCGCACACAAGCGCTGCGCTGCAGCTCAGTCAGGAAAATTTGGCTGTGATCGTCGTGGCCGCTCCAAAAACACGCTGATCTTGGAGCAGTTTTCGCACGCCATTATTGTTTCGATATCAGAATAAAAACTCTAGCCAGCCGCAGCCTTGCGGGCGCCGTTGCGGCGGAGGAGGAATTCACGGCCAACCTTTACCATGGGGGTGCCGTCATATTCGACGATATCAGCGGTGGCATAAGTCTCCGCCCAGGTATCGGGGATGAAACTGCCGGTGCCGATGACGTCGATAGGTGCTTTGGCGTCCGCCATGACCCGGCATTTATCGACGCCAAAGCCCGAGGAGACGACAATGCGCACTTTGGGGAAGCCGGCGGCATCCAAAGCCTCCCGCATACGCCAGATTGCCGCGGCGGAAACGCCGGTGCCGATGAGGTAGCGCAATTCGGTTTCACTGCGATAGCGGCGGATGGCGCCGGGGGCATGGCGTTCCAACACCGCATAGCTTTCCGCCGGGTCCAGCCCTTCGAGGAAGCGACCGCCATGGGTATCGAGCCGCAACTGCATGCGGCCGGCGTGGGCGAGATCGGCGAAGCGATGACAGACCGCCAGACCATCGGTGACCTCGTGGCCGAAATAGTCGACCAGAACGGTCAGCACTTCATCGGGGAAGGTTTCATGGAACATTTCCGCCGCACGCACAGTGCTGCCAGCATAGCCAATCAGAGCGTGCGGCATGGTGCCCATGCCGCGCGGGCTGCCATACCAATGCGCGGTGCCATCATTGGCATTGCCGACAAAGCCTTTAGCGCCTTCTTTTTGTGCGGCAGCGCTGCCGACGGCGGCACCATAGGCCATCATGTCCTGCATTTCCGCGCCGGCGCAGTGCCGGGCATCCATCGCCAAAAAGGCGACGCCGGGTAGCGACAGGCACATCTGGTAGGCGTTATGCGCGGCCACACAAGCGGGGCCGATCTTTTGCAGCATAATCGTCTCAAGATCTGACAGCAGGGAGAAACTCCCGCTGATATAGACCAGCGGCTCCCCTGCGCCGGTCCAGGTACCTTCCGGGTGTGTCACGTTAATTTCAAAGTGGGTACCACGGGCGGCCGCCACTTCGTTGATCCAGTCCAACATCAGTCGTGGTGCGGAGACCACCGGACGGCGCAGGAATACCGCATAGGTGACCCGACGGTCGCCGAAGCGTTCCACCACCTGACGGGTGCGATTGAAATACACATCCGTGCGGGCGGCGATATCGGCAGCCAGGCCAGAAGGCGAGGTATCCATGCGACCGATCCTATTGGGCTGCGACGGCCTGGGGTAGGAAGTCCCGCCGACGCTTCAGCTCCTCGGAGACCAGGAACGCGAGTTCGAGCGATTGTTCGGCGTTCAGGCGCGGATCACAGAACGTTTCGTAGCGGTCTCCCAGATCGGCCTCCGACAAACGATGGGCACCACCGATGCACTCGGTAACCTCTCGGCCGGTCATTTCCACGTGCACACCGCCGGCCCAAGTCCCTTCAGCGCTGTGCACGTTGAAGAAGCCGCTGACCTCGCGCAGGATGGCTTCGAAGTTCCGCGTTTTGATCTTGGAGGCGGTGCTGATGGTGTTGCCGTGCATGGGATCGCACAGCCAGACCACCGACTTTCCGGCACGCTTGACCGCACGGACCAGCGGGGCGAGCAACGTTTCCACCTGGTCTGCGCCCATGCGGCTGATCAGCGTGAGGCGACCGGGTTCATTAGCCGGGTTCAACGTATCGATCAGCCGCAGCAAATCGTCTGCGGTGGTGGTCGGGCCGACCTTCAGGCCGAGCGGGTTTTTGACCCCGCGCAGGAATTCGACATGTGCCCCATCGGGCTGGCGGGTGCGATCGCCAATCCAGAGGAAATGCGCCGAGCAGGCATACCAGTCGCCCGAGGTCGAATCGACTCGTGTGAGCGCCTGCTCGTAGGGCAGCAGCAGCGCTTCATGACTGGTGTAGAAATCGGTTTCGCGGATTTGCGGCGTGGAACGGCTGTTCATACCGCACGCGGCCATGAAGGCGAGGGTTTCATCAATCCGCGCAGCAAGGTCTTGGTAGCGGGCGGCAAGCGGGCTGCGGGCGGCGAATTCCAGGTTCCAGCGATGGACTTCGTGCAGATCCGAATAGCCGCCGGTAGCGAAGGCGCGCAGCAGGTTCAACGTGCCGGCCGACTGGAAATAACCCATCTCCATGCGCGCTGGATCGGGGATGCGTGAGGCGGCATCGAATGCCGGGCCGTTAATGATGTCGCCGCGATAGCTGGGCAGGGTGACTTCGCCAATCGTCTCGTTATCACTGGAGCGTGGCTTGGCGAACTGGCCGGCCATGCGACCCATTTTAACCACCGGGACGCCGGCGCCGAACGTGAGCACGACGGCCATCTGCAACAGCACGCGGAACGTGTCGCGAATGACGTTAGCGGTAAAATCCGTATAACTTTCGGCACAATCGCCACCTTGCAGCACGAAGGCGCGCCCGTTGGCGACCTCGGCCAGGGATGCCTTCAGGCGCCGCGCCTCACCAGCGAAGACCAAGGGCGGGTAAAGCCGCAGCTTGGCTTCGACCTCCTCCAACCGGGCGATGTCCGGATAGGTCGGCATTTGTTTGATCGGGTGGTTCCGCCAGGATTCCGGCGACCAGGCTGCATTCATGAACGTCTCTCCGCAGCCGCCCGGTAGCTCCGGGCGGTTCAAGCTCGGCAGTTTAACCACTGAAGATGCGCGTTTGGCTACTCCGCCGCCCTAGCGGCTGCCGCGCCGGCAACGCGGGTGCGTGTTCGCATGGTCACGAACTCCTCGGCAGCCGTGGGATGAATGCCGACGGTGCGATCAAAATCCGCCTTGGTGGCGCCGGCATTGATGGCGACCGACAGGCCTTGCAGGATCTCGGGGGCATCCTCACCCAGCATGTGCGCGCCGACGACGCGCTGGCTGGCTTGGTCGACGATGAGTTTCATCACTGTGCGGCGGCTGCGGCCGCTGAGGGTGTGGCGCATCGGGGTGAAGCTGGCAACATAGATATCCGCTGGGCCATTGGCGGCCGCCTGCGCCTCGGTCAGGCCGACCGTGCCGATGGGGGGCGAAGAAAACACCGCAGTGGCGACAGCATCCAGGTGCCAAACGCGTGGGCCGGGACCGAATAGGCGGTCCGCCAGCGAGTGGCCTTGCGCGATGGCAACGGGGGTCAGGTTCAATTGGTCGGTTACATCGCCAATGGCGAAGACGTTGGGCTGCGAGGTCGCCATCGCCGCATCAACCACGATGGCGCCATTGGCCTGCGTGCGCACGCCTGCCGCCTCTAAGCCGAGGCCAGCCGTGTAGGCCTGGCGGCCCATGGCGGCAAACACCAGATCGGTTTGCAAAATGCTGCCGTCAGATAGTGTGACCGCACGCCCCCCGTCGCTCGTAGACACCGATGCGACGGTGCGTTCGCGGATGACGTTGACGCCCTGGGCTAGCAGGGCGGCATCAAGGCCTTCACGAATATCTTCGTCAAAGCCGCGCAACGGCAGTTTCTGTCGGAAGACCAGATCGACCTGCGCGCCAAGGCCCGCGAAGATGCCGGCAAACTCGACCGCGATGTAGCCGCCGCCGAGAATCGTGATCCGCTTGGGCAATTCTGGCAGGTAGAACGCGTCATCGGAAACGATGCACAAATCGGCGCCGGGGAAGTCCGGGCGGGTTGGGCGGCCGCCGGTGGCAATGACGATCCGGTCTGCCGTTACGCGCTGGCCACCGACATCGAGCGTGTGGGCATCGATCAGCACCGCGCGAGCGTCAAACATGGTGCAGCCGGCCCCATCCATCATCCGACGATAGGCGCCGTTGAGGCGATTGATCTCTTTGTCCTTGGCGGCGATCAGGGCCGGCCAGTCGTGCCGCCCCAATACTGTATCCCAGCCAAAGCCGCGACTTTCGTGCACCGCGCCCGCATATTCGGAGGCCATTACCAGCAGCTTTTTCGGCACGCAGCCTATATTGACACACGTGCCACCCCAGAAGCGTTCTTCCGCCACCGCGACTTTGGCCCCATGGCCGGCGGCAATACGGGCACACCGCACCCCACCCGAGCCACCGCCGATGACGAATAAGTCGAAATCGTAGCTCA
>Ga0164296_1002555_pt1 | contig 17965 bp, 12 predicted proteins | sample GEODES057metaG_FD_113533 | JGI IMG/M metagenome (GOLD analysis project Ga0164296, IMG submission 113533) | Dystrophic lake water microbial communities from Trout Bog Lake, Wisconsin, USA - GEODES057 metaG | ecosystem: Environmental > Aquatic > Freshwater > Lake | place: USA: Trout Bog Lake...
ATAAGTCCACAAGTTTCAAGCATCACTCCAGCATCACAATCACAAGTTCCACAAACCAATAATCCTGTGCCAATCACTACAGGATCAAGTCCATCACCTTTAACAACAGTACTCATACCAACATTTTCAGGGAATGATCCGAATGCCATCGTAAGTTCATCAACTACTTCTTATGACTTAACTTGGGGAACTCCTGATAAGACGGGCTCGATATATGCGTCCTTATTCCCAAATCCTTCTTCAGCGCAGCCTGCACCTCTAAGCTATATGGGTTTGAAAGTGACGGATGTAAATGGTCATGGTCCAACCTTGTACCAACCAGCACCGGATGTCTTGGCGGCATGGAATGCTGGCTGGACGGGCAGTGGTGTAAATGTCTTAATGATTGACTTGTTTGCAAGAATTTCCAGTTGTAACAATAGTGGCGGAAATGATTGTCATGCGATACGTACCTCTCTGATTACAAATGAAATCGCCCCAGGAGCAAATTTGTATGGTGCAACTAATTATGTCAATCTTAATAATGCATATGGAATGAATGGTGTAACTGGGAAAGCCCTGCAAACTCCGGTAAATATTCAAGTAGTCAACATGAGCGTAGATGCATCTTCATGGGGAGATTCTGGCAGCGGTGTTAATCCTACTAATACTCAGTGGAATACGGATTTGACTGATCATGCGGCAGGTAATGCTACTTGGGTTTCTGTTCTGAATGGTACAAGTTCGATATCGAACATCAATCAGTTGAGTCATGCACTTTTGGTGAAGTCTGCTGGTAATGATGCTATTGATGCCAAATATGAATCCACGTCTTATACACTTGCCCACGATGCATCAAGTGCCAATCGGTTATTAATTGTTGGCGCATTAAATCAAAACGGTTCTGTAGCAAATCCTGCAAGTCTTGCGTGGTATTCGAATCTTGCTGGAACTGATCCCGCTGTATCGAGTCGCTTTGTGCTAGCAAACGGTAACGTGCCTTACAACACATCACAGGTCATGATCAATGGCTCAATTAATAATACTTCTGGGATTGGTACTTCGTATGCAGCTCCCATCGTGGCGGGGTACGCTGCGATTATTATGCAAAAATTTCCAAATCTAGATGCGGTGAAAACCAGCAATATTATTTTAGATACTGCCCGTTATGACACCTTAACGTGTTACCCAAACTGTCCAGTTACTGTCTATGGACAAGGAGAAGCAAGTCTTTCTAGGGCTTTGGCACCTGTTGGATATTTGAGGTAATCATGAAAAAATCTCTGATGTTCTTATCGCTTATCCTCAGTATGGAAGTTTCGGCCCAATCCGCAGAGAGCTTCCATCGTGAAATGATCACCAAACAATCTTTCTTATCCTACATGGGGCAGGGAAACGCGCCAGTCTTTTTTTCTAAATTAATGATTGATCAAAACCCTGCAGCTTACCAAGATCCAGCCGGACAATCGATCGTGCGGAATCCTCAATATGTTGTCTCAGGATATGACACATCAGTTAAATATTATGTGGGTAATTTATATCAGGCGAATTCAGATCGTTTTCAATTTATTCTAAATATCCCTGGATTTGAAAAAGGACAGTATTTTTCAATTGGATATGACAATGGCGTTCAATCACAAAAATTGTCGATGAATCAATCGATTTTTTTAGGGTTTTCCCAATCATTCCAAATTGCAAAACAGACTTTATTTAATATTGGAGCAGGTACATGGTTAGGCGGAAATATCTCCGAATCTCCTTGTGTGGATTCCTATGACAGGCAGTATTGGTGTCAAAACCTCACCAGTTGGAATGATTATCACCCGAACTACCCAAGACATTTAAGTTATATTGATTTTCGAATTTTGGCAACTTTTTAATCTGAGTTAGCACATGATTGATGGGAACTGCATTGCTTCTCAAAGCGATGCAGTTCCCATCACGACAAAATGATCATTGATAGAGGTAATCAAGATGTGTAGATGGATCATAAGATACGAATCCATCGCTGTTCCTGTCAATCTGTCTTTATAGGAACTCATCCATTGCGCCATTACTAAAAGGGCATCCATTACTTTTTAGTGATCTAAATTGCGAAAAATAGGAATCAAAAAAGTTAACTAATTTAATCTTTAGTGTTTCATATAAGAATCATTGCGTCAATTTTTATGGATTACTTATTTTTCCCGAACTAATGTAAATTTGAATCAAATAAATCAAATAAATAAAATAAGCTCAATTGTTCGATCCTGAATAAAACTCAAATTTTCACCAAAAAATAGCCAATAATTTTAACTTTTGATATTTTTTTAAATAAAAGAGAAACTTTTAATAATCACCCTAAAGAGTAGATAGAGACGAATGGCTTTCTACTGAAATAAAATTGCGAGAATGATCTTCCAGCTCCATTTATACCCAAGTAGCTTTGGATTTAAGATACTTATATGATCAGACTATAATAAATGTGAATAATTTTTACATCTTATAAGTAATAGAAGTGATATCTTTATAAGTTGAAAATTCAACTGGAATGGACTTACATCACCATCGCTGGAAAAGTTTTTAAAAACCCATTGAATTTGGCACTAGAATGCAAACTCAATGACGAGGAACCCTTTCATGAAGAAAATATCTTCAACAAGTACTATTTTGATTGCTTTACTACTTGGTATCGTTATTGGCTATGTGATCAACAAGATTTGGGCTGATGATCCAATAACGGCAAAGAATATCTCCGGATATTTTGACTTGATTTCTTATGGGTTTCTACGATTAATCAAAATGATCATTGCACCTCTTGTTTTTTCGACGCTAACCATTGGGATCGCCCATATGGCAAAAGGAGAGGGATTAGGACGCGTTGGTTTAAAAACAATGGCGTGGTTTTTGGCAGCATCATTCATTTCTTTGCTGGTAGGTTTAATTTTGGTGAATTTTTTTAAACCTGGAGTGAATTTAAAGATGCCACTTCCTGACGAAGGTGCTACCACGAATATCATTGCAACGGCAATGTCGTTGAGAGGTTTTATGGAACACTTGATTCCGAGAAGTTTTGCTGAAGCGATGGTGCAAAATGAAATTCTCTCTATTGTTGTGTTTTCTTTATTTTTTGGAATTGGTGCTGGTGCATCCGGAGATAAGGCCAAAGTGATTTTGGATGCTATTGAAGGTTTAGCAGAAATTATGTTGAAAATGACAACTTATGTCATGAAAGTCGCACCTTTAGCAGTCTTTGCAGCAATGGCCTCAGCCATCTCATCAAAAGGAATTGGGATATTGAGAACCTACGCTCTTTTTATGGGGGAGTTTTATATTTCATTGGGTGTGTTGTGGGCAATGTTGATACTTGCAGGATTCTTTTTTGTTGGTCCCTTGGTATTTAGACTATTGGGTTTAATCAAAGGTTCCATTTTGCTTGCCTTTTCTACCGCAAGTTCTGAGGCTGCGTACCCGAAAATTTTGGAAAGCTTAGGACGTTTTGGGATAAGTCAAAAAATTGGAAGTTTTGTCTTGCCACTCGGGTACTCATTTAACTTAGACGGATCGATGATGTATTGTACTTTTGCAGTTCTTTTTATTGCTCAGGCTTACGGTATTGATTTGAGTTTGGCTGACCAAATCACGATGATGTTGATTCTGATGCTTACTTCAAAAGGCATGGCGGGTGTTCCTAGAGCCTCTTTAGTTGTTATCGCTGGAACTTTAATACAGTTTCATATACCTGAGGCTGGTCTATTGTTACTGATTGGGATTGACCAATTTTTGGACATGGGACGATCGGCCACGAATGTGCTTGGAAATAGTATTGCTACTTCTGTGATTGCTAAATCGGAAGGTCAATGGAATATGGAGATTGCTAGAGGCACGTTGAATACAACAACGGACCACACACATTGATCTAGAGATTTACCCTAATTCTATTATGGAAAATACCGATAAACCGATTATGTTCTTGTATTTTCCATTATCGTAAGGAAAGACAAAAATAATTAGTTGCATTCAAAAAAGATAAGCCATTTAATGATTTTAGCATCTAAGATTCTGGTTGCACCGTTGTTAAAGGTTGAGGGTATTTCGGTCAATTTTCACGGGATTAAAGCACTCGATGATGTTTCATTTACTGTGCAAAGTGGACAAATTGTCGGTCTAATTGGTCCCAATGGCGCCGGTAAAACAACTTTATTTAATTGCTTATCTCGGTTGTATCCCTATACAACTGGCAGCATTCATTTTAATGGTTTATCGATAGATAAGCTTCCTCGCCATCATATTGCAGAGATTGGCATAGGTAGAACATTCCAAAACCTTGCTCTATATAGAACAATGAGTGTTCTGGATAATATTAAAGTTGGTTTTCATTGTCGCGCTAAAAGTGGTTTTTTTTCGCATGCATTTTCCATCAAAGGTGTGCGTGCAGAGGAGCAGAAAATTCATGAGAAGGCTTATGAATTACTTGAATTTTTACAATTACAAGACCTTGCTTCAAAAAGAGTGGCTGATCTTCCTTTTGGTACCCAAAAAAGGGTGGAACTGGGCAGAGCTCTTTCAAGTCAACCACAACTTTTGCTATTGGATGAGCCTGCTTGTGGACTGAATCAGGAAGAAGTTGAAAAACTCGCAGACTTAATTCGGCATATTCGAACACATTTTAAAATGACCGTATTGTTGGTTGAGCACCATATGGGACTTGTCATGGGTGTTTCAGATCAGGTTGTTGCATTGCATTTCGGCAAAAAAATTGCTGACGATTCGCCAAGTAACATCAAAGCGCATCCTTTGGTGATCGAAGCGTATCTTGGTGGTCAAGCAGCATGAGCATCTTGTTAGATATCCAACACCTCAATGCCAATTATGGTGCAACCCAGGTATTGTTTGACTTGAATTTGCAGATCCATGAAGGAGGCATTACGACCTTGCTTGGTGCAAATGGAGCTGGCAAAACGACCACTTTAAGGGCAGTATCGCAAATGGTCAGTACAACGGGCACCATTTTACTAGGTGGTATACAAATTGATTCGCTAGCTACTGAAGATATCGTTCGCCATGGCGTTGCTCACGTACCAGATGGCAGGGGAACATTTACTGCACTTACTACGGAAGAGAATTTACGTTTGGGAAGTTACACCAGAACATCTAAAGCAGAAATCAATGCTGATCTTGAGAAAATGTTCACCTATTTTCCGCGCTTAAAAGAACGTAAAGACCAACAAGCTGGCACATTATCAGGAGGTGAACAACAGATGCTAGCGATTGCTCGAGCATTAATGCTCAGACCTCGATTACTGCTGCTGGATGAACCTTCTTTTGGATTAGCGCCTTTAATTGTTCGGGAAATTTTTCAGATCATGAGTGCTATTAATCAATCTGATCGGGTCACTATTTTGCTTGTTGAACAAAATGCTGCATTGGCGCTTGATCTGGCAGATCATGCTTATCTATTAGAAGCTGGTCGGCTCGTTATGTCTGGCTCGGCACAAGAGTTACAAAATGATCCTGCCATTCGTCGTTCTTATCTAGGAGACTGACAAGCGATGGAAACTTTTATTCATCAAATCATGGCGGGTATTGCAACAGGGGGCATTTATGCCGCTTTAGCTCTAGCACTAGTTATGATTTATCAATCAACTCACCACATCAATTTTGCGCAGGGTGAGATTGCGATGTTTGCCACTTATTTGGCATGGCTCCTGATTCAAGCTGGCGTACCCTATTGGCTTGCGTTTTTTTGTACCATTGCGATTGCTTTTTTACTTGGAGTGATGATTCAACGACTCGTGATTCGACCGGTTGAAAAAGCACCAGTGCTCAATGTGGTTGTCGTTTTCATTGGTTTGATGATCACGATCAATAGTTTGGCAGGTTGGTTTTTTGGCTTTACGATCAAGTCGTTTCCATCACCATTTCCAAGCCATCCACCCTTTGGCTCAAGTTATGTGAGCTCTCATGAACTTGGTTCGATTTCCGTCACTTTGGCATTGCTCATTACACTTTTTTTATTCTTTCGTTATACGTCTTTGGGCTTAGCCATGCGGGCTGCGGCACAAAATCCAGAGTCGAGCCGTTTGGTCGGAATTCGGGTTGGTTGGATGTTGGCACTCGGTTGGGGACTCGCTGCTGGAATTGGTGCCGTAGCTGGAATGATGGTTGCACCCGTCGTATTTCTCGATCCAAATATGATGTCTGGAGTATTACTCTATGCTTTTGCAGCGGCATTACTGGGAGGGATCGATAGTCCTGGTGGGGCTGTGATTGGGGGCATGGTGGTGGGCGTTTTAGAAAATCTTTTAGGTGCTTACGTTATCGGAACCGAATTAAAACTCACTGTGGCAATGCTTCTCATCATTACAGTACTGGTCATTCGTCCATCTGGATTCTTTGGTAAAGTTATTGTGTCTAGGGTATAAAAATGAATCACCTCTCACCCATCTTTAAAACGCAATACCTGGCGATGCTCCTGTTGTTTGGCGTTGCACTGGTTTTGCCCTATGTGGTGAGTAATTACCATGTCTTTCAACTATCGATGGTCTTAACCTATTCGATTGCAATTGTTGGCCTGAATTTATTGACAGGCTATTGTGGTCAGATCTCACTCGGCAATGGAGCATTTTTTGCCATTGGTGCTTATACAACTGCCTTCTTCATGGATCACTATGATGTCCCTTATTGGGCAACACTGCCGATTGCAGCGCTCATTTGTGGTGTGTTTGGATATCTTTTTGGTTTACCTGCGGTGAAATTAGATGGTAATTATTTAGCCTTGGCGACATTTGCTCTTGCGGTCGCCTTGCCGCAATTACTGAAATATAAGCATTTGGAATTTTTAACTGGCGGGGTGCAAGGCATTGTGATTCTTAAACCAGAGGCACCACTCGACCATGTTTTCGGACTCACAATGAATTCCGACCGATGGTTGTATTACTTTAGTTTAGCAGTTACGCTTCTCATGTTTTGGGTGGCATGGAATTTGATTCGAGGACGGATCGGGCGTGCTTTTATAGCAATTCGTGATCAACCAACAGCGGCAGCGTGTATGGGGATCAATTTGCCTTTATATAAAAGTCTTGCTTTTAGTATCAGTGCTATTTTTACTGGGATTGCGGGAAGTTTAAGTGCTATTTTGGTAGCTTATGTATCTCCTGACAGTTTTAACGTCACACTCTCGATTACTTTACTGGTTGGCATGGTAGTGGGTGGACTTGGTTCATTGTCTGGCGCAATTTTTGGCGCAATTTTTGTATTGATGATTCCCAATGTAGTTGATCAAATTTCTAAAGCTGCACCATCTGCAATTTATGGCGTGGTATTAATTGTCATGATGTACTTTATGCCTTGGGGAATGAATGGGGCATTTCGAATTTTGTTTTCTAAAGTTCGCCGTTTTTTTTGAAATTCTCAAGCATCTTAATTATTAACTTTTATGAAGGGCTACAAATGAAAAAATATCAAACAGTATTTATTAGCGCCGCTTTAGTTCTTGCAGTCTGGGGCCAGCAAGCCATCGCACAAAAGAAATATGACGCTGGCGCTTCTGATACAGAAATAAAGATTGGTCAAACGATGCCTTATAGTGGCCCTGCATCGGCATATTCAGTGATTGGCAAAATAGAACTCGCCTACTTTAAAAGGTTGAATGAGAATGGCGGTATTAACGGTCGCAAAGTGAATTTAATGAGTTTGGATGATGGATATAGTCCACCCAAAACAGTAGAGATGACGCGAAAATTGGTTGAACAAGATGAAGTTCTTTTCTTAATGGGAAGTCTTGGCACAGCCCCGAATTCGGCGATTCACAAATATGTAAACAGTAAAAAAATTCCACATGTATTTGTTGCATCTGGAGCATCTAAATGGAGTGACCCTAAAAACTTTCCATGGACACTCAGTTTTAATCCGAGCTATTACGCTGAAGGAAAACTTTATGCTTTGGATATTTTAAAAAATAAGCCAACTGCAAAAATTGCAATTCTTGCCCAGAACGATGATTTAGGAAAAGACTATATCAATGGTTTTAAAGCAGCGCTTGGTGATAAAGCAAAATCAATGATTGTTTCAGAAACAACTTATGAGGTAACTGACTCAACGATTGATTCGCAAATGGTGACCCTAAAAGGTTCGGGGGCAGATACATTTTTTAATGTCACAACCCCTAAATTTGCTGCTTTAGCGATTAAAAAAGCCGGAGAAATTGGTTGGAAACCGACCCATTACCTCGTCAACGTTGCCGCTTCAATTAATGCGGTTTTAAAACCAGCGGGACTTGAAAATGCCATTGGCATCATTACAGTTGGCTATATTAAAGAAGGCGCAGATAAGATGTGGGAAAACGATCCCGCCATGAAAGACTTTAAATCTCTTGTTGCCAAATACGCCCCCGATCTCAATGTGGATGACGGCTCTGTAACCTATGGTTATGCTGTCGCCAATTTAACTGAATATATCTTGCGTCAAGCTGGCGATAATTTGACACGTGAAAACATCATGAAGGTGATTACCAATATCCATGGTTATCAAGTTCCAATTGTTAATCCGGGTGTGTTGGTTGATACATCGCCAAACGATTACGATCTGTTTCAAACAATGCAAGTTTCTAAATTTGATGGAAAAAAATGGGCTCCAATTGGATCGCCTATTGCAATCAAGTAAATTTTTGAATATTTTCATGTACCCAAATTCATTTTCATATGAATTTGGGACATAAAAGTATGAATTCAGTTATCACTTTAATTAACTTCTTAAGATTAATGATTGAATCTGTCTTTGAAATGATGGATTTGAAATATTTTTCTTAAATCAATTGTTGGTGAATGCGATCATTCACAATTTAATCGGATTATTACTTTTCCGAAAAGCTCAAAAAACAGCATTTTTTATATCAAAATTGCAAATAATTTCAGTTTTTAGATAATTTATAAATAAAAAAACGACTTTTCATATATAAGGTAAGACTGAATACTCTAGAACTAATGGTGATATTTCCTGAAGACGTCGAGTGAAAACCATTAGGTAGATGTCCGGATTTTTTTTCAATCTTGAAAAGTTATAGTGAAGTGGTAGCGCGTTTTTATAGCAATTTTATTACCTTATTTCACTTATTTTTTACCAGATTGGAAATCAATATGACTGAGGCAATTTTAGAAAAAACAGCAATGATTAAAGCGCAGGAATTCTTAACAGAGTTTGAGAAAGCGCTATCTGCAAAAGATATTAAAAAAGCAGTGTCTTTTTTTGCACCGGATTGTTATTGGCGTGATCTCGTTTCGTTCACTTGGAATATTAAAACAATGGAAGGGCATGCCCAAGTGCAGGATATGTTAATCAATTGTTTAGATCATACCAAGCCAGTTCATTGGCGAGTGGATGAACATGAATCCGTGACGGAAAACGACAACTTGATAGAAGCTTGGTTTACATTTGAAACCGATGTTGCAAGAGGCTACGGTCTCGCAAGGATTCGTGATGGCAAGTTTTGGACTTTGTTGACCACAATGGTCGAATTAAAAGGGTATGAGGAGAATGCTGGGTACTCTCGCCCAAAGGGTGCCAAGCATGGTGTCAATATTGGTGCTAAATCATGGAAGGAGGAACGTGAGGAAGAGGCCCGTGAATTAGGTTATAAAGAACAACCTTTTGTTTTAGTTATTGGCGGTGGACAAGGTGGTATTGGTCTGGCTGCACGCCTGCGCCAGCTTCATATCCCCACAATCGTCATCGAAAAAAATCAAAGGGCAGGTGACAGTTGGCGCAATCGTTATAAATCTTTATGCCTACATGATCCAGTATGGTATGACCATATGCCTTATATTGACTTCCCAAAAAATTGGCCGGTATTTTCACCCAAAGATAAGATTGGCGATTGGTTGGAGATGTATACCAAAGTCATGGAACTCAATTATTGGACAAGTACGACTGCCAAATCAGCCAGCTTTGATGAGATAAAAAAAGAGTGGACTGTCACTGTTGAGCGTGAAGGTAAAACGGTTGTTTTGCGACCAAAACATGTGGTGTTTGCTACGGGGATGTCCGCAAAACCAAATCTGCCACAATTTAAAGGAATGGATACGTTTCAAGGGGAACAGCACCATTCATCTAAACACCCCGGACCCGATCCATATCAAGGTAAGCGTGTGGTAGTGATCGGTTCGAATAACTCCGCCCATGATATTTGCGCTGCTTTATATGAGAATGGCGTTGACGTGACGATGATTCAACGTTCTTCAACTCATATTGTGCGCTCAGAATCCTTAATGGAAATTGGTTTAGGGGATTTATATTCAGAGCGGGCGGTGCAGTCAGGTATGACAACGGCAAAAGCGGATTTAATTTTTGCCTCATTACCTTATGCGATTTTGCATGAATTTCAAAAACCAGTCTATGACAAGATTCGAGAAGTCGATGCCGATTTCTATCATGCTCTTGAAAAAGCCGGATTCAAGTTGGATTTTGGCGTGGATGGATCTGGTCTCTTTGTTAAATATTTACGCCGCGGGTCTGGTTACTACATAGATATTGGTGCTTCGCAATTAATCATTGATGGCAAGATTAAGTTAGTTGGAGGGCAAGTAGACGAAATTATTCCTGAGGGCGTCAAGCTGGATAACGGCCAAGTGATTCCAGCCGACGTGATTGTCTATGCAACTGGCTATGGATCGATGAACGGCTGGATCAAAGATTTGATTAATCAGGAAACTGCCGATAAGGTTGGCAAGTGTTGGGGGCTTGGTTCGAACACGCCTAAAGATCCTGGGCCGTGGGAAGGAGAACAACGCAATATGTGGAAACCAACTCAACAAGAAGCGCTATGGATGCATGGTGGTAATCTGCACCAGTCACGACATTATTCACAGTTTTTATCCTTGCAATTAAAAGCACGGTATGAGGGAATCCCCACGCCAGTATATGGACTTCAGGAGTCTTACCATACCGAATAATCAACTACTCCATTCTGCTTCGATCTGTTCAAGCCTCAGAGTGCAAAAAAGACTGTTGATACAATTTTATTCAAGGTATTAACAGTCTTCAAAATCGATGATATCGAGTATCTCAAGGTTTTCATGAGGTAAATGATTTTTTATCATCCCTTAAAACCCCTTTCAACACCCTAATCCCCGCATCATGAGTATGGCTTGATTTGATCTGTTTTTCTCGCTATTTTTTTCCATTGGTTCCTCTTAAACAAGTAAGGATTGTTCAATACCTGATCGAACCCGTTCTGAAAAAGAGGTCGCAGCAAATACTTCTGGATTGGTAGATATTTTTTAAGATACCGATTGAGCATCTGATGACTGATTACATCAGTGAATACAAAGTGTTGAATTAAAACATCGCAGATTTGGCTATCACTGATATCCTTTTGATAGCGTTATAGAATGGATCTAAAATAATTGATCAGTCAACATTGCTTGTTGTTATTTTTAGTTGATGAGGGGGAATTGATGTATCGTGAGAAAAATGCTTTAGATATATCTGGCCTTTAAAAACATTCCTATGTAAATGAATATTAAAAATGTTTTGGCTCCCCGACCTGGACTCGAACCAGGGACCTGCGGATTAACAGTCCGTCGCTCTACCGACTGAGCTATCAGGGAATAAACATTATTATATCTTTTTTTTCTTGCACATCCTAATTTTATGTAAATTCAATGAACATCAAACTCTTTCCATGGTCACACGCATGTTCAATCGCATTACCGATTCGTCTGGAGGTATTTGTCATGGAGCAAGGAGTACCAGAAGATCTTGAGATGGATTTGATTGATCAAAGTGCGCAACATGCCGTTTTATTCACCGATGATCTAGCGGTAGGTACAGCTCGATTATTTATAGAAGAAGATATGCCACATCAATTCTGGATTGGTAGACTCGCTGTTTTAAGAAATTTCCGTAATCGAGGTTATGGTCATGCGTTAATGGAATTTTTGCTTAAAGAAGCAGTGAGTCAAGGTGGGCAGACGGTCCAGCTTCATGCTCAAACAACAGCGCTACCTTTTTATAAACAGCTTCATTTTAGCGTCACTTCAGCCCCTTTTATGGAGGCCGGTATCGAGCACGTCACGATGTTCAGAGATTTGCACAATGGCGTAACAAAAAGTCTGCCGTAACCACAGCTGCATCGATGGTCATTTTATTACTCATGATTAAATGAAGTGCTTCTTCATAGGTGACAAACAGAAATTCACAGACCTCATCATCTTGATTTTTTGGGATAAATGCATCATGTAACTTCAAGTCAAAGGTATAAAGTGCCTCATGATGCACACCGAAATGAGGGATATTTCTCCGAACAGATATAAGGCCAATCGGATGAAGTCCAAAGGCATCCGTAGCGCTCACACCGGCTTCTTCAAAGAGTTCTCGGATCGCGCAATCAAGAACAGTTTCATTGGCGCTAACACCACCAGCTGTAAGATTATCTAACAACAGTGGATCAATTTGCTTTGTAGCACTTCGACGCGCTAAGCACAGAATGTCTCCATTCATATAGCCATTAACGTGAACTGCTCGACTTAGAAGCCCAAATAATTTAAACATGCTTCTTTCAACACGAAAACGTTCATGACCAATCTCATCTAAATACGAAAATTCTTCATCGCGCCAGCCTGTAATAAGATGTTGTTCACGCAAATACTGGGCAAGGATACGAAGTTCAATACTCAGGTCATGAGGTGTGGTTGGAGTTAGTACGAGGCGATTGTGGCTAACTTGCAGAAAATTGAGTTCTTGCTCCTCTTGTTGGAGATATTGATCGATGTTTTGCACAAGTGATGCTTGTGTATGACCAATCAAGAGTTCTCCTAAGTAAATGGGACATAGTTCAGGAGCGACGCTGCGATATGCGGTTTCAATAATTTCAGTTAATGAAGATTGCGCACTCGTACTTAATTTAAAAGGTATCATTTTTTTTCGCTCTCTTTTTTCTTTATTTCAAGCAAGACCATCGATTACTTCTTCTATGAATTTGTTTTTTTTTAGTTCTGTTAAAAATATTTTATGAATTCTTTTCTAGTGCTTAAAAAATGGGCAAGTCAGCTATCTCTGTATATCTCTTGGATATTTTATGGTTTTTGTTTTACTTATCCACAATTCGTGTGGATAAGTATTTAAAAAAACGCCTTAAATTTTTGTTGACAAACTTGAAATTTAATTTTGTTACGGCACAATATTTTTAGCAATCATGGTGTCTCCGACTGGAGTCGAACCAGTATCTAGCCCTTAGGAGGGGCTTATTCTATCCATTGAACTACGGAGACAACGTTTCTATTGTAATTCCTCAGTAGGTTTTAATTGAATTTGATGTTGACATGCAAACTTTTATCTTAAAGATTTGCCCATATCACTTGAACTTGAGCAAATAGAGATCAATACCTTAAGGCAAATTATTTATGCTGTTTTATATTCAAGCTACAATTTCGAACTATGGCAACACGTAAAGAACAATACAGCGAAGCATCGATTAAAGTTTTAAAAGGTCTTGAGCCTGTCAAGCAAAGACCGGGTATGTATACGCGCACCGATAATCCATTACATATCATCCAGGAAGTGATCGACAATGCGTCTGATGAAGCGCTTGGCGGTCATGGAAAAGAGATGATTATTACGGTTCATACGGATCAGAGTATCAGCGTCGAAGATTTTGGTCGAGGTATTCCCGTTGGCATGCATCCCGAAGAAAACATTCCCGTTGTTGAAATTGTATTTACGCAATTACATGCTGGTGGTAAATTTGAAAAAGGCTCGGCTGGTGCTTATGCTTTTTCTGGGGGATTACATGGCGTCGGCGTATCTGTCACCAATGCATTGTCGCAGCGTTTGGAAGTCCAAGTCTGGCGAGATAAGCAATACTCCACCTTGGCTTTTGAGCACGGATTTTTGGTTGAGAAGATAAAGTCGAAACCCATCACCTCTGGTGATAAAACTTCTGGAACTAAGGTGCGCATCTGGCCAGAAGCAAAGTATTTCGATACCCCACAAATTTCGACACTCGAACTGCAACGTTTATTGCGTTCCAAAGCAGTTCTACTGCCCGGTGTCAAAGTATCTTTGGTCACTGAAAAAACGGGTGATATACAAACCTGGGTTTATGCAGATGGTCTGCAAGGTTATTTGAACGAAGCAATGCTTCAAGCGGGTCATAGCGAACTCTTGATTCCTGCTTTTAATGGTGAGCACTATGCTGATCCCGACCGTCTTGGCGAAGAAAACTTTGCAGTAGGAGAGGGTGCAGCTTGGGTCGTGGCTTGGACTGAAGATGGTAGCCCAATTCGAGAAAGTTATGTAAATTTAATTCCAACGACAGCAGGCGGAACCCATGAAAGTGGTTTGCGTGATGGTTTATATAATTCGGTGAAAAGTTTTATTGAATTGCATGCTTTACTTCCCAAAGGTGTGAAATTAATGCCGGACGATGTTTTTCAGCGCGCCTCTTTTGTATTATCTGCGAAAGTTCTCGACCCACAGTTTCAAGGGCAAATTAAAGAGCGTTTGAACTCAAGAGATGCCGTGCGTTTGGTCTCGGGTTTTGTTAAATCAGCTTTAGATCTGTGGCTCAATCAACATGTCGATTATGGGAAAAAATTAGCTGACTTGGTGATTAAGCAAGCGCAAGCGCGAACCAAAGCGGGGCAGAAAATTGAAAAAAGAAAATCTTCTGGAGTCGCAGTTTTACCCGGCAAGTTGACCGATTGTGAAAGCGAAGACATCATCATGAATGAGATCTTTTTAGTTGAAGGGGACTCAGCGGGTGGTTCTGCAAAAATGGGAAGAAACAAAGAGTATCAAGCGATTCTGCCTCTTCGCGGAAAAGTACTTAACACCTGGGAGACCGAGCGCGATCGTTTATTTGCGAATAATGAAGTGCATGATATCGCTGTTGCAATTGGGGTGGATCCCCATGGGGCAAATGATTCTCCAGACTTAAGTAATTTACGTTATGGCAAAGTATGTATTTTGTCTGACGCCGATGTTGACGGTTCACACATTCAGGTATTACTTCTCACTTTGTTCTTTAAGCATTTTCCTAAATTAATTGATCGCGGCCATATTTATGTCTCAAGGCCACCTTTATTTCGGGTGGACGCACCAGCTCGTGGAAAAAAGCCTGCACAAAAAATCTATGCTTTGGATCAGTCCGAATTATTAACAATAGAAGACAAATTACGCAAAGACGGTTTAAAGAACGGCAGTTGGCAAATCTCACGATTCAAAGGCCTTGGTGAGATGAGTCCTGAACAACTTTGGGACACCACCCTCAATCCAGACACGCGGCGCTTGTTACCGATTTTGACTGGTCCTATTTCCATGGATCTTACCAATAAAATGATGGACATGTTGATGGGTAAATCGGAATCTCTTGCCCGAAAAAATTGGCTTGAAGAGCATGGTAACGAAGTAGAAACTGATATTTAATAATTCTCTATGTCCACAAACGAACCCGATTTATTCTCTGCTATCCCCGCCGATCCAATAGATTCTTTGACGCTCGCAAATTACGCAGAGAGAGCGTATCTCGACTACGCCATTAGTGTCGTGAAAGGACGTGCTTTACCTGAGCTCGCAGATGGTCAAAAGCCGGTGCAGCGGCGGATTTTGTTCTCGATGAACGAAATGAATTTAAAGGCAGATGCAAAGCCTGTAAAAAGTGCCCGCGTGGTTGGCGATGTTTTGGGTAAGTTCCATCCACACGGCGACCAGTCTGCTTACGATGCCTTAGTTCGCCTAGCCCAGAATTTTAGCCTGCGCTATCCTTTGATTGATGGTCAGGGTAATTTTGGCTCACGCGATGGGGATGGTGCTGCAGCAATGCGGTATACAGAAGCCCGTTTAACAAAAATTGCCAGCTTACTCATGGATGAGATCAACCAAGGTACGGTCGATTTCATTCCAAATTATGATGGTTCGATGGAAGAGCCTGCTCTTTTACCTGCAAGGCTACCGTTTGTTTTGTTGAATGGTGCATCGGGGATTGCTGTTGGCATGGCAACAGAAATTCCTTCGCATAATTTACGTGAAGTTGCCTCGGCTTGTATTGCGGTCCTCAAAAATCCAAAGATCAACCAAGATGAGTTATTCCATCTTTTGCCTGGCCCTGACTTTCCAGGTGGCGGTCAGATTATTTCCCCGCCATCTGAAATTGCCGATATTTACAAAATCGGGCGTGGTAGTTTAAAAGTTCGTGCCCGCTGGTCTATCGAAGAAATGGCACGTGGACAATGGAAGTTGGTGATCCACGAGTTGCCACCTAACACCTCCACGCAAAAAGTCCTGCAAGAGATTGAAGAAATTACAAATCCAAAAATCAAAACGGGAAAAAAAGCGCTTTCTCCAGAACAAAATACGATGAAACAGGCAACCCTTGCTTTGTTGGATGGTGTGCGTGATGAATCAAGTAAAGATGCGGCCGTTCGCTTGGTTTTTGAGCCTAAAAGTAAAAACATTGATGAAGCTGAATTTGCAAATTTTTTATTAGCAAACACCTCATTGGAGTCCAATGCCTCAATCAACTTGGTGATGATTGGGACTGACGGTCGTCCGCGACAAAAAGGAATTGCCTCGATTTTGCATGAATGGGCTGGTTTTCGGATTGAAACCGTCACGCGCAGGACCTCACACCGTTTGGCGAAAGTTCTTGATCGGATGCATATTCTTGAAGGTCGTCAAACTGTTTTGCTCAATATTGACGAGGTCATTCGGATTATTCGTCAAAGTGATGAACCCAAGGCGGATTTAATTGCTGCGTTTCATTTGTCGGATCGCCAAGCGGAAGATATTTTAGAAATCCGCTTGCGACAATTAGCGCGTCTTGAAGCCTTAAAAATTGAACAAGAAATATCAGAATTAAAAGCTGAACAACTTGAATTAGAAGGGCTCCTCGGTAATGATTCGCTTTTGCGTAAGAAAATCATCAAGGAAATCGAAGCCGATGCCAAAATGTTTGGTGATGAGCGTCGTACGTTGATTCAGGAAGAAAAACGAAGTGTTGTGCAAACAAAGATTATCGATGAACCCATTACTGTGATCGTTTCACAAAAGGGTTGGGTCAGATCACGTGGTGGTCATGGTCATGATACTGCCCAAATGACTTTTAAAACTGGCGATGCGCTGTATGCTACATATGAATGTCGAACGGTTGATGTCATGATTGGTGTGGGTTCGCGTGGGCGGGTCTATTCTGTCCCTGTAGCTGACCTGCCGGGTGCTCGGGGCGATGGTGCTCCTTTTAATTCCTTGATTCAGCTTGAATCTGGAACGCAAATCGTGAGCTATTATGCGGGCCATGCTGACGATTTATTACTGATTTCGATGGCCTCAGGGACTGGTTTTTTAGCGAATGTCAGTGATATGGTAACTCGGAATAAATCGGGTAAAGCTTTTATTGATATTAGTGAACAGTTTCCGGGCGGCGACATGATTCTGCCTTTGACAAAGGTGGGTGATGGAATGCAATATGTTGCTTGTTATTCTGACAAGGGTCGCTTACTGAGTTTTGCATTATCTGAGCTTAAGCGGTTGCAAGGTGGTGGGAAGGGTGTCATTCTCATGGACCTCGATGTCAATGAGCCTCTCGTAAGTGCCTTAGCGTTTGATCAAAAGGGTTTACAAATCGAAGGCCTGGGTCGAGCAAATAAGCCAACCATCTTAGATATGTCCTACAAAAGTCTTCTTGGTTTTAAAGCACAACGTGCCCGTAAAGGTCACGCAATTGAACCAAGTTTAAAAGAAGCCCGTTTGAAATCCATATAAGGTTCATTCAAACGCATTGTTTTTTTAACTGTTTGGGTCTACTGCAGCGATTAATTCAATTTCTACACAGGCTCCCAGTGGCAGTTGTGCAACACCAAACGCACTGCGTGCATGTTTACCTGACTCACCAAAAACCTCTAGCATTAATTCGGAGCAACCATTGGTCACGACATGATGTTCTGTAAAGTCGGAAGTGGAATTTACTAGGCTCGTGATTTTTACGATCTCTTTGACTTGATTTAAGTCACCG
>Ga0164296_1002557_pt1 | contig 17949 bp, 11 predicted proteins | sample GEODES057metaG_FD_113533 | JGI IMG/M metagenome (GOLD analysis project Ga0164296, IMG submission 113533) | Dystrophic lake water microbial communities from Trout Bog Lake, Wisconsin, USA - GEODES057 metaG | ecosystem: Environmental > Aquatic > Freshwater > Lake | place: USA: Trout Bog Lake...
CCTTCTTTATTAAGCGCATTAATCTTTACATTCTCGCCTGACATAATCTCTTGACATCCCACATCATCCATGCAATTTCTCTTTTGAAAGTTAACTGGAACTGGTACAGGATTGTAGGTATCCGTTCGTGTATAATAATTCCAGCGATCACTGCCTCCCGTTGTTCTACGACCATAGAGGGGCAGTACTTGTTCGCCAACATTAATAATACCTACCGATTGAAAAGACTCAGGAAGTCCCTGTGTCGGAATGTTGATAGGAATAGATGCAATTCCTCCACGAGGGGGAAATTCAGGTCTGCCCATCCAATCACGTAGGGGTTGTGGCGCTCGGTCGTAGCGTGAATCTCCTGCAGAGATAGGGATGATTGTAGGCGGTGAGGGTTGCATAGAGGGTTGTGCTTGATGTGCTTGCGGTGCCATAACAATCATTGGAGACTTACTAAAAAAAGAAGCAAATAGAAAAAATAGAATTGCAATTCCAACTAGAAAAAATAAAATGAGTCCAAGTCCCTCAGAAATACAGAGTACCCCAGGTGGACACTTACGAGCCATCCTTTCTAATTAGAATGTTTTAAAAAAGTCTTTCGTCAATGGAATGTATTCTTTTCCTCCAAAATGAGCTGCTTCTTCTGCAAAGGATGATTTCTCTGTTCCATATATTTTTACGCAAGATGAAAGTAGGAGAAACTGTAGAAATGCATCGTCCTCATTGTATCTGCGTTCAAAACATGGTTTAACAGGATAACTGAGATACTGACGCATTTCTTTCTGATACACCTTATCATCACTTAATAGTAGAACATGTGAATCAAATGAATCCAGCCACTTAATAATAGTAGAATCATTTATTTTTGAGCCAGGATAATAATCATAAAAAATCTTAGAGCGAATACTAATACCAATCATGTTCTTAGGATACACATATGCTTTTGACAGAAATCGCTCATGTGGTATAAAATAGGTAGAATAAATTCTATGCTTTTCCGCAGATGTAATGGAGAGTGATGGAATATAACTTGTTTCAATCAGAAAATCATTTGATGCATCCATTGTTTCATTTACTTCATCCAACTTACATAGAACGGGCGGCTTTATTAATTTCTGTCCATACGACTGATAATTGTACCAGGCACACGGATCGGTACAAGGCATCCATTCTGTATATGCCTTATACACTCCTATGGACCGTTTTGCATAATCGCATTTTGGAACGCTATCCTTAAAATAATACTCAAATGATTTGTCATGAATGGTTTGAATATGCGGCAGGGCACATGTATAAGGAGTTCCAATCCAAAGATGCTCAATATTCATTTTTAATTTATCTGCCAAATAAATTGCTGACACCATTGTTCTCATACGATTTCCAAATCCTGCATTGGGTGCAATAACGAGCGTTTTTTTCTCTGTCATGGCGAATTGTCGTTGTTTTATTGGTTTTGGTATAAAATGATCACAAATCATTTTGCGCCATACAGACTGATATTGCGTCTCTATTTTTTCCTCAGTATCTGAGAATTCTATCATGCCATATACACGGCGGTTGTCAAGATATTGTTTTACATTGCGTTTTCTTAACATATCACTAAAAATAACGTATTCATATCTATTACTAGAATCCTGATAAGAAACATCCTTTAAAAATGTATTGTGAATAAGATAGGTACAATGAATAACAGGAACCTCTATTAGACCTTTAATATCTCTGTTTAGAATCGGGTAATATAAATCATTTTGTTTCATATAACCATTTTTATCAATCATGTTATGATAGTTGGAATATTTTGTAGAAGAGGTAAGCATGGGACCAATGACACCTAGATGCGCATGTTTCATAAGTTTTTCAATGGTTTCAGGTACAATAAAGTTGTCACAATCTACTACAAAATAGTGTGCGCATAAGGTTCGTGCATGATCCACTGAATCTTGTCGTATTTTACCTAAAATAGAAAAGCGAGTTGGATTCCATTCATGATGTCCAAATGTTTTAAGCTTTTCTGAAATGGATTCATCGTTGATATAAACGGAACTATATTCATGTCCATAACTATTTACAAAATGATGGAGGATCTCTGCAGTATTGTCTGTATTATCATTTGTACGAATATATAAATGAATAAAATTTTTCGGATAGGTTTGATGATAAATGCATTTTAAATAAAAGGGAAGTGAAAATCCTTTATCTTTGGCTAAAATGGCAATCACAATGGAATCCTTTCCATTAAAAGAATCCATTTGGACCGGATATATTATTGTTCCATAAAAAGATACTAGTTATTCTAACACCTTTTTATTGATAATTATTTTATGAAATTATTCTATAATTTTATTCACCTAATTTAAACATCCCTCCTCCACCACCGCCACCGAACATTCCTTGAAATGTCTGTAATAGCTCCTTTCCATCCGCTAAGACGGGCCGCATCTGTCCCAACATTCCCATGAGGCTCTTTTGTGTCTCCAAAAGTTTCTTGGTATCTGCCGTCATGGAGTGAATCGTACTGGGATCCAATGAGTCCATTGCTTTCACCATTGTTTTTCCAGCATCCAACTTAGGGCCTCCTGGATGTTCCGATGGCATCTGGCCCAATTTAAAGAGTTGATTAGTGGCCGATTTGGTTTCTTCCTCTTCAATCTCCTTGTCAGTCTTGTGTTTTTCCGAAATAGCACTTGTAATCTCCTTCACATTCTTTTCATTGATCTGATTGCTAGTGGCTTTTGCGGGGGCAGCGGAACTTTCTTGGCTGAGACCCTCTTTTTCTGCGTTAGGCTGTACATCTTCAAATCCTTCTACTGCGGGATCATATACACCAGCGGGTTCTCTACGTGGATCCTTTAGAGACTGCTGGACAGGATGGTATCCTTTTTGCATTGCGGCTAAACGATTCTTGATATCTGTTGGATTGTTCTCATTCTGAAATCCTTCACGTCCCTTAACGTATCTCTTTAGGAACATGGTGTAAAAAAATGCAAACAAAACTGTAACCGCAACAACCAATTCAAACTGATCTAGAAATGCATAGGCAATAAACCCAATGGCAGCAGATACTAACACACCCATTAACCCAGAGTACAATATGGTATACAAAGCAGTTCCGCCTAGTACAACCAGCGATGCTGTATATGTCATATCGTTGAACTTCATTCCCTATATGCTTCCTAGGAAACTTTTTATTCTATTAGATAACCATGAGAGGCACCAAAATCTTTTGAATAAACCAGAATAAGAATCCACCCAATAAGGACTTAAGTGCCATTCCTGCCGTAGTTAAATCACCGCCAATGCGTAACAATGATGGTAAATAGTGACCAATGAGCACATTAATAATGGGTAAACTGATTAAAAAGATGATAATGGCAACAAGCAGGGGTTGCTTAATCTGAGCAATAATGCTGGAATACATATTCCCAGCACCACTATCAAATAATGCGGGTTGTTGTTGCTGCATCTGCGGTGGATAACCTTGATTTGGCATTACATTTGCATAATTAGATCCTCCATGTGAAAAACTGGGTGAATGCATGAGACCTGCAAAATCAGCAGAAGTCGGATAATCCTTACCAATCATGTGGGCTGTTGCAGTGGCAGGATCCGTTGCCATAGGATAGGTTGAATTAGGATTTGGAGCATTCATCATTCGGTTTCCATAACCGGACGGAGGAGGTGGCGCATTCATTACTGGATTAGATTGACTGGGAATGTTCATGTCTGCTAGAATTTTGTTAACAAGATCATCATCTTTACTAAAGACCGGGGCCTTACCATCAAGATCGGATAACAATGTACCTGCACTCGCCATTTCTCTGAAAAAGTGAGAAATCCTTTGGGGGAAACTACTCACGCTGTTTGTCGAGACGACTCTGTCGGTGAGGTTCACTATGTTTGCCGAGACGACTCTGTCGGCGAGGTTCAATGCGTTTGAATGGAAGTGGCACGTCTGGCAAATTGATCATGAGGGTGATGTGTTTCTTTTTGTTCTGACATATTCAATGGGCATTCTCTGAAGGATTCTATAGCCCCCGATGCGGGACATTCAGTCATTTCTGTTTTGAACTCATAACACTTGGAATTTCCCATACGATAGACATATTTATCAAAATCTTTGTCTTCTGGAGCTTTATTTACATTACAATCTGGTCCGGAACACATCGGACGAATAATACAAATCACGCCAATTCCAACGATAAAACTGAAAAATAGATTAAAACGATCATCTTTTAAGAGTTTAAGAAGATTCATCTTTCCTGTTTTAACCTTATTATATTTTCTTTGCACTTATAAAGGATGATCAGCCATATTAAATTTGTTCCACTAATGTGTGGTGTTGTAATTGGTATCATTGCCATTTTGTGCATTAAACCTGAGCAGACCATTATACGCAAATATCCGAATCCAGAGAATGCGGATAAAATGATTTATAAAGATAAAAATGGTATGTGCTATAAATATAAAGCGACTAAAGTGGATTGCGATAAACATGAGGGGAACTTAAAGGACTTTCCTCTAAGCAAATAATTATAGATCTTCTATGATCTCGTCAAATTCTACTTGTCGTGGTACTTCGTCTGAGGGTACTGCTACTGGTTCTAAGACTGGCGCTGCTGTGACTGCTGCCACCGATGACGCCCCTACTGGGGGCGCAGTATCATCGGCTGCTAAGGCACTTGCGCTAGTTACTGCAACACGAGGTTTTCTCTTGGGTCTTGGAAATTTTTGTTGTTGTTGTGGCTGCTGTGCCGCTAAAGCTAATTGATTCTGCTTAATAGTCTCACGCACTTCCATGAGAGCCTTTCCTAACAGATTTTGACCCGTCCATTGTACTTGATCTCTAGAATGAATATTATCCAATGAAATTCCAATACCAATCAAATTATCATTCGGTTCATATGCTCCTAACACCGCATCCTTTGTCTCTAGTAACTTTGTCGCTAATTCAGGATACTGTGTAAACTTAGTAAGATTGACATCATGTAGCAATTTCTTCATGACATCATTCCACTTGACTTCATTCGCATCTTTGTCGCCAGGTACATCCTCTACCTTGTACTGAACTGCCTCCGCTGTTTCCGTCATCATAATGGTTGCCAAATGATCTTGATCATTGAATGATTTGGCTAATTCTGCGGCAATAGCCTGCTTTGCAGAATGATACATAGTAGCATTAAATTCTAATTGGACAGCCCAATTCAATGATAAAAATCCATACTCGTTGGTATCAGGATCTGAAAAAAGAATGAGCGGTATGACTGCAGCCACGGCCAAAGCCTGATTCGCCTCTGCCACACTCACCAACGGTTTTTTCATTTGTTCTCCCTCACGAACATACTGCTCTTGCAATTGGTATGGATTTGTCTGCATAAATGCAATGTCATAAGGAAATACTCGTGATTCACCAAGTTGTGTAAAATCTAGTTGTCTAATCTTGATTCCATCTTCTTTTAGAATAAACTTAAGAGGTGAACGTATCGCTTGCAGTTTATGATCTGCTTCTTCCACCATGCGATTCAGCCGAATAATATTAGATGTTAACCGATTTGGTTTTTTGTATTCCTCATGAAGTTGTACACGTGCATCCTCAAACTCCTTATTAGCTACTGCAATTGCTTCTTTTCGCTTCTTTTCCATTTCATCAAATTCTTCCATCGTGGGCGGACGATATTGTGGCAGTGGAATCGTTTTGATGGTAGCACCTTCTTTGTTTCGTTCAATTAAATTACCATCATCGTCATAATCATATAGTATGCCCTTTGTAGGATGTGATTTCGCCTTATAAAACTTCTTGAGTTCTTCAGACATGACTCTACTTTACTTGCGTACTTTGATCTGAGTATTTTGATCCTCATAAATAATCCCTTTATGATATAGTAATGTCTAATCCGGATACCAGTAGCAGATCAATGGGTTCACTGGGGGCCGCTGCTATGTCAGCCCTCATGATTTTTGTACTAACACTGGTCTTGTTTCAATTTACGGATAAATCGTGGTTTAAAATGGCATTATGGCTCGGTATGCCTCTTGCCGCATATTGCATTACTGTTGCTATTAATTTTGCATCACAATTTTCAATATGTGGTAAAATAAATGCAGGAAACGCATTTTTAGGTGGTTTGCCCACAATTGGAACCATGTTAGCAGGTATTGGTATTTCCTCTATTTCATTTTGCCGTATACCTATCCTGTCCGTTTTTGGATCTTACTTTGTTGGAAAGCAAGTGGGTGTGACACAGAATGCATCCACTGCCACACTAAATTCAGTAAAGAATGCTTCTAAACCATGCTGTACTCCACAATTGACGCTGGAAACCATAGAAAATGCCTATCCTATGGCTTCAGGGTTGTCGTATGGATTTTATTTATTTTTCTCCATGATGTTTGGTGTAGTCATTGGAAGTGGAGTATCCGCTGTATGTTAATCGGTTTCCACTCCCTCTGGCTCCATGGAATTATGATAGACCAGATTTGGCGCTTCAGGACCTAAAAATATATATTTGGGTGCACCATTCTTCATAGTTTCATTTGTATCCAAAATATAATATCCATGTTTCATTTCCTGAGACAAATTCTTTTTCGCAGATAATTTCTTATTTTTTGAAAATGATTTGGAAGAAATATTTTCAGGCTCAATCACCTCATTGGAAACGGCCACCTCCGTGTTGTTTGTAACTCCTCCCATACCGGTATGACTCGCAATCACAAGTACAATAATATAGGATATAATCGCCCACATGATTGCAAATAACCAAAAAGGCATCCATGTATATTGACTGTTATTGCGACCTAAACCAAACTCCTTCCATGCACCATCCTTAGAAAACATGAGTTCTGGCTTAAATGTTAAAATAATGGAAATACCTAATAAGTACAATAATCCTGAGTAGATGAGCAGGGTCATTTCTTATTGTTCTTAATAGAAAAAACCTCGTCAAAAAAGCCTATTCGTAATCATCGTCCCCGTGCTGATTGTTATCATACCCGCCTTCTCGCTCGTATTCTTCCGCAGAATGCATTGGAAACCCCATCGCATCCATGTTGCGTCCTTGTGCTACATCACTGTCACCAAGACCCGGAAAATCAACTATACCTGCATTTAATCGCTTCTGACGCTCTAAGTCATAGTAATCCTTGTCATAGGCATAAATCAATTTCGTTCCACCAACTGCCCACTTTCCTAGACCTAGTCGTTTGTTCATTAGTTCTACCGCACGTTCTTCATCCGATAACTTATTAAATTCTGCAACTACATTTACACGTTCTTTCTCATCACGAATAGCAATCAATTCTTTGATCTCCTTATCATTAAATGATAAGCGCTCTTTATAGTACTTCTCCAAACTAAATGCCACAATTTCTAATAAAAAGCGCATAGAGGGATCACCTACCGCTTTAATAGGGCTGGTAATCTCTGTTCCTTCAGGGATTTCAGATGGATTGATCAGAATTGCCAAAGGACCATACAAAATTGCTCGTTGAATATACCCAAGGGTGATGTCTTTTCCTGGAACCACAAGTGGACGAATCTTGTTCTTAAAAGGGAGCAGGGCGCTCATTTGCTTCAAAAAATAAGTAAGTTTTGATCTGGCAAACTGAAGACTGGGGCGCTTCATGTCTTCTTCTTTTAATAAAAGTAGCGTCATGTCATTTTGTAAAATCGGCTCCAAATCCTGTTCTGCGTGTGATTTAGACAACGATTTAACAAGTTCTATCGGAATAAAAAGAGACGATCTGGAAAATTGTGATACAATACGTTGAAAAGGTGTCATAAAATACGTCTGGATAACTTGGAACATATTGATCCATGAAAGTTTAGAAATAGATTCCAAAATCATTTGATATTTTTCCACCGTGAGCCGTTCCATGATGATCTTCTCAAATGGGGTGGTTGCATCCGACATGGCTCCTACCGCAAGAGCAATATCATCACGCTCTGCGCTAGGTGGCAGTTTCAAAAATTGTGTAGTCGTTTCTAAAATAACCTCTTGCCATCCAGGAATGGGCGGAGGCTGAATGGATCCAAATTCTTTCATGATATCAGTTACAGATGATATTACAGAGTAGGAGATGGTAGGAACAGAATGAACATTATGAATCGTATCTAGTAATGTTGTAAATTCTTCTGTGTCCGTTTTGACTTCTTGTGAATTGAGTGCGGTTTTACCTTCTGTGTCCGTGTCCATGACAGATGGATGTGTTGGAAATTGAAATCCACACCATTTGCACTGATGCGTTAAACCAGGTTCATGGGCATGACCAATTCGGTCACCTTGAAAGCAGTACTTCAGAAAGATACGATAATATTGATCCTTATTTGGCGTAACCACATCGGATCCCGCTTCACGAGGAACAAATTCAGTCATCATTGGTTGTCCTTGTTGATTGGGCTGTAATAGTCGCTTTGACATAGGCGGCAGATCCGCTGCTTTTATCCAAAAAGCACCAGGCGCATCTATATTATTAGAGCAGCACGTAGTTTCACTCATGGGAGAACCCTTCACTAATGATGCAGTTTTCTTAGCATAGATATGCGCCTGACGAATCCAGAGCTTGACCAATGCCAAACGCCCCTTGTAGCCCATGTTTTCGGCCACCTCTGGTTTGATCACATCCTTTGCAGCAAGCTCAGGCGTAATAAATATTTGCTCTGGCAAGAAACTGGGATAAATCATGTCTTTTTGTGAAATACCATAGGATGCGACGGCTGTTCCTAGAACCTCTGAACTATATTTGCGCTTCTCAGATAAACGTGATTGAATAATATCATCGCTAATAACTTCCTTCAAAATATTTAACATATATTGCATGATACCTTTCTGCCGTTTGAGATCCTCTGGAATTTTTTGAAACCCAGATTGATTCCAGGGCGCTTCATTTCTACGTATAGAGGACACCGCACATGCAATGTATTCTATGCCCTGCATTTTTGTTGAATCATCTTCTAATGGATATCCTTCAAACCCTGGAGATTTGCAACCCATTAATGCATAACGTACCACGTAGGATGGGATTTTGCATTGTATTTCTAATAAGAGAAATATTGCTGAGGCGGTAATAATATTTCTGGCAACCGCTACATCATAATCTGGCAAAGTAGGACGAGATCGTTTGAGAGCAGCATATGCATCGCTTGTATAAAATTTATTGATCCATGTAATCACACGAGAAATAATATTGCGATATCCTTCATTGTCAAGTTGAATGCCAACTCTCTCTGCTATTTCACGAATAATATTGTAACATTTTATTTCATCGTCATTTAGATTCAATTGCTTTACCTGAGATTGCTCAATTGGTACGCTAACCATTTCATCAATCTTATCGTCTAATAGTGCATCATCATCTACCAAGACTGCACGACCAGATTTGGGTTTACCATTGTCATCAAATTCAATGTTGTTGTCAAAATCTAAATCCCGAATACTTTGGCCACAGTTTCTGCAAATATATTTTCCTTGAAATTGTCCGCCTGCACATTTCAAAATAATTTCCTTTTCAATGATATCCTTTTCCTTTTGATTCAGAAAAACCTGCAGCTGTAATCGCTCATGAATACAAAGGAGATGCTCTTTGCATACATTGCAATCAATCCAGTTATCGTCACGATGTCCTTGATAGATCTTAAAGAATGTGGCGAGTTCATGAAATCGCTCACTATCATCGTGTAACTTGCGAATACTTACGAGGTCTGCCACATGCTTGCATGTATTCTTTTTAGGTTTATCTCCTGCGTGTATGGTATTGTATTTAATCGTATTCGCAATTTGTAGTTGTTTCAAATATTCCATATTATTGGTTTGCAAAAGCGCCCTTGCCATAAGTACAGAGTTCTTTCCAGCCGCAATTTGAAAGTAGTTGGCATGATGATGCAGTAAATAAAGTACCTTTCCAATGTCAGATTGTGCTAGCGATGGATTTACACGTTCATATTCCACAAGTGCCTCCGCCAAAATAGGTTGACCACGAATGTCTTCTAAGATAGCTGGATGATCTAAGAATGGATTTTGCTCTGGTTCTTTGGCTACATCGGTTGAAATCATTTGTCGCAACTTTGCTAATGTAGTAATGAGTTGTGCTTGATATAGATCAATCTTCTTTTGAAGAATCGTTAATAATTCAGGATAGGGTTCCAATTGTTCCATTCCATACTGCTCTATGATTTCCAGGGCATCGCCTAAACCAAGCGCAGGAACAGATATTCCCTCTATGTAGTCCGCCAGCGGAATATTTCCAAGTGTATTGCCAGATACATTTAATAATACAATATCATTTGAGGTTGCACCCATTTCTTTTGGTTCTCCCAACTCCTTCAAAATCATTTTCATTGTTTTTGGCGGCAGGAGACTGCGACCACTATCAATTGCTAACTGGTGCGAACGTGTGCTACCTAGATAAGGAGTTGCTTGAATAGGGAACATCAAATAGGACATCATAGATGCACCTTCTGCGGCCAACAATACTTGCTTTTTGCGATCTGCTCCTTTGCGATACGTAGTTGCAAGCGCACGTTCTATGCCAAAGGGAACTTTGTCAAAAATAGGAGGCGTATCTTTGTCATGACTTGGAATATATCCTGGCAGAACACTATCTGATTCTGAGGGTACGTCTTGTCTAAAGAATTCTGAATCTACTAGCGCCTTCCAGATAGGTGGGGCCATTCCATTTGGTGACCAGGTTGACAGAAATTGTTTCAAAAAAGTCTGCTGATCATTCCACTCACGAATAATGGTACTACCTTTGGCTTCCCCTGCAACCAATTTGCTTGCTTGATTTTTCATTTGTTCCAGTTCTTTCTCAAAATCCTCAAAGTGAACTTCATCCGCTTCTATTTTTTCTTCCATGTCTTCCTCTGTACGATAAACCTTCTTGGTGATACTAAGAATGGCACGACCAAGCGGAACGGATGCACGTTCAATTAATTCAGATAAAGTGGTCACGGACATTGCTTTAGGACCTCGGATTGAACCATCATCATTGTATTGCACGGTGGCTTGTTTTAGATGAAAGAGCGTTTCTACCAAAATTCGGATAGAGCGAACCGCTTTGGGATCTTTTTGAAGCGAAGGATCCAGACCCGATAAGAAATCATTTAGCGCATCTATCTTTTGTAGACCATCTGGAATGCGTTGTTCATAGGAGGCGGCTTCTTTCAAAATCTTTGGCCTGGTCACTTCAATAAATCCAACCACTTCAATTCCGTTATCTTCTTCTGGTTCCACGTCTTCTTCTTTGATTTCTTCACTAGGCGCTTCTCCATTTGAGGGTCCAGCATCCTCTTCGCCAACAAATTGGCGAATGCTGATAATAATGAAATCTTCATCGGGCTCAATCCCAATAAAGTTAAAGTTAAGCTCCTGCGTTTGATCTGGATCCGTTTCATCCTTGTCCTGAAGGATAATGTAATCATTTTCTTTGTCTACTTTCACAATCTTGTAGCTCTTATATAATTTTCCATCCACATCAAATGTATCAATGAGCTGATTGATTCGGAAATCTTGCTGTTCTACAAAGGATTCAAACTTGCGCTTTTCAATCACGTATGCCGCTTTAACAATAGGTGTCCCATCATCATTTTCTTTGTATAATTCTTCATCATCCGTCTGCTCTAGTTCAAATGTATGAAGCGTGTTAGATACACCATCTGGTTTGATACGAATCCGATCTAAACTACGATAATAAATGGTTCCAATGGTTCTTCCATAGGTAGTGGAGTCAAATACAACTCTATCACCTAGTTCAATGAATAACATAGGATCATCTTCATCTCCTAAGGAGCTATTCGCTGCTGTCGGAGCAATTTGCACACTAGATGAAATACTACCCTCCTCATTTACTTCATCTAGTTCTGATATGTTTGTTGTATCTGGCACTTCTGTTATTTCAGGTTCATCTACCACGTCATCACTATTTTCTAGTTCATTCAATGGATCACTCAAAGCAGGATCAGCGGAATTCTCCATCTTCCCTATTGTGAGAATCTATTAGAGTCACAAACACTCGTGAACTATAATTCATAATCTAAAGAAAAGAAGAGATAGGTAGTATAATATGGTACTACAGTTTGATATAAATTGCTTTAAAGAGCTAATAGAAACCTATCCTACTTGGAATGCACTGAAGACATTTCTAGAGTCTGAAGATGGAGGCACATTTTGTGTAACAGATACGAATAAAGATGGATTATGCTTGATTCGCTATGAAAAAGGTAGCTCCAATATGAATCTTTCTCATAGCAAATGGTTTCGGTCAGTAGTATGGAATACACAATTGCATCGCCCCGTTTCTATCTCCCCACCCAAAGCAGCATCGGATCCTCTTTCCACTCAGACAGATGGACTAGTATGTCAAGAACTGATGGATGGGTTTATGATCAATTGTTTTCGGATGGCAGGTGATAATCGCTTATATATCACCAGTCGCTCTAAAATGGACGCAGCCGGACAGTTTTATTCTTCCAAGACGTTTAGACAGTTGTTTGTAGAGTCCTATTTAAATCTTGCTACAGAGTCCGATCAGATGGCGGATGATTTACTTCAAGTACATGGAAAGGATCTTATGGGACCTTTAGAGAAAGATGTTGCAGTATGTTATAGTTTTCTTGTACAACACAAAGAACATCGCATTGTAACACCTATTACGGAAAATCGGTCCTATTTACTGCATACCTGTACGATTCATTCGGATGGTGATGTAACCATGACCGATGCAATTCCTTCTTTTCGTAATCAGGCACAAGTACCATGTATTCCAAGTGCAACTCTTTCAGAAACCTGGATCCAATCGCTATGCAATGAAAATACGTGGAAGTTTCAAGGTGTGGTTGTTAAAGATGGAGTCGGAAATCGTTGGCGATTTCGCTCTGAAAAATACATGACGGTGAAATCGCTACGAGGGAACCATCCTTCTCTTTTGAATCAATTTGCCGATTTATATACACAAAATTTAACATATATGTATTTGGAATACTATCCAGAGGATTCCATTCATTTTTTTCTAAATACAATGTTTATGAATCAGATCATAAAAATGGTACATGATTTGTATATTCAGTTACATGTGCTAAAAACAATTGTGGTAGCCGATATTGATAAAATGTATCTCCCACACTTATATAATCTTCATGGGATCTACTTGTCACAACTTCGTTCAGAGGGCAAGAAAATAACCGTTAGTGAAATCATTCAGTATTTTCACAAACAGCCGTGGCAGCGTATTGCATTTCTTCTTAAAAAAAATCAAGATTCTTATTTTGCACAGTTAGGCAACGTGATTAATGCCGATCCTATGAATGAATTTCTAGCTTAAACAATCTATTTGATATTTAGTAAAATGAAGTTTGGTATCATTGGTAACGGATTTGTAGGCAAAGCTACGCAGCAATTGGAATCGTCTAATGCAGCCATGTACATCTATGATATCAATCCTGCCCTCTGTGTTCCTGCAGGTCTTACCCTGGATCGGATGTCAGAATGCGATATCATTTTTGTGTGTGTTCCGACCCCAATGGAAGCCTCTGGAAAATGTCACTTGGGAATTGTAGAATCCGTGCTTTCCAAACTTTCTTTAATTATTGATCCTACCAAAAACTTCGTAGTTCTGCGCTCTACTGTTCCCGTGGGGACATGTGACCGTCTCGGATGTTATTTTATGCCCGAGTTTTTGACTGAAAAAAATTACATCCAAGATTTTATTCATTGTGAACACTGGGTATTTGGTCTACGTGGGATTAAGCAAGATAGTGCCTTTCAAGATGCCATTAATGCACTAATGAATTACGCTGTTACAGATGGAAAAATCATGCACGGGGATGTATCCTTTCGCACAAATAAAGAGGCCGAAATGATTAAATATTTTCGTAATTGTTATTTGTCCACCAAGATTTCCTTTTGCAACGAGGTAGCAGAATTTTGTGAGCGACATGGAATGGAGTATGAGAATGTTCGTTCCTTCGCCACACTGGACAAACGTATTGGTCCTTCGCACAGTTTTGTTCCAGGTCATGATGGAAAACGGGGATTTGGCGGAACATGTTTTCCCAAGGATACTGGATCTTTATTGTATCAAATGAATGCAGTGGGTATGAAGTCCTATGTGATGGATGCGATAGTTACACGGAATAATGAAGTGGATCGTAGTGAAAAGGACTGGAATGATAATAAGGGACGTGCAGTAGTTTAAGATGAATGAACGATTCTACATGAATCTAAAAACATAGTATCATGTAGAATCATAGATGAGCTCTGTACGATCCAATGCTGCGAGGCAGCCAACACGGCAGTACATCTCCGCTGCTCCTTTCAATAATGATATGTTTTTGTATACGGTATCTACTAATAGTGTTACATTGGAGGATAATATTGGTGTATTAACCGTAATAGGAGCAACACCTGCGACATGTCCTGCAGGTCGTATCCTACGTGAAAACGGGCAAAAACTATATCCAAGTGGAGCCAATCCAGGTATTTCAACGTTCATGGTAGGCGTATTTGATATTGTTACATCGCTAACTGGATATATTGATCCTAATTCACCGGTGTATGCTGTGTATAGCACCGATCTTCCATCCTTTTATGCAAATGGGCAAAATCCAAATCCGAATGGACCAGCTGATGCAGGGCCACCTGTGTATACCAATGGTACAGTGGTTGCTAGTTCGCTAAGTATTTATGCAACCGCATCTATGTCTTCGCTAACAGTATCTTCCATTAATGGTCAGACTCCTAATGGTGGAGGTGGTGGTGGGAGTAACACAAATACCTATTCCACGCTGAGTGCCTCTACTTTTACTGTCTCTACCATTGCATTTTCTACCTTATCGGGTGTTGCACCTGGTGGTTGTATCAATGTATCCTCTTTGATAGTATCCTCTATCAATGGCATCGTACCTGGTTATCAATCCAATACGTATTCTACGCTTTCTGCCTCAACATTCGCAGTTTCTAGTCTTACCTTTTCTACGATGATGGGCGTTGCACCTGGTGGATCTATTGGCGTATCATCATTGACAGTATCTTCTATTAATGGTATCGTACCTGGCAATCAAACAAATACATATTCTACACTTTTTGCTTCTACGTTTACTGTGTCCACCATTGCATTTTCTTCTATGACAGGCGTTGCACCTGGTGGCTCTATTGGCGTATCTTCATTAGTTGTGTCTTCTATCAATGGTCAAGTGCCAAATGGTGGAGGGAATACTCAAACCAATACCTATTCTACTTTATTTGCATCTACGTTCACGGTATCTACCATTGCATTCTCTTCTATGACAGGTGTAGCGCCTGGTGGATCTATTAGTGTATCTTCATTCACTGCGCCATCCATTGTTGGAAGTACAATATCCTATACGAATTTGACAGGAAGTATCTTAACCACCAATCAGGTAACTACTGCGGTTACAACCTATAATGATGGAAGCGCAACGATTAGCGGGAGACCATCTCTTGACTATAGTTTGTTTGCACTGAATTGGTCACAAACCACGGCGCTTACGCAAAATTGGTCCTTTATTTGCTGTTCCGCATCGGGTCAATATCAAAGTGCATGCACGGATATGTTAGGTACTATTACTGGCACGAGTGGTATCTTTTATTCTGCAGATTATGGGCAACACTGGACCATCTCTAATGCACCCTCTTTAAATTGGGCAGATGTATGCTGTTCTGGTTCTGGTCAGTATCAAGTGGCATGTGCCTATTATGTGGCGCCTGCAGGTCCAAATCCCGCAGTGAATGGTGGAATTTATTATTCATCGGATTATGGTCATACATGGACACTTTCTAATTCTGACCCAACCCTGTATTGGAGTGGATTATGTATATCCTCCTCTGGACAATATGCAACATGCACCTTATTGATAGATTCAAATGGAGCTCCAAGTGGTATTTATTATTCTAATGATTATGGTCAAACATGGACAATCGCAACGGTATTAAATACACCAGGGGGCATTCCTTCTAATACGATCTATTGGTATTTTCCTTGTTGTTCTGCCTCTGGACAATTTCAAAGCGTGCTTGCATCTGGTGGTGGTACGAACCCTGCGGGCGGTATCTATTATTCATCTGATTATGGTATAACATGGACCATCTCTAATAGTGCACCTACGAATCTATACTGGCAATCCATTTGCTGTTCTGGAACAGGTCAGTATCAAACGGCCTGTGTCAGTGATAGTTATACCTATAACACACCAGGTATTATTTATTATTCCAGTGATTATGGTCATACCTGGACACCGTGCGCAAATACTAATCCAGGAGGTTTAAACAAACAGTGGGAAGCGGTGGTATGCTCGGCTGCGGGACAATATCAATTAGCAGTGGTGTATTATGGTGTTGGAAATACTTCAGGAAATCCTGCAGGTACATTTGGAGGTGGTATGTATTATTCTAATGATTATGGTAAATCGTGGACACAAAGTACGGTTGTACCACCCAATCAAAATTGGTATTATCTCTCCTGCCCTTCTACTGCACAATATTTAAGCGCATGCTCCTATGGCGGTGGCATTTGGACATCTGTCACTCCTTTTTATAATATGATTACTTCTGCTATTTCTGCAACACTCATAAATTATGCAGATAGTAGCGTGGCACTGAGTTGTACGCCTGCACTTGATTATTCACAATTTGGCGTATCATGGTCTGCAGCCTATTCTGCGTCATCTCTTAACTGGCGTGCAGTATGTTGTTCTGCATCAGGCCAATATCAATATGCAACTGTAAATCCTGGAAATATCTATTATTCTAATAATTATGGACAAACATGGACTTCGACTGCCACGTCAAAAGCATGGCAGGCCATTTGCTGTTCTGCATCAGGTCAATATATCACCGCTGCAGTATATAGTGGAATTATCTATTACTCTAGTAACTATGGTCAAACGTGGACCGCATGCACGGATACCAATGGAGGATCCACGCAGTTATGGTCTAATTTGTGTTGCTCTGCTTCAGGACAATATCAATCTGCACTTGTAGGTGGTGGTTATATCTATTATTCTAGTAATTATGGACAAACATGGGCGGTTACTACCAATTTATCGTTTATACCCGTATTAACTGGGGGGAAAGCATGGAACTCCATCTGCTGCTCTGCGAATGGTCAATATCAATCTGCGGTAGCAACTGGTGGTTATATCTATTATTCTAGTAATTATGGACAAACCTGGACACAATGCACTGATGCAAATGGAGGAACAACAAAACAATGGCAGGACATTTGCTGCTCGGCATCTGGACAATATCAGAGCGCAGCAGTACAGGATGGAAACCTTTACTATTCTATAGATTATGGTCAAACATGGACTGTATGTACAGATGCAGTTGGAGGTTCTACAAAAAAGTGGCAATCTAATTGCTGCTCTGCATCTGGTCAGTATCAGGCTACCGCAGTACTTAATGGACAAATTTATTATTCCATAGATTATGGCAAAACATGGACAGCCTCTACCAGTGGTAATTATGCATGGTACTCTATTTGCTGCTCCGCAAATAGTCAATATCTTACTGCCATTGTAGGAGCAGGTACCATTTATACGTCTGTAACCCCCTATCCTAGTTTATATGCATCAGGTAATCTGAAATGTCTAACATTGTATGGTGGTACCAAAAACTTTGAAATTGACCACCCTGTTTATCCTGAACGAACACTGGTCCACTCCTGTATTGAAGGTCCTCGTGCGGATCTCATCTATCGTGGATCAAAAGCACTATTTCAAGGAACCATTACTGTGGATATTAACAAAGAATGCACGGACACGGCAGATTGCGCCATGAGCGATGGGACATTTGAATCCTTGTGTGCGAATCCTCAGATTTTCTTGCAAAATAATGCAAGTTTTGATCGTGTGATTGGTACATTGATGGGTCCTCTTCTTATCATTCAATCCGAGAATGCGGCATCCACAGATATTATTAACTGGATGGTGATTGCGGAACGCAAAGATCCACA